>Ga0194135_10000917_pt1 | contig 17215 bp, 14 predicted proteins | sample LitLau_LLRF_2013_FD_134024 | JGI IMG/M metagenome (GOLD analysis project Ga0194135, IMG submission 134024) | Freshwater sediment microbial communities in response to fracking from North America - Little Laurel Run_MetaG_LLRF_2013 (version 2) | ecosystem: Environmental > Aquatic > Freshwater >...
TACTACTAATTATTACTTGAAAACGGTGTGGTGATACTGGTTTCTTATTATCATATAATTATTTGTCTGTGAGTGATTATCGGCGAAGATGTAGAAGTTTTGTTGGTAGGCTTCTTGTTTTCTTTATATTTGTGAAGCAGAAATTAATTGGAAGAAGACAGTCAAGTGTTTTTCTGTTGTGCTGGGGCTGGGGTTGTTGGAGTTGGAGATAAGTGATTTGGAATTTTGTTTACCTTCGAATGATGTTTGGGTAAGAATAAGACGCGTGAACTCATCATCAGGTTTATTTGGGGTTTAAGGTTTTAAGTTCTTGTACTAATAATGGGGATTTGCTTCTTGTTTGTGTTTTTAGTTCATCAGTTCAATAAATCAATAAATGTAGAAAGTTGGAATTTTATCACAAACTGGTTGGATTAGAAGAAGGAGAGAAAATTGGAAAAATGAGGAGGTCTTGAGTTCCGAGGACTGTCCAAACGACTTCTAAGCTTCAGTTTGTTTTTGCTGGATTGTTGGTGTGATTTAGAACAAATCCGTCCTTTGTGGAGACTGGGAAGTTAGTGTAACAGAATACAATCAAGAAATCAGAAAGAAATAATATACTGCCGCAGCTGAATCTAATAATAATCGTTTGATACAAATCCGAGCTTTGCCATTAAGAATTTGAAGCTGCTACAATATAGTTAACCGATTAAGTACAGTACTCAAGATTTATGATGTCATATCCTCAACCAGCTTCCAGTTATTATCAGGTATGTTGAGATTTGGAATTATGTATGTGTCTGTAATTCATTTAATTGCAGACATTGGAGTTGACTTGAGTAAAAATTCTTTAAATGTTTTCTACGTGTTATTCGTATAATTTAGGGGGATTATATTGCTCATCCGGCCTTGTACGAACTAAGTCACAAGTATGGACTGACTGGGGACCTCAGTGACGGGGGAACAGCGATGGCTCAGAAGTTAGAAGAACTTAAGGAACACATTCGAAAGGAAATACGGAAAGAATTGAAGATTAAGGAAGGTGCAGAAAAGTTAAAGGAAGTAACAACAGACAGGAAAAGTCTAGCAGAATTGACAGCTCTCGTTAAGAAATCAAAAACAAAATTAAGTGAAATGAGAGCCGAACTTCAAGAACTTGATTCTCAAATCATATTAACTCAAGGTGGATTTCCATTAGTGGACAATGGGCATAGTACGCATTTCCTATTAAATTACTAGAGCTAATGTTAATCATTCTATCAATTATTTCAGTATAAAATGAAAATTGTTTTATTTAGGCAACCAAACCACTGCTTCCGCAGAATATTCGAACAAATCAGCTTTTGACGAGAGAATGACTTCACTGGAAAAGCAGCTAAACATCGAACAGAAAGTAAGAGAAGGTGCTGAGAACATGATTCAAAGTTATAGGAATGGAAGCGGAAAAGATAAAAAAATTCTAGCTGACGCTGAGCAAATGTTACAAGATTCGAAAGCAAAAATAGACTATTTGAAAATGAGAATATCTAAGGCACGACAAAATCGCGTTGACAATCCTGGAGGCGGAAGTTTTGGTATTGGCCCTAGAAAAGGTACGTTTCGAGTACTTAAACTTTTAATCATTGCTTTTTCTTCCCTAATAGTGTTTTTTATTTTATTCTCTTACAGATCGTAATGCGGATTTGGGGTTAACTCCAGTTGAAGTTAGAGTAGAAGAACTCAGGCATAGATTGCGCATTGAAAAAGCTGTTCATGATGGAGCGAAGAATGTTATCCGTACTTTTCAATCAGTGAAAGCAGTAGACAAAAAGGCACTGCATGAGGTAAGTAATTGTTTATTCATTTTTCAATTCTTCCCTAAATGGTAGGAAGTTTTCTTTGCCTTCACTGGTAAGCAAGTGTCGTAAGCGTCCATGGGTAAAATAGCAATTTTTCAAATGCAGTTAGGTTACTGCCACCTGAAAGATTCATGAGGAAATTCGCGAACGTTCAACTGTTAACTACATCTCGTGTAGGAGTAAATTCTGTCATATGGATTAGTCCGTTTATCCCAAAATAACTTAGGATGCATGTGTGTAGATGCATAGGATATTAGAGTCTCATTCCGTTGGCTTCCGTCCCATTCGTTATCACATCATATATCTGCAGTAAAGTTGGCAATATTTAGAGTCACCAGCTCTCCAATACAGTGTACGATTCCCCAAGGAATAGCTATCTATAGCGATCTACTCTAGTTTTGTTCAAAGTCGAAATTCAGAAGTGTTTCCTTACTCCAATGAACCCTTCGGGTACTGTGCCTGATGGTGCATCTGGACTGTCCTCGTCGGCTCACCGTACTCCCTTTGGTCCAGAATGGTGCATTCATGCTCAGCTGACAATCTCTCATCCGTCTCAGCCAGATCGCAATGAAAGAATAAAAATTGTTCCCGAGTCTGTTACAACAAACGTGAAAAAAAATCCGAATCAGACTTCGACAGTTGGAAATAACGTACACTTTCAGTACTCCTGGACCACAAGTAATGATGGAACTACTTTCACTGAAATCGTACCCGAAGTGTCAGGAATTCAAAAGTTTGAGAGTTGGCCAAGATCATCTGATAGCAGTGCCGATACGCAAACAAAAAGCGGTCATCAAGACTCAGGCTACAACACAGAATACAATACAACACTTCCTGTGGTGAATAAATCCAGAATAATCCAGCCATATGGACGCAGATGCAGAAGTACGTGTACAATCACCTTGTCCAATGCCAATGAAATTTGCCGTCAGTCCAACGTTTACTCTAAAGATGACACAGATTCATCATTAATTAAGTTTGGAGGAACAGTTGTATCAAGAACAACTCAAAAAGATGCAGAGACTCAAACCAGCGTTAACGTTGATGCAAGTACACCGGGAATGAAGAACTTAAGCTTCCAACATTTGAAGCCCTCATCAACGTCCGCTCACAGTGGGAGCATCGGACGGAGTTCTTACGTCGACAGAAACAGGCGGCCCCGTTATAGAAAACAAACGCCTGGAGAAATCGATGAAACCCCTTCTCAGCATTCCAGCAGAAATCATTACAGGTCCCCCGCTTGCAGTCGGGCTAGGTCCTCGCCTCCGATTAGAATTCAACAGAAGTAATCAATGCTTGTTTAATTGTCATATTTATTGTATTAAAGTCTGTAAGTACTAACCTGAGTTTTCCATGAATAACAGAACAAATCAACCGCGAACAGTGCATATTGATGTTTACTGTACTGGATCCGATGCATCAACAAATACAGAGGATAATACTTCATCAGATGAAAAATCTTCAACTCCAGAGACTGTTTATGATTCTAAGCAATACAAGATTTTTCACCAGCAGAAAAAACATGAATTGCCATTCCACCTGAACTCTAAATCCAGTAGTTCGAATCCCAAAATGGTATCAGATGTGATTCGTTCCCAAATAAAGGTAGATTCGAAAAATGTGAACCATCCAGTGGCATTTGCAGCTCCGACAAATCTTGCTACCAATACTGAGCGCGAGAAAGTATTTAAAAAGACACCACAAGAACTATTTGGTCAGCAACAGCAACTTCGTGAGAAGCATTTAATGAAGATGTCATCGGAAGACACAGTATACACTATGAGCAGCAAATACCCATCAACTCATGGCGTCTCGCGTGACACCACTTATTCTTCTGTGGAATCGTCTGATTGGTCATACATGGCTGCAACTAGCAAGAAAGGCACAAGTCACTCCTCTTGGAAAGAGTCTGGACAATCGAAGTCATCTTTTGTGAAGTCAGATTCATTTGAATATGAAGATAGCTTAGATAATGCATTTTTGGCCAAGCCTGTCACTGAAGCTTTACAACAATTTGAAAAAGATTCTCATGAGGACAAATGGTGGATGAATTATGTTTTTGATCATCTTGATGATAAAGGTGCCTTTTTTAATGTGATTAGTAGCTGTTAACCCATATCTAATTAAAATAATTTTGACTAGGAATTCGAGCATCTAGTGAAGAAAGTTATATTTCTCGGAAAAATTATGAAGACACTATGAATCAACCTAGCGTTAAACCCCGAAAAGGAAACCTGAAGCGAATGTCGTTTCCCAATGCAAACAACAATGAAATGGGTGTGTTGGCTCCATTCATGGGAACGGGGACAGATTGTGGCTCAAATAATTCAAATAATTTCAATTTGGATACTGCCAGCAAATTCGGTCCAGTTGTTAAAAGCTTCAAAAAACCTGGACATCACATACCAGGGCCTGCAAGAAATCCACACTGCCCTTGTCATCATTGTCGTCATTATTTTGAATCTCAGGACACTCTTCAGGATATCTTTGATAAAAGAAGCCGAGCTTTTTCAATGAGTCACGCGGACAGATTATCACAGCTTTCTAATTCTAGTAGAACAAGAACTCCTGACAACTACTTTAACAGCTCATCTTATGACAGCTTAAACATGATTTAAAGTTCAAGAGATTTAGCTTGAATGTACATTAGCTAGTTCTTGTACTGCTTCAGAATTGGCATAAAACTTTAAAGTATATCGGCTTGACAAGATTTAAATAAAGGTCTTGTTCGTTATGCATCTGATTCCTGGCATTTTGATGGCGATCGATATAAACACTGACCAGGATGATTATTATTATTATCAATTGATTTGTCTCTCCTAGGCGCAAACAAACTTGTTGGAGTCGGGTCAAAAGATTGACTTACTACGTCTAGCACTGGAATCTAAGTTATCTGAAACTCATTCGGACCCCAGGAGAGCTAAGGAACTTCGACAAGAGTTGGATTCCCTGCAATCGCCACACAGCCATAATTCCAGCAATCATTATGATGCAACGAGTCCTGCAAATCGGTTGTCAACATCTTCATTAAGCAAGTGTGCTGCTGTAACTGGAAAGCTGGAGGTTCGATTGATGGGATGTCAAGATCTTTTGGAAGATGTTCCAGGGAGGTCAAAGAGCAGAGAGTCGGCAAGTCCAGCTGATTTGAAAGCTTTCATGAAAGGTGTCACAGGACGGAGTTCGTCGAAGTCCTATAGCATAAAAGATGAAACTAGCAGTAAGCAATTCGTAATTTTTTTTATCAAAATCACTAGTAGTAGATTTCTTCTTTGCATGGGCATGGTTTCTGAAAAGTAAAGTTTTATTTTTCATTTGTAACTTACTGAATTTGATTGATGCTTTCTGAACTTGCCTTTCACCGGTTTATCTATTTTTCATCTGATCTGGTAATTCCTGGACCTGTTCAAAATTTCTTTGCACTTCACTATGGCTAAATCAATGAAACAGATAGTACTGCAATTGGAAGTGGATGCTTTGGTGCTTCTAATGATTCTGCTGAAGAACTGAGGAGTAAGTACATCAACATGCTATACATTTAGCATATGCTCTTCCATTCAACTTTCAACCTAGAAATCAATATAAGATCTCCCGTGTAATTTATTTTTACTGATAGCGCTTACAAAGAATATTACTCCTTCCTGTTACGTTAATACTTAATTAATTATACTTCCAATTATAGTAGTACTCCATCGTTTTAGCTACCAGCCAAGATAATCATCCCGAAAGTATTAGTCGTTTCGCTGACCTGCAGTAGAATATTAATTAGACTGCTTATCGCTTTACTTTACTTTAATTTACTATTGTGAAGTCTTCATGGTACATTTTATCCGCAATTTGTACAGTTTTATAATTAATTTTAATTTTTGTGTAAATCAACGTAGTGATCTTGTTTTAGTGTTGTTTTAATACTATATGCTTCATCTTTCCTGGCCTTCATCTAAAATGATGTATAGTTACTTGCTGCAATGCAACTGATAATTTTTTATGCTAGATGAAATTATGGCTGTTCTCAAATTGGATAATCAAACGGTAGCCCAAACTAATTGGAAACCGTGTTCACAACAAGCCTGGGATCAAAGATTTAGTATTGAACTTGACAAATCAAGGGAACTAGAAATAGATGTGTACTGGAAAGATTGGAGGTCGTTGTGTGCCTTAAAGATACTGCGTCTGGAGGAATTTATTGATGATGTTCGACATGGAATGGCTTTACAGTTAGAACCCCAAGGTTTACTATTTGCAGAAGTAAGCTCCATATATAATGTATTGTACTACACTCTTATAAAATAATTGTTTTTTTGTCTGACCGAAATTATATTTTTTCAGATTAAATTTTTGAATCCTATGATCTCAAGAAAGCCGAAGCTACAGCGACAAAGAAAAATATTTAAACAGCAAGGAAAGAATGTACCACGTCCTACACAGCTTAATATTAATGTGGCTACATGGGGAAGGCTTATTAAAAGGTCGACAATGCCACAACCACCTGCCATTACCAGCCCCAGTCCAGGGCCATCTCAACCACCATCGTTTAGCTCTCAGCAGTCAAATATACTCAACAATAATGCTGCACATCACCAATGTAATTTTCATTAAGGCAAAATAGAAATCTGTTTCCAGAAAAATAATTTATTTTTAAATTTTAGCTCCTCCACGACCTCCTAAATTGGACTTGTCATTAATACCATCAAAAGCTGATGTCATATTAGACATGAAGACAAATGAAATGAGAACATTTACACCTGAAAAATCCGTACCGTCAACACCTGTAGTAACTACTCCATATTCTCAAATCATCACGACGCCATCAGAGTCTGACATAAGAGTAAGTTGGCAGATATTTTACATTGAAGTAGTTATCATGACGTTATACGCTGTTTTAAACCTGTATCGTACCAGCCAGCCAGTTTTAACTCGGTGTCGTGTCAATTAAACGGGATTCGTTTATAGTTTGTCAAAATAATAGGCTAAAATGGACGCATGATGTTGGCTTAGTTGACTGGTACATGTTTAGTAATTTCAATTTACGAGTCTCGTTGCTTACTGTTTCCTGACTATGTGTCAGTCTAATTTTCATACAATGGTCAGTTCAACTTGCGTAGGGAAATAGGAGCATTTCAACAATTATTGGCATTTACAAGTCATTAAGACAGTCACGTTGTATGGGATATTTTAGAATGTGTTTCAAGAGTGGAATTTGGTGCAAAGTTCATTGGTGTGTGAGATTATGGATGATGGAGATGATGACATGGATGGTGGTGGGGGATTTTCTACATACGATGAACCATATGTCGACTACCCTGACGATGAGGTCGAGGTATCTAACATTTACACATGATAAGTGTTCTTTCGTAGCAGCTTGCTATGTGGCGACTCCATCTGTCTTGTCTCTTGCCCATGCATAACTGCATACAGCTCAAAAATTTTAAATTTCATTTAAAGTATGTAGCCTAACCTGAAAGGATAAAAAACTAATACCTTAAAAAGTTTCATGGAAAACCGAGAACACTCGATCCACAATCCGCTATGCAACACTAACTTTAAGCATTAAATTCAAAACTGACAAGTAGCTTTCAAGTGCAGGGTTTATTTTGCTGGCGCAGCAGTGTTGGGGTCGTTCTTGACATGTGTGTCCCGAACTTGTGTGGTTAGGTTTAAGTTCGTACTCATCGTGCTGATTGTAAAGGGCTTTTCGTTGCACGGTCGAAATGACCGGAATATGTTAAACAGTGGCTGTGTATTTTTTATATTATTATACGTAGATATGCATTGAAGATTGTATTATTTATAGACTCCAACTCCCGTTACTGAATGTCGTCCGCCGTTGCCTCCTCCTCGAATGCCGGAAATTACACCGGTGTTCGAAGCTAGAAGAGCAGGAAAATTCGCTGGAATGAACTTTGATAATTTTAGATTAATAAGTGTCCTGGGTCGGGGACATTTTGGAAAGGTAATTGCTTTGTAAAATAGTAATAATCTCGCAATAATGTTCATTACTTCATTAGTAATATTTTGTTTCTGATAATGTTTCAGGTGATTTTGGGACAGTACAAAAACACGGGAGAATATTTTGCTTTGAAAGCATTGAAGAAGGGTGATATTATCTCTCGTGAAGAAGTTGAGTCTCTTCTTGCAGAGAAGAGAATTTTTGAAATCGCCAATTCCGTTCGTCATCCATTTTTGGTGAACTTGTTTGCATGCTTTCAAACAGAGCAACATGTTATTTTTGTAATGGAATACGCTGCTGGTGGAGATTTGATGATGCACATACATGCAGATGTGTTCACAGAAGAGAGAGCAGTATTTTATGCAGCCTGTGTTACGCTAGGAATGCAGTTTCTTCATGAAAACAAAATTATATACCGTGATTTGAAACTAGACAATCTATTACTGGACACTGATGGCTATGTAAAAATGGCCGACTTTGGTCTGTGTAAAGAAGGGATAGGTTTCGGCGACAGAACAAATACTTTTTGTGGAACTCCTGGTAAGATCGGCTCGCTTATTTCGCGTGATGATTTTGCTTATCTGAGTTTTTTTTACGCAGAATTTCTGGCTCCTGAGGTCTTGACTGAACCATCCTATACCAGAGCTGTGGATTGGTGGGGTCTTGGAGTTTTAATATATGAAATGCTTGTTGGCGAGTCTCCTTTTCCAGGAGACGATGAGGAGGAAGTTTTCGATGCCATTGTTTACGAGGAAGTTAGATATCCCCGTTCCTTATCATTAGAGGCTATTGCAATCATGAGGAGGTAACAATCGTTTAACCTGGATTTTTAATTTTTAAGTAGGTCTTTCCACTTATTCATAATGTGTGGATTGCTTAGATTATTACGGAAAAATCCTGAGCGTCGATTGGGATCGTCAGAAAAAGATGCCGAAGATGTTAAAAAGCAAGCCTTCTTTCGTAATATACAATGGGAGAGTCTTCTTGCGCGGAAAGTAAAGCCACCTTTCATTCCGACAATTAAAAGCATGGAAGATGTTTCGAATTTCGACGAAGAGTTTACTTCTGAAAAGGCTGTTCTTACACCACCTAAAGAACCGTATCCACTTACAGACACACATCAAGGCTTGTTCAAGGAATTCGACTATATGGCCGACTGGTGCTAGGAATCGAATTGCTTTGTAACCACATTGCATTTTAGAGCTATCGTAATACTTGCATTTCCCCATTACGTCCTTATTATCGAAGACAGTTTTTAATTGCAGCCAAAAACTTTAATTTAGTAGTAATAATACAGTTGAGTAACTTACAGTTAGAATTATGTGACAAACAATAAGCAATTAATTTACACCGAATAGTAAACTTACCACGTAATCTTCTAGACAAAATGCCAGTGAATGTATTTTTGATTTATTACTACCTACAGGCAGATTTAAAAGCATAGACATTAGGGTTCTCGGAAGCCCATAGAATACTTTGCAGCACGTTTAAATAGGAGACTTTGAATTTTGTTGTGATTAGTTTTTCGTATGAAAACAAAAACCTTTTAGTACAGATCAATGAATCGATGAATTGGTTCAGTGATCACAACGATACCAGAGACTATTTTAACTGATTAAATAGAATAGCACGTAAATATGTGACAATGTAGCACTCATTAATTAATGTCTTACTTCAACTAATATGAGTTCAAATAAAGCTCAATGATTTTCAACCACCTGATTCCTAATTCGTGAAATGTTCGCTATTTAATAGTTAATTGTTAATAATTATTGCTTGTTTCGTTGGATTGCATTGATGATATTTCCACTTGCAAGCTAGCATCGTACATCAATCCTTCAATGCATTTCTTGGGTGTTAAAGTGCTCGCGAGATAGATTATATGAAATGGCAAGAATGACGATGGATGAGCGATTGAGTGTGAGACTCGTTCTTTATTCTAGTATATTGTTTCGCAAAGTGAAAGCATTTATAATTTGTAAAGACAAGTTTTAGGCAGAATAACAGCAGGTCTCAAGTTTCTTCTAAGCATGAATCTCTTCGATTCCATCGTCCATCATGATACAATATTTCGTACAGATAGAGTTCAATTTTACAACATAAAACGCGTCTTACGATATTTTGCGCGCATTTTCTTTCACTGCACAGTACAATGAATGCTTCCTTACACAATCTGTTATTACGCTTACGATACAAATTACACATTCGAGACAGGACGAGAAGAACTACAGAAACCCATACTTGCTGGAAATGAACACATATTAGCACACAATTAACCAATTAAATGCCATTGTTCCAAAGTATACACTGTTTTTCAAGGTTATTAAAGAAAACAAGACGGTTTCAACAAAAGTAACGGATTTTTTCGATATGAGTTTTATTCAACTGAAACGAAAGGAAACGAAGGCATTGTTGTGTCATGCAAAGGATTTCGGTGGAAGAACTTTAGCAAATTATAAATGAATGCTTTCTGAATGGCCAGTTCCACACTTTCATTACAGGAATTTCAGTGGTTGTTCCAAAGAAAATAAATTGATTACGGGAATAATGAATTTCATTGCTCTCAATTTAACTCTACACAAGTCAACCAGTACTAAAAATAAACTACAGAAAACGAAAGTACAAGAGTTATGAGTTACACAATACATATATAATTCTCTCTATTACAATATATAGGTAGGTAAGCATATACCCCTCTCGATCACACTTTACACGAATTAAATAATGATTGTGGTCAAACTAATGATTGAATAGGGACTAAAATAACATAAAATTTGTAATAATTGTTCTCTTTCGATTGTCAATAATTTTATCTTTCTGTGATCGTTTCTACACTTGACCATACATCACAAATGGAATGTTTCACATCTCTCACATGATTTCGCCCGATTTGGCTTATTTCATTCACTTCCTGAACCATACAACAGCACTACTTTTCGTAAATTACTACTGCACTTTATAGTCAACTGCTACAAATCGAAATAACAATATAAATAAGAGACTTGGATAGACAACAATACTAAAAATGGTTATATAGGAATCGCTACTCTGCACAAACAAGTGTACTGCTTATTGGATGCCGGCAACTTTTACAAAATATAAAGCTACAGCTACCGTTAATTTGTACCTCCTAAATAACTTAAACGAATAACGACCGAAAAGTATTTAAATTCACAAACATTAATCCCAGGTTCTTGTACCTGGTTCTTTCACTGCTTCTTATGCGTACATATGAAAACAACAATATATTTGTGTACATATATATTATATGCTTATTTGTATATCCTATAATATAGTTTAAAATTTACATTTACATGCAGTTACATTACAGTTGTTTAATATTTAGATATTTAATACCCCTATTAGATGTATATATTTACCCCAACAACCTTTTTCGTTACCCAGTTTTATATACATTAAAGGCGACTACTAACGTTGATCTATTAGTTTTTAACACATATTTTACAGTTTAGCCCATTTACCCATATACCACTACATAGAAAAATAGATTGTACAGCTTTAAATGAATTTTCAGTTCACTATTATGTAACCTTCATCATCAAGAGTACCCCTCATGATTTCCCTCTTAGATGATCAGTAGCAATCATCCGCAAACTTTACATATTGAATAGTATATCTCTTTCCGATTTGTCATTCTTTAGGTACAATAGTTGTGATTGATAAACCAGAGAAAAGTTTTTACCATTCCCTATAAAACAGTAAAAGAAGTATCAGGAAGAAATATAACGAAGAACCTAATAAAATCAAAAGCCCGACACCTATCTTGATCACAGATTTGCCTCTTCTTTCTAATTCCAGAGGATGAATTCCAGAGTCCATGTTTTTCGGCTAGTCGCTTATAGACTACCCTTGCGGATTTCGCCCTCGAATACTCCGAATCCTTTTCAACCCAACTTAAATTCTTGTATATTATCTCTTTCTCTCTCTCATTTACATTACACAAATATACTTTTCACATCTCTCTGTACACATCAGTTGTGATTGCAAAAAATCGGCCAACAATACCACTGCACGATATTAGTGAGTATCTATATAGTGTGTGTATCTGTTACATATACAAACGTTTTTTCGAAATATATCCTATCTACTATACGAACAAAACTTTAGGAGACTACATTTGTAAGTTCTTATTTTCTCTTCGCATGAAGCATTTCCATGAGTAGAGTTTGGGTAGGAGCTCCTCCATGTATATGTTTGTAGTACAAGAAGTCTTCTCCCTTTGCAGCGATTTGCCTTATTTCAGGTAAGAGAGAAACGAGTCTCGAGAACTTTTCCTGCAAAATAATTAATGAATATAACAATTCGCAACATATATAGAACACGTGCAAATAAAGACTTCTCTTTAAATTCGCTTACTTGGACTGAAGGATAACAATTTATACAATAAGTGAGAAGGGACTGTTGAACATGGTCATGGGTCTCCTGTACGTGTTTCCGACTCATCAGGCCCTTTACGTCCACTAAAGTTAAAAACAGAGCAGAATGAGAATATCCAATGCACAAAACCTTTAATGTTTATTTTGTCTCATTTGTAGCAGTACCAGCTTGAATCACACCTGGATTAAGTAAAAGAAGGAACTTCAAGCAAATGTAGTCAGCAACATCGAACTTGAGTTCTTGAAGTTTTGACGTCACTTCGTTAAAACGCTCGGAAGAGGCTGGAACTCCGAGAAGTGCTAAAGACAGTAGGTCAAACTTCTGACCATTCGGGAGTGGTGCGTCATCCGGCAAGTGGTTGTGCATACGATGGTGAATATGATCCAGAACCAACATATCTGACCATGAATATTGAAGTAACTTCATTTGATCATCCACCTAAATTATTACGAAAAAAATAACCACAAGTTTTGAAAATCGCATTATTCATTCATAAGCCTCATCACCAAATACCTTATTAAGTCCACGAGCACCTTTCTTATAGTTTAACCTGAGTTCCTACTTGCATAATACTCACTGAGTTATTAGCTATTTAAGCACACTGAGTAATGCTGAGCTAAATTCACTTAATACATTTGCATGGAAAAGGCGATATAATTGTCCAACTGAGCAGCATTTTACTCGTGGTTTTTTTATTTATAGTAAAATATGTGCATTTGACAGTTTGGTAGTTCCGAAAATCAGACGATTTAAGCAATAAACCATACATGTATGATGGACATTCTTGTTGGTTTTGGGTCTTTAATAAATCCCTGCTATTAGAAAGGTAATACAGAACACACATCATCACTTTCATTAACTATCACGAGTGGTGTGTGCCTACCAAAAGCCTTCAGTGGCAAATCGCCTTGACACATTTCCTTGCAAGAGTAATTAGGTCAATAACATACACAACAAGTGAGGAGTTATTTTTACGAGTTGTACACTTCTATCCTAAAATGAATTCCCATGCATTGACTTACTTTTACTTTCGACGACCAACTCTTAAACCTCAATTATTATTATGGGCTACACACAAAAGCGACCACCAACCACTACGTCTTCATGTCTACCTTAGCAGGTCTATTTCTTACACGCGAATCCCACTTCTACCAAAGTGAAGGGCTGTCTTTGCTTTATTCCTTTGTTATGATTTCATCTCTTTCCATGACTAAATATCGTCTTTGTTTCATACTATCTCAGATAAGACACTTGATTCAGCTGGGAAATCTTTTAATACAATACAGAAATCAACTCAATCTCCTCTGGACAAACACAAGTCGTTGAATGCTATTCTCATTTAAACGATGTATGGGACTCATTTATGAAATGAAGACTTTTCCTAACATCTTTCTTTTAAATCACAAATCGTAAGTCTACGACTAAATCAGATCAGACCGTGAAGGATTGCGAAATTGGCAAACGAAAATACTACTGTTTATATTTCCAAATTGTCACCTACTTAACTTAAAGAGTAAATAGGATCCAAAGTTTATTCTGAGAAATATTATGAGTTTCGAAAAAGTACCTTAAGATCTTTGAAGAAGATGGAGTTTCTTGCCCAATCAACCTGTGCGAAGAGGTTTTGATCTAGAACTTTGCACAACAATTCAAATAGGTCAACCTCACATTGGTTGTACGTTTGGTTTTGTAGGAGGGAGAAAAGTGAGTGTTGCCATTCCTTGTCATCAAGAGATGTCAAGAGATCTCTAACTAAAGGTGGCATTTTTCCTCCAACAGATGAATTGTTGGTGGAGTTCTGCCCTGATGATCCATGGTTATCGACAACATTGACCATATGACCCTAGAATTAGTCCAAAAATGTTAAAATGTTATCCATTGAAGAGAATATTTCTACCTGGAGAAATTGTGAGAAGTATTACCTGGGAAGGATCATTTCCGGCGGGTGGATTATTAACGACCGAAGAGTTGCTGGTAGAGTTATTACTGGAATCGTAGACAAAGTGTTTATTAGAGGAGGAGTTTGGAGATGTAGATGAAGTTGCCCATATCTTCGGGTCGATGTTTATGCTCGATTGTCCATTGACCATTCCAAGAGTAGCCAGTGGTGAGGGAGAAGAATCCGGAGATGAGGTCAATGAAGACACCTGAGAAAGTCAAAGACGAACATGCTAACATATACACACACGAGCAGCGTTTCTAAAAACTAAGCGTCATGAACTCTTGTACCTGAGGTATTTGGATTTCTTGTTTAATTGTTACTCCTTGACTGACGTATCCTGATCCACTGTTGTAGTTAAGTGGAATGGAATCTGATACAATAGACATTCCTTGTTGACGAGCTTGTTGTATAGCTAATTGACGCTGTCGCATTAATTGCAATTTCCTAGCACGGTCTCGCTTGTACATAGGACCAAACTTATTTCTACCTCCTCGCATTCTGTCAGCTCGGACAGCTAGAAATCCAACATGAATTTAAAAATCAGTCAATCTCTTAAAAGATTAATAATAATATTGTCACTAAAATTTCATTTAGGTCATCGATCACATAATCAAGACCATGTGCATGCAAGTTCGTAGTTGACTTCTTCAAAGCAGAAATTGTGTCAGGTACAAAGCTAAAGTTCATCAATTGAGACCAATTCTTTGAAGAACATCGCAGGAATTAAAAACGCGACTATTATATAATTCACATGGATTATTTAATTTAGGTGCATTACACACTTGTAGTATGTAGGTAAAGGTATGCTAAAACAATGTTACAATACACAATGGGACTGCAGCTATAGCACACATAGGCACGTAAGCGTAACGAAAGGCAAAGGATACTGAATACATGATATACGGCAGTTAGTTAATGCTGCTTCGTATTATTCTGCAGCAGTTATATGTATTGTAGTCATTCTATGGTAGTCGTTAAAATGAAAGGGAAAACGTAGGCAAAGAGTTAAATAATCAGGAGAAGCAGATTGTTGAAGAATGGGTTACATTATAGTTGTACAGCACGATAATATTGTGCTCTCTGGGTACAACACTCGCCTCAATAAGGTTCGACCATGACACACATTCTCCCAAAGCATTTAAATGAGCATTTTCGGCCTAATCCCATCTGAACACGAAGACGTACGAATAATGTTATGGGAATCGAATGAAAGTGAATGTTTCATCGTGAATACATCGTTTAAAATCGCTATATTCATCTGCTTTTGAGTATTCTTTTGAGTATGTATTGAGTTTAAGTTGGTCGATCTTATCTTGGTCCTGCACTCCTTTTCAGAAAACAATTTGATTGACATCGGAATAAATACATTTATGATGCATGTCTGTGCATGAATATCAAAAGTGAAGCTCATTTGGCATTCAAAAAATTGTCAATCTGGGCAAAATGGAGTTAATCTTCGGGAAGTCACAATTTTAAAAATCTTGGGGCTGTATCCCAAAGAACTTGTGTAGCAAAAGTCTCATCAACTAAGGAATATTGTATGACGATATTGAACAACCCGATCGTAATATAAGCCTGAGAATCTACACAGCAATGTTAAAATGGAGTTAAACACCTCCAAATGGCCCTACGAATGCATAATGAGTTGAACTAGTTCGTGTGCCAAATTCGCAACATTTTGGCATTGCGATAAATCAGTGAACAATTTGCAGTGTCTGGTGATATCCCATTTAAAATGCGTTCAGATGTCAGAGTGCGGTGGATGTGAAGTGATGCACAGGTAGGACAACAACAATACTCACCTATAGAATAGCTAACTACCCCCATCATTAACTTCCTCCCAACATCCCCCATAAATACACAAAAGGTATGTCTCACCCATTATTGCATTATCCGTTCTTGTGCAACACTTCTTCAAAGCCATGACTAACTTTCATTTTCAAAAAACAAATCTCATCTCCATTCTATATACGTTTATAGCTTAAGGACGGCATCATTCCTTTCATTTTGCGTATCCCAATTCAACTTAAGAAGACTCATCATCACTACACACCACCTACCTTTCCAACATTCTTACGCAATTATGCAAACTTCAAGTGTAAACTACAACCTAGTTAAAGCCAGACTGATGAAAAGACTATTCTTTCCTCAGAGTAATTTTAGAGCTCTATGAAATTCTTTGAATGCATATGCCCACCATTGTTAACAATTTCCAATTCGTTCAGCATACATGAATATTCACAATATTGCCTCTCCCAATTTTGCTTCTAACTGGTTGTGCAAATAATTCCCAACTAATACTTCTGACTGTCTCATGAAGTTATAAAAAAATTGCTTGTGTGCCTAAATACTAAATATTATGCAATCTTAAATCTTTCCCAGTAAATATAACACAATTTTGACCGGAAGATCTTAATAATTCACTCGATGAAGTCAACTCATGCAAAAATTTCTCATCTGAAGTCGGGAATGCTAATGTTGTCAACTTATTTCTGCTTTGAAGAATATCGACTAGAGTTATGCATAAATTAGTATATTTTCATCAACAAATCAATACGGCCAGCATACCTTCCAGTTTCATGCCAACTTCTAAGCATTTTTGAAATCGGCAGTACGGACATCTTTTCCGTTGAGTTTTATCAATGTGGCAATTTCTGTCTGCGACACATGTGTACACTTTTTTGTTTTGGACGGTACGCTTGAAAAATCCCTTGCAAGATTCACACGTTAACAATCCATAATGATATCCAGAGACTTTATCTCCGCAAACTGGACATAATTCTTCAATTCCTTCTTTGGTATCCGGAAGGTCTTGACTTATGCCAGTAGAGTACTCCAGTCCGCTTGGCGTTGCTCCACTGGACTGACTTGTGGCTGGAATAAAAAAACATGTTAGCATTCATTAGAAGAGCAGTGGATTTCAATTCCAATGAGCTTTGATAAACAAGTAAATTATAATTATAATTAATTAGTAATATATGACTTGTAATACAACATTCTTATTCATTATTCAACTTAGACTTAAAGTGCAACAATGAAATCCAGACATTCCCACTCGTCATTCACATTTGATTTTCTCCATTTTAGCTCTCCATTTTGTTTGTTACAGAA
>Ga0194135_10000918_pt1 | contig 17209 bp, 13 predicted proteins | sample LitLau_LLRF_2013_FD_134024 | JGI IMG/M metagenome (GOLD analysis project Ga0194135, IMG submission 134024) | Freshwater sediment microbial communities in response to fracking from North America - Little Laurel Run_MetaG_LLRF_2013 (version 2) | ecosystem: Environmental > Aquatic > Freshwater >...
GCTTTCATGTCTAGGAGGCTTTCATGTCTAGGAGGCTTTCATGTCTAGAAAGCTTTCATGTCTAGGAGGCTTTCATGTTTAGGAGGCTTTCATGTCTAGAAGGCTTTCATGTCTAGGAGGCTTTCATGTTTAGGAGGCTTTCATGTCTAGAAGGCTTTCATGTCTAGGAGGCTTTCATGTCTAGAAAGCTTTCATGTCTAGGAGGCTTTCATGTTTAGGAGGCTTTCATGTCTAGAAAGCTTTCATGTCTAGGAGGCTTTCATGTCTAGGAGGCTTTCATGTCTAGAAGGCTTTCATGTCTAGGAGGCTTTCTAAGGAGGCTTTCATGTCTAGGAGGCTTTCATGTCTAGGAGGCTTTCATGTCTAGGAGGCTGTCATGTCTAGGAGGCTGTCATGTCTAGGAGGCTGTCATGTCTAGGAGGCTTTCATGTCTAGGAGGCTTTCATGTCTAGGAGGCTTTCTTGTATAGGAGGCTGTCATGTCTAGGAGGCTTTCATGTGTAGAAGGCTTTCATGTCGTAGACTTTCAACAACCAGTTACTTGTTTCCCGAAGACACACCTTATAAACTGCGACACAAAGGTTAATAAGAATTTAATCCTACATGTATATAACTAACACAGAAATACGATTTTATTCGCATGAAGTACTAGAAAACATTCAACATAAAGACATGAGAAACTCTACCTCCGCCGACCTTAAACCTTAATGTCCACTCAGGTTCTTAATAGAAATACCTTTATACTACATGCTCAAGAAAGTTTATCATTTCGCACATCACCACAGAATCAGTAGTAATTAAGCAGGTATGTGAGTGATGTTGTGTCTACTCATCATTAACTTTGAGAGGAGCCTCGCTTGTGGGTGGTTCTGTCTTGACAAACAGTGACACTAGCTCCGACACTGGTGGAGGAAGGGCACTGAATTATGATGATGTAATTAGGGTCGTAACTGAAAGATTCACACCTGCAAAAAGAATGAAAATAGTAAAGGGAGGTTAAGGGAGAATTACTACTCATTTTATTAGCACTTATTAAATCAACGTTAATTTTACCAACTATTCTCGGTGAGACGGACGAGTGACAGTAAAATTTCAACTGTGATGTGTGGAGCGCTTCTTTATGTCTGGAAAGATCACGTAGGGTTATTGACGCCTTTCCACAAATCCCAGAGTAAACGAGCACTGAACCTTCCAGATTTCGATCGACCGTTGAATTCTCTCTCACTTCCTCCGGCTTAATGACTCCCTTCCCATCTTGTCTCGATTTGAACTCGCGGTCACCAGGGTCACACTTGAAATTTATTTTGTGCCAATAATCCCGATCTCCTCCTCACTTAAAAATAAAAAGCACAGTTACTAAGCACCCTTTAGTAATTTTAAAACTTCAACATATCCGTTTAAAATCGAACTAACTTGTCCTCGGCCTCCATTTCGTCTACTTGTTTGACCCACACGAAATTCGGCTCACTGACCTGCAATTGCTCCTTTAACCATCCTCATGTTTTGATTGACCTTCCCGGCAACTTCTTCCAACTGGGAGGTAAGTGTCATCACAAAATCATGAAGTCGCTTCTCCTCCGCAACCAAGTCACTACACGGGAATCAAAACAACAAGAGCGATTCTCTTTCCCACCAAACGAACAAAATCAAGTTCACAGCATAGATATAGACCTCCAAGCCTTCATAGAAGGTCAAAGAACTGTCTCCCACCACACCCCCCACTGCACAAAGTGTCACTCCATGTCGACCGTCGACTTTTCTGTGTCGTCTTCATTTGCTGGACAATAATAATAATATCAAAGTCGTTCTCTTTTTCGCTCGCAATTATTTTTGAAAATAAATGTCTCATTGCTCCCCACTTTAAATCCGTCTCAACTTTCCCGTCTTTAGTAATGATCGAATCATTCCAAGTTTCTCAATTCCGTCCCAACTATGCTGTCAATCTTCTTTTATAATTTAATTAATATTTATTTAATTATTTGATCTAGTTACTCTTCAATAAGTACACACGCACAATAACAAAGTAATCATTTAACAATTCATATTACACTGCAACCCTTTTAGCTATGTACATTCCAATCCTATTGTGTACAAATTATCCAGCTCTTTTACATGGTAACATTGCAACAACCTCTATGCTACCTAACTGTTACGTGCATGAATAATTTTAAATGTTGAGCTTCTTTGGAGTATAAATTTGTTACCAATTATTAATACTCGCAGAAGTGATTTGAATTTGACAACAGCATTTATATCTCGAAATCGAATGTAAATAATAGAAACGGTCAGTCCTCTTCTTGCATACTGTTATATATTTTTAAACAAATAATCAATGGCTTCGAAGCACAAAAAAATGATCGGTTGGGTACATTCAATTGGCACGTAATTTTTTCAAACTTGGTAAACTCACAAATCTTCGTGGAATATAAGAAACTATTAAACTGGTAGAATTTGCAGTGTTCAGAAAATAATCGTTTTGAAATTGCAACTCAGAAATTCTCTATTTTGTATAATATTATGGTGTGTAGCAAACTATAATAAATCCCGAAAACTTTTTACTAAACTATGACAGTAATAGTGCTGCTATTCATAGTACCACTTAAGATTGATCATAAGTTGCTATTGCTACATTAATCCCTGTCTAGCCAACATTTTTCAACGGACTCAAATACTCTTGGTACTGCGCACGGGGACTATTTCTCTTTCTATTTCATCGTCGCTATCAGCGTCATGTCTAGACTCGCTTTCGTACTGAAATATATAAACGAACATCATCTGAATAATCTGAAATCAGTGTTAGTAAAATGGGAGACCGATTCATTGAAATAGATTACCATTGTAATAACGGTTGTTAACGGTGGGTTATTAAGCTCCATCGTCGAAAAAATCAGGTCATCTGAATTAACCGTTAAGAACTTAACTTGATCGCTAAATCTGCTTCATCTCCCCTTTCGTTGAGCCTCCAAAATCCGTAGCTTCTAGCACCTATTCCTTTGGAGTCTAATCGTTCAAGCTGGTTTTTGGGAAGGGCTTCTAATAGTTGGATTCCATTTCCATTGTTTTCCCAGCTCGAATTTAGACAGGAGGAACGTGAAAGTTGGAACTGTTGGAAGTCTCGTGGTCGTTTAGTTTCAGATAGGAAAGTCCAGTCCTTTCAACCGTTTCCTCTCTCTCTCCATCAATGTCAACGAACTGGGAACTGTAAAACTGAACTGAACATTTACGTTAATAGATCTGCATTATTCATACTTCTGTAAAAATTAAACACAAGAAATGTATGAAAAAGAGCATATTTATCATTGTACATGAAGATATGCACTTATGTCTATTATATTTAATACTAACAGAAAATCCGTCCACACTGCTCCGCTGATCACGAAGAAACATGTTATTTAAGTATCATGATTCAAATATTTATTTAGGAAGTGCAGTTTATTACACGGTTTAAAGCCGCTTGTAAGACTTTCAGATAATAAAGTATGTTTGTAAAAAGTGTTTGTAGGTTTTAACCGTTTGTTGTTCATTGAAGTGATAAATGCATCTGCTTCGGAGATTATTTGCTTTTTATGGCAACTTCCACTATTACTTCAATAAAATGATCGTCTTGGTATTTGTTCGCCCTATACTTCTTGTAAAAAAGTGTATTTAATGGTTGGACTGTAACAGCTCCTGTTATCTTCATGATTTTCCGAAGCGCTGTGTATCGAATACCATACACTGGCATGTCGTTTCCGGCTCCCTAAAACAAGCGGAATTATAAATTGCGCGTCAAAAACTTTTGTGATTCACTTACAAATATACTTGAGTCTTCAGCATCGCTTGATAGTTTCAAACATGTTGTGTAAGTTAGTTCATTGCAAACTTGATTGACTGAATTTTTGCAGATCCACCAAGTTAATAACCCTTCCGATATATCAAAGCATAGCAGGAGGCCTTTACTAGATTGAAGCGATACAAGTTTCACACCTAATCCTGTGAAGAAATTTTCAATTTTAACCAAGCTAATGCTCTCATTTAAACAGCAATCGACATACTAGTCATTACCGCGTAAAGACGAAAACACAATGGTACATTTGTAAGCGTGTTCATTCGGGTCGTTGGATATATTTCGCAATGTTTCATCAAGTTGATGGTTCTCTATCATGTGTGTGTAAACGTCCAAAGGTGGAAATTTACACAGGCAAGAACTTTTACCTTTTATAGGGCATCTCATGGGACTTTGAATAAAACATGTCAAAATACAAGCTTCACATCTAACGCTTGTCTTGTTATCAAGTATAGGATATGTTACCGATAATTGCAAATTTCCAAATGCTGAAGCATTCCTTCTGTTGAACTGATCACAGGGCAGCCGATTTTTTCATTTCGACATCTGACTTCGGGAAACACACTTCGCAGTAGTAGCTTTGCGCACATATTTAAAGTTAATCGCTGAGAGCAAAAGCATTCTGGGTTTCTCATTTGATCATAACAGAATCCACAAACAGCATGCCATTCGTCACAGCTATAAACTGGCTCAATTAATATTTGATTGCAATTCACGCAGTGAAGTAGCTGAATGACGTCATTTCCAGCTACAGTAAAGTCCATGTTGCCCCTTATCTAGAACGGAATGAAGAATTGTAAATACTGATTACAGTGAAATAGATGTCTTTTTGAAGAACAATTATTCGAGAAAATTAATTACCGTATTCTATCGCCTTGGCTTTAAAATGCAGTATACTAATATCAAATAACAATAATTTGAAAACACAAATAGTGTTTTACTTGACTGTCACCGAGGCTCGCTCTGTTTTTCCAAGGTAGGAGCCATTATGTGTTAAATATGTGTTATATTGATGTATCTGCATGCATAGAAGTCGTTACTAGCATAATTATACGAAAATTCTTGTGGATGTGATTCACTGTAACCATGAGCGTTCGTGAGACCGAACGCGGTAACAGTGGATTATCAAACCCATCTTTCACCAACATGGGGCTGTCCAGCGATTTCAAACGATTTGACACTTTCTCCAAGCCAACGTCATTCGTTATCACTACTTCCAAGGAGCATTCGCGTACGGCTCTAATTAGGAAAGCATGGGGTCATCCAAATAAAGTTGCCCACGTGACGATGACTCAGCAATGTTCACTTCTGCACATTTTCACTTGTCGGTGAAAGATAGGTTTGATAATCCACTGTTGCGGGACCGGTTCGTGGAGCCCGTTCGCATCGCAACAGTGAATCACATCCAAAACGAAAATTCGGTTTTACATGAGATCTAGATACCAGTTTAGCAATTATCTAATAGATGATCCTGACCAATTAGGAGGAAAATTTTGAGTGACAGTGAGTTGTGAGCGCTGTTTGATATTTAGCCGTGATTTTGAACGTATTGTTGAATCTTTGTTTACAATACTAATCTAACGCTCACAAATGTGTTCAAATTGAATGTTTGAAATGCAAAGATATGACAATTTTGTGCTCTTTGCAATTTGTTGTAAATGCAATCGTTGTTTCTAGACTCAAAAATGAATTCAATGTTTACCTGTGCAAGTCAGGATTTGAAGAACAGAAGCTTTGCTTTCAATTTTGTATGGTAACATGAGAGCTTGACAAAAGTGATTTATTACGAGACATCATTGATATATACATCATTTGTCTAATGTACAACAGTGAGCCTAATCTATCTACTCGCAAATATTGCGATGGGTGCAAAAACCCATTCTCATTTCCAAAAAATGGAACGGGTTGGTGTGGAAGAAATCTTTTTGTTTTAATTTATCTCAAAAATCTCAGCAATTTGGTTCACCGGAGGCCGCGATCATCCATCCAATTTGTAAAATTATCTGAAAAATGTGCAGGTTATTTTTAGTGGATTTTTCATTTTCACTGCCTGTTCCTCCCGTTGAAAGTTATCAAAAACGCCAACACTATTTTGACAAATAGATCCACTGTTGAAAAACTCCCATTGATAGCTCTGTTTTAGATGATACCCAAGAGTCTTAAGTGCACAAAAAAGTTTATGATATGAAATTATTTTGATTTTACACAAACACAATTTTTTTATTTCCTGCAGATACCAAATTAGTTTGGCGTTGGACGCGATGCCTAAACAATCATAAATTATGAATTATCATCATCTTTTCAAAATCCATCAGTAGCGTGAATGGCAAACTGTTGGTGGGGTTGTTGTTATTGAGTATAAATCCAACCATGTTTATATTCGAATTACTGATATACTTCTTTCATACAAAATATGAAAGGTTATGGCATAAACTATCCTACTTAAATTAAAAGCCAATCCAAGACACATCTTGAAGCCTGCTATTCTAAGACTGCTAAATACATCTCCAAATTTACACTCCCAAAATGTTCCAATTACCGGTGGTGAAAGTAAAATATATGAAAATCTTACTGCCCACTTGTTCATTTCTTTAGCCTGTGGCCACACAGATGCATTTCAATGATCAGTGTATTAAGCTGAAGATTCGAAAAGTTGAATAAGGAATAGAACGTCGGGTACTTTATGCAGTTGAGCGAAATGTATAGATGTTATGTTAAAAATCAGCTGGACATTCTTCGTAGTCTTTTTATTCATGTAGAGCTGCAAACATATTCTTTAATATGACTTACATTAATAATTTGTGAACTTATAAGCTGGACCTAACGAACACTCCCGACCAGACAAAAGACGCCGTGTCATCTCGTCAGAACCTCCTTGGCCGATCAGTGAACCTCTCCTTCATCCTTCCTGCTTTCTCACTATTCGCCCTCGCTTCTCAATTCATGCCCCAGATGTTTCCCTCACTCACCACCACCACTTCAGGGCTGCCAAGCAGATTCACAATAATGATCAAGGTGATGATAAGGTTGAGTTTAAGTTGCCCAATGTTGTTGAGAATGAGAAGAAAGAGTGAGAGGCTTTTAATAAACTGACGTATTTATTACTCGGGGGGGTTTTATTGCATATTATTTGGCATTTATTTGGTAGTCAAATTTACTACATAAGAGGCTTAAGGGAATGAGAGGAAGAAATAGGTCAATAATGGTTAATTTGGGGCAACTGTAGAATAACCGGAGCCAATTAATCACACACAACAATTCACCCATTGCCCTAGCGAGAGTGCGAGGCAAGTTGAGACCATAATTCATACACACAAGTACATACGGAGCAAAGGAAGAGAACGGGGAGCTCGCTGCTCGGAATTATTTTCCCACGGTATATCCACACACAACTCTCGGCACTCTCACACACACAGAACTCACCTTTCTCTAGCTTGTCCAGTTCACCTCCTTTAGATGCACATTCCACTACGACAACTTTCTCTGTTCGGATGACGTCTCAGGCTGTGATCTGGTCCCTGCGTGTTAGCGATCCCCTGCGAGTATCGATCTCTGTACCACCACCACCACTACTACTACCTTACATATTACCAGCAATCAAGATGAGTCGTGTGCCCCACTTTAACAATAATCTAGTTAGTTTAATTGTTGTACTATCTTCCTCACTTCTTTTCATTCTCGCAGCTTCTTCAAGGTACGTCACAGTTAACTATCAATTGGTCAGTGATAAATCAAGTTTCTGATCACAGTGTGAAGAGGAGCAGCCCTGGGGGAGGTAATGCGTTCCTCCCGTACGAGGAGCTTCGTCAGTTAAGCAGGAACATAACGACGATCCTCGATGCGTTCTCAAAGAATTATGATAAGAGAGTCAGACCCAACTATGGCGGTAACATACACTTATACGATCATTGTCATCTTTACAATTGATAAAATACTGCATATTATAGTCAGCTTCAGGCACTATTCAGAGTTTTATATTAAAAAACGTTAAGGACTTTTTTTTATCTGCACTTAGAGAACCATCGTTAATCGTGAATTATAATCGGGATTACAAATCTTGGTGGGCCAATTAGTTTACTTTATTTTAGAGATTAAAAATCCATCTCATTAAAACTGCAAAAACCACCCCAACAAAAATCCAATAAGTGAAACCAAGAACGTTCTAGCATCATGAAACTTATTGAGGAACTTAATCTATGGAACATGAGGTTCTTTTAAAATCATACAATTCATAACGAAAAATTAGAAACTGATATCGTAAGCAGAAGCACCTATCGGGTTACTTGAGTAAAATGTTCATTTTATCTTGCTTTCAACATCATTTGAAACAAAGTTTAAAACAAATAAAACATGAAACAACTTTAAAGCATTCAAAATATACTTTGCGAATTGATGTAATGTGGAAAAATTTTAAACAAGATAAGCCGAAGAGACAAAGAATTTGTACCGTTCTTATAAATCTTGTCAGTTCAATTAAATAAATATTGATATTCGTTAAATGACAATTTATATATTGAATACTTCACAAATTCAGAACTAAAAACTTTAACTAGAATAAAACTACAATGCTTTGCAACTTTGCAATGAAATAACTTATATCGGAATTGTATCATACATTTGTAGTTAAAAACTACTTTAAACTAAAGGCGTCGAGTTATAAATTCATCACTACGGTTTTGCTGATTATATAGAATGATTCGACATTAATATATAATAAAAGACGATTTGGGACGGCTGTGGGTGCTGGAATTGGTCAGTTTGTTTATAATTGCCAAACAGCTCATAAGCAAAGTTGAACCTATTATTAACATACGTTTCTAATTCTTTATCGTTGCAGAAAACCAGACTAATAATTTCTTTGAAATGAATAAATGTGTGCCAAGTTGGGAAATTGTTTTCCTAATTCCAAAAAACGTACATGCAATATATAAACGGAAGACATATGTTTCTACGTACAATTAATTTTATTTCCGAACACAGACATTTTGAAATAGTACGACCCATACAAACAACTTCCGAAAAATTCTTCGTTATCATTTTTAGCTACTTAATATACCACTTATCAAACCTACAGCCACTATCTTAAGAATCACCATGTAAATAGTTGGTTGAAGAAATACGTACCTAAATTATAAAGTACTTTAAAGCTGTTTTTACGTATGTGAACAAGTTTCTTTCTTTTGAACAAGCTAAATCTCACAAATTCAATCTCATACCCTGTGACATTGACTGGAGTTTGATATATCCTACATTTACAAATAATATTATTTTAAACTAGAAAACTTATTTCTATAAACAGAACCAATGACGAGTAGTAGACAAATGAATCAAGCCTAAAAAGTCTAAAATCGTATTCATTAGCAACTGTTTTTCTAAACCCACTTTATGACTTTGATTTAGGACCTTTCTTCTTGCTTCGTAGGTCATAACCATCTCCCTTACGGATCCCCTTTTTCTTTATTGCTGTTTTTACAGTGGTCAAATAATCCAAGTACCTAATGGTACACCTTCTGTTTCTACGAACCCTTCTCGTCAAGCTTGCTTTGTTTTTCTTTCCGGAGACGACTTCTGTTGAGAAAAAAATTACCAAATAATTTATAAGCTTATTTATAAAACAGAATCAAACTAATGTTGTTTAAAACTTCTAATCTACTGTACGTTTACATGCTACACACATGAAGACGAACAAATCGAAATCTACGTCATCATTTAAATATAAGCTTATGCTATCGCCTAAATCAGATGTTTGATGGGAAAAACTGAGGTGTTCGGTGGCACGCTTTTTCACACGAGATTAAATGAATATCGTCATTTTTACCTTCCGTTTTCACACTGACATTCCACAGCCGAAGAGTTTTCCGAATATTCTATATCAAACAAGAATAAGACACATTGGTTGATTGTTATACGCACAAGGAAAGAAAGAAAGAATTGAATCGTACCATTACTGCTTCATCTAAATCTTTCGTACAACCATTCACATCTTTTCGGTAAATCAAGGCTTCATCGTACATCTAGACAAAATTCATAAGTCTTAGAATAGAAGAGTTATAAAAAAGAAATCTGCACTTAAATAGAAGCAATAAAGTGCAGATTTGGTTAACTTTTAAAGACTAATCTTAATTATTATTTCAAAAGGTGTACAATTTGTTACAAGAATAGCAAGGCTTGTGCGTTAATCTAAAAGCTAATTGATAATCTACAGAGTAGTTTCTTATAATTTTTACGTTAGATCGAGCATCCTTTTAAACTTGAGAACTTACTGTTTTAAGCCGTTCACAGCTGAGTTCTCTCTCTTCAAGTACTTCATGTTGGAATACACAAAAAACCCACTCGAAATCCAGCCGCAAAACTATGTTCTCAGGAACTTCACCAATAAGGCCGTTTACAATATCAGCAATTCGTTTTCCCTCCTCTTTAATTGCTAAAAAATGAAGAAAAAGTAATTTATTAAATTAAAAATTAAAATGAATTAAGAAATAAAGTTGAATTTAATTGATGGTCGTCCTTACAATTTTCCATTTCCTCATCAACAAATTCGGCTAGTTTTATCATATATTGTAGCTTTAGTATCAGGTAATTAGCTTTGGTTTCCGCATCGGAGGTCCCATCCACCAGAATATCGTCAAGTATCTCCTAAATAAATTGAAGGCACGGTTTTATCTGTGTCATTCATTTTGAGCATAAAAAATTTGAATCGCTTACGAGCATATCCAAATATAGACCTTTAATTTCGAAAACCACTTTTTGCTTATATTGTATGGCCAAACGGTGCTTCAATTGATCTTCCTTTACTTTCAGCTCAATGGAACTCAGGACGCTCAGACTTGACCTAATAATAATTGGAATTTTACAGGTTAACACAATACAAATTCAAAAGTGCAATTATTTGTTTTTTAGATTCACTGACTTACAATTTTTCATTTATTGAATGCTCATAAGAAAAAATGAAAAGGATCTTCTCCTGATTCGATAGCTCCTCCCCAAGTTTTACAAGTCGATTCATGTACCCTCTCATATCATCATATCTACCTGCCTGTTCAGCCATTTCAGCTTGATTTAAGAGTTCTAATTTGTCCATGTCCATTGAACCTAAATGAAAACCAAAATCGCTTTAAATTACAAATAGTGCTAACTTCATGTTCATTTTTTAACTAAAAAATCTTTATTTACAATATTATTCTATAATCTTAATTTTTCGACACATCTATCTTCACTGCTGAACTAATTGACAAAATATTTGTGAAGTGCTTATCTGAAGTTCATTAATTGTAATTGAGTCTTACCTGACACAGAATATTTTAAACTCTGGAGAAGGGAGTGGTTGTTCAGTTTTATTTTTCCTAAAGAGCTCACACAGATATCTGGCACAATAATAACAATCAAAAGACCCGCATTTCTGAACAAGAGCAGGTCACGTGTGTGCCCGTCACGGAAAGTATCATATAGCCCCCATGTGGAATGATAGTTTGGGTAAGTATGGTGCGTGTAAAAGGCGTGTAAAAGCTTGAAATAAAGCCCTCCACTTCTGATCTTCTGTAGCTGAGGGGGTGAACGCTGATGACCTCAGCGCGAAGGGGTAACCGACCTTCACCTTTCTGTCTATTTGGGGAGGAGCTGATTGGGGTCAAAGACTTAAAAAGAGAAGAAGTTGACGTCTTGGTCAGTGACTCGGTACGAAAGTAAATTTGTCCTTCGTGTCACATACACCGGAAACGACAAATAGTTTTACTTAGTGTCACATACTTCGGAAAAGTGGAGAACTTTACACTCGTGTCCCACACTTCGTAAACTAGATGGAGTTGACTACTGTGTCATAAACTTTAGAAAAGAGGTGGGGTTGACCTTCGTGTCACTTACTTTTGTGGAAGCAGGAGTTGACCTTCGTGTCACACACCCTAAATGAAAGAGGAGTTGACCTTCGTGTGACTTACTTTTGATGAAAGAGGATTTGACCTTCGTGTGACTTACTTTTGATGGAAGAGGAGTTGACCTTCGTGACACATACTTTAAAAGGAGGAGGAGCTGGGCTTTCGTGTTACTTTCTTTTGAAGAAAGACGAGTTGACCTTCGTGTCACATACTTTTAAAGAAAGATGAGTGGACCTTCGTGTCACTTAATTTTGATGAAAGAGGAATTGACCTTTGTTTCAAGTCGTGTATGAAAGGAGGATGAGTTGACCTTTATTCGTGGGGTGTGGTTGGTGTCGAGGTTTCGTAGCATTCTGGTCTTGGCTAATGCTACTGCTGCTGGATATGCTATCATTTGACTGTAGGTTGTTGCCGGATCGGAAGACTGACAGTGAGGTTCTTGGATTAGGGCTTGCTTGTTTTGGTTAGGGCTCACTTCATGGGTTGCAAGGGTCCAACAGTCAGGAGGTTAGCGACCTAAGTAGGGAGGAGGAGTTGATCATTGGGGTCACAGACTTCAGCAATGGGAGGATGAGTTCACTATTGAATTAGGTAGGAGAGGGGTCACAGAGACTTCAGACGCTTTGTTTGAAATTCTGCTTCATAGACTGACAGATCTACTTTCAGCTCTCTCTGTGAGGAATTGTCGTACAGTAATTTGAGCTACGTCACTTACTGTGAGTGCACTCTGTCTTTTTCGGGGAGATGGCAATAAACCTAAGGCTCTCGATGCCGGGCTTAGAGCTCGGTACTCGCATGTATTGTTAATAGTAATTCAAGTTCATTCATTTCAATTATTTGTGTCATTTCGTTTTCAAAAAAATTAAAAACTTACAAGCAAATACAGCAAATACTAAAATTGATTGGTTGTTAGAGATCGTAAAAATTTAAACACGTTGAGTTGAGCAGTGGTGAGCATTTGATACCATGTTCTCGTATTACATGTACTAAGTAGCACAGGTAAGATAATATCATCTTCATGGAATAAGTTTTTAACGCAACGTTGAATATTTTTTAAATTCAACAGTCGTCTAACAAAGCGATTTAAAATTTATCTGTTTTGCATGCATAATGTTTTGCAACTGACGAATCATAATATTGTACTTATTATTACTTACCCTCAAACAACTATCATTTCCGCCTCCATGAGTTTCATTCGATAATTATGAATCAACTGCTCTGCTGTTGTACTTCCGTTCAACTAATGCAACTTGATATAAATCATGGGCGGTGACTGCTTCCATTCATACACAGGAAGCAAGACTTCACTTTACCCATAAGGTGATGTAAACTATACTCAGGGTTCTACACCCTGACTTTAGGTACTGGGAAGGTTCATATCCTTTAAAATTACGTTTACTTCATGCTTTGTTTAGTAAATATGCGCATTCGTATCTTTTTAACTCATCAATCTTGGTATGAATGAAAGCCTGTGACCGTTAGCTAGAATAGCGTGCAAGAAAATTCTAAAATCAAACTAAGTTTGATAACTGAAAATGAAAACTGACTTTTTTAAAGCTATTTTTGAAGCATTACTTTAAAATGTACATAATAATAGCCCATACTGTAAAGACATAATGTTTTCTAACTATATTTGAATTTTATGAATTTTCTAAGCGACATTCTGAACTATGTGATTCCCATGTAACTAATATGAAGTGGCCATAGAAGCTCATCAACGTGCTGCAAGGCTTAATATTATTTAATGGGAGAAAATTTCGCATAAAAACGTCATTCTAAATAGCTACAGTAAGTTTGATATTAATGCGTCAAGTTCGCATAATACTCTAGTTGACAAGTCAGACGAACAATAGTCATTTGTAAAGCAGGAAGTTTGACAGGAAGTTTTTTCTTGCACTAATTTAGTTTTCAACATAAACTAAAGAAGCTGTAATAACGAATATGCAACCTAAGTAAGGTAAGACAAATTTTCATAGGATAAATGAAGAATTATTCTCGATCAGTCAGTGTTAATTACCAGGAGGGCCAAAGGCAGATCCATTTTCAATAAAGCAAATATGTGTGAGCTTTGCGTACATATGAAATTATTAAACGAACAATTAAGCCTCCACGACATTGATCAAACTTCCGACTACGAAATTCTTACTCAGCAAAAACAAAAATCAAACAATCTTACACAAAAATCTAATGCAAATCACAATCCACCAATAAGAAATAACTAATTCACCAAAACGTAAGAATATTCCTGGAGTTGTTACAAAAATGACAGTTTGCTATCAAATCAATAGTTACATATAACTGTGTTACAAACTAACGAAAACTAACTAAAGAAACGACAGTTAATACGTAATATTAATAAAGTAGAAAAAATTACATGATGCACGTCCTTAGATGCACAAACGTATCAGTAATGCAAATTAAGAATCACAAACATATAACAAGAATCCTACATGGTACCGCACACACGTTCTAATTCAAAAAGTCAAGTTCAAAGTCTTCTCCGCCTGTGGACACGCCGTCACACGGATCTACACAGTCATCTGTAAGAAACCAAAATCAAATAATTTCTTGAAGGTTTATGTTAACTGGACACAAGACTTCACTAATTATTTAACGTATGTTTACAATTGTTTAAAGTAAAGCTGGAGAGATTCGAGCAATAAAATAAACAACCTTTTGGAAACTTGTTGAAGACAATCGAGAGCTACTAATGTTAAAAGAGGTAACTTAGATAGGATATAAATGTCATAGTTCAAGAAAACTTTAAATATGGTATCAATTCAGAATCCCAGTAATATTTCTAGAAGATGCTTTCGAGCAAAGGAAATGAGAGTTGCTAAATTTTTTTATAAACTAGAGTTTGACAGAAATCATTTGCGAAAATTTTGTGCATTTATAAACAGCCTACCAAAGTCCGGAATAAGGGGACTATTTTCAACTAAGAAAACTTCACCATGCACATCTCCTGCAGCTTCAAATTCCTCTTCAAGATTTCTGGAACAAGTGGTAGTATTATCTGTATGAAATTAAAGAAAAAGGTTAAAAAAATGACTGCTTAAAAAGCAGCATCGGTTATGTGGAAGGTAATATGATTTTTAAATTGTTGATAATTGAAATTATTTAAAATGACAGTTAAGGTGGTTTTCCGTTTTAAAACGTCTGTACAATCTAAGTTATCTTGTGATTTAACTATTGAGACTTTTATTTACTTCAAAGTAATTTATAACCGCATTGTGAATCGCTTAGCCTTGAACAGTTTTACTTCTGATAACAAAAATACCCTACCGAATAACTTTTTAGTAGGTAATCTCATAAGCCATATTAATATACTTGTTACTATTCTCAAAAACCAATTATTGTTAAAAACGAAGTCAGTCAATAAATAAAAAGGGGTAAAATTTTAAAGAAATGAAAATGTAAACACCTCCAATAACGGTTTCTACTGTATCCACGGAAACGGTTAAAATTGCTGAGACGTCAGCTCCGGGGAACTTGCTGTACTCTAATATCAGGTTAAAAGATTTACGAAACTTATTTATCAAGTCATTCTTGATATCAATTCACCTGTTAATAAGTCAAGTGGAATTTTTTCGTCTGGTGTATATTTATTCCTTTTATCTACAAATATATGGAAAAATTGATCAAAATACTGTCAAGTCAACCTGTTCAAGTTTTTAAAAAATACTTTTGTAAATGCCTACTTAAACACATTTCGAGGAATTTGTCATCGTCCATAGCTTTTTCTTTGCATATTTGCAACAACTTTTTGAACACTCCAAAGCAGGCGTCCAAGTTGTCGTCAGAGGATTGAAGGAGCTTGTGCAATTGGGTCGAGTTGGATTTAACCATTGCCACCATATCCTCCTCCTCTTTCAAATCCTGGATACGTCGATTGACTTCTTCAAGCTGTCCGGCGACTACTTTCAGCTCATCAGTTAGCGTTGACTTTTCCTCTAAAAGATTGCTTTGGACTTTATCAAACCACTTTGCTTTCAAATGGACAACGTCAGTATCTTCGTCATCTGAAAAATCTGGCATAACATATAATTAAATTACAGTTAGCAACTTTGATTTGAGATTTAAAACAATCAATAATAGTGTAGTTTGTGTACCTGGAGCTATACACACAACACTCTCCGTGCTAGCAAATGGAAATGCGTCCTTGTATTCTTGAGTATCGGGTATCGATAAGCGAAGCCTCCATTTCGGCTCAGGAAGCTTCTTACTTAAATATGTGTATCTTCTCATAATATCATCCCCCAGAACTTTTTTCCGCTGATGATTATCGATTTTTCCATTTCGATCAAATGTTTTGGCGTCTGAAAGTCAATTAGAAATAAAGTTAACATTTGGGAACCTCTTCATAGATCTATATCCTCTTATATACATCTCTATGAACTTTATGTACCAAGACTTTCTCGCAAAAATTATTAACTAAAAAATAATACACAACCCATTCAAAATGAAGTTTACAGACTTTAAATAGGGTATGGAGGAGTTCATTTTTGTTTTTCATCATGTTTTTTGCATTATCATTTGGTCCGGAGTCGTTTTAAATGTAAGCATGCTTAAAGGTTAATTCTAATTGAATAATCATAATTTCATAATCATAGAAGAAGTACTGCGATATCATTGGCCATTCTTTAAGATGTTTCTCGAATACTAAAATATTCAACTTGTAAATAAAATTCCTCAAGCAAAATCGTAAAAAAATTTAAAGTAGAAGCTTAGTTCTTTATCGAAACCGTTCTTTAAAACTTCAAGTTATCGTATTCATTTTTGGAAATATTCTACAAGAGAGGAAACTAACTCACCAAACAGTTTCACCAGCAAATATGCACAGAAATTTAGTAGTAAATCGTCCTTTTTTATCTTCGAAAAGAATTCAAATTGGGTAAGATATTCAGTATCCCTTTTTCCAGCCAAAGACTTACTGTTGTACCCTGCAAAAATCTGCAAAGATCGAATGAGTATAATTCATTTAAAATTGGGCATGTAGCAAAGTATTCACCATTAGATATAAATGAGTCAAGTAACAGAGAGATAATGCGCAAAGAACAACACAATAAAAACGACGTGTTGACAACTAACAAGTTCAAGCACTGAAACTGCAACCAAAATTTAAACGTGTACAATGTTATTTGGTGCTTACCAGGTTCCTGAACGCTCCTCCTTCAGTTCCCTCATAGTACATGGACCAAATTTTGGCATCTTTTGTTTTCAAGCAAGCTGCTTGCAATACCATAAGGAAATGGCTTGGGTTGATTTTCTGATCTCCTGGACTTGAAGACAACGCTGCAGACATATTTTCTGCTTCCTCTCTAATGGTTTTATTTGTCTGCAAATAAAAATTCAAATTACATGCTGGACATACTGAATTACACAATGTTTAAATGCAATCTGTTTCACAATGAATCAAGTCATAAATGGATAATTGATATTTCATTCATACGATATTTCAATGTCACACGCTTGGTTAAATCTTTACAGAGGAATGATACTGTTAGTAAAAA
>Ga0194135_10000919_pt1 | contig 17195 bp, 15 predicted proteins | sample LitLau_LLRF_2013_FD_134024 | JGI IMG/M metagenome (GOLD analysis project Ga0194135, IMG submission 134024) | Freshwater sediment microbial communities in response to fracking from North America - Little Laurel Run_MetaG_LLRF_2013 (version 2) | ecosystem: Environmental > Aquatic > Freshwater >...
ATTTTATAGAAAGATATTGTGAAGGAAATTAATTAACGTCAAACCAGAGTTTGGTGGTCAGTGCATCTGTTCCCTGGTGGGCAACCGCTGCCTGGTAACTATCAGGATTGAGTGATTGTTCTGTACCCGGGTAAATAAACCTTACGGGTATCTGACCATTCAGTGAGCCTGCAACTGCTGGGGTCAGTATAGGATAATCCAGTCTTCTCCATTCGGCAAAGGCTTCTAATCCCTGACCAAATAGCGCAATCCATTTCTGGTTACCGATTGATTTCTTATAGTTTGAAGCATCATACTGAACATCGGGTCTTGCTTTATAGGTTGCAATGTCAGCAGCAGAAACCCCATATTGTGTCAGCGATGCTTCTATTGCCTGGTTATAAAGTGAAGCGGGATCTTCATTGGTAAATCCTCTGGCAGCAGCTTCTGCACGGTCAAATAATATTTCAGCATAACTGATAATTACCGCCGGGGCTGTTGGAGCAAGGAAATAAGCTCCAGGTTTTGAAGTGCGGGTTAAACCTAGAGCCGAAGCATCGGCAGTTAATAAACCATTGGGTACACCAGTGTAAAGCTGTGTTGCAGCAGCTTTACTGACATATACAGGTAGACGTGGGTCATTTAAGGCAGTCAGGCGGTCTACGATCGTTTTGCTGACCCGATAATCGTCGCGGGTATCAAACAGGTTGCTTATTGGATTCTGATTCGGAGATGCTTTGTAATTGAGTTGTGCAATTTCCGAATTGGCATTGATATAAGTACCTCCTTCAGCCTGAAGAGATGCAATAACCTGTCTGGCAAGATCTGGTTCGCGGTCGGCAATACGTAAGGCGATTCTCAGGCGTAAAGAATTCGCGAATTTTTTCCATAAGGGGATAGAATTGGCATAAATAACATCTCCTGAAATTGCTTTTCCCGACGGATCAAGACTCGCTTGTGCGGTTTTTAAATCATTGAGCACACCCAGATAAACATCTCTTTGCGCATCGTATTTCGGGGTCAGGTATTTACTGATATCTCCTGCCTGTGTGTAAGGGACATCGCCATAGGCATCGGTCTCCAGAGTAAATATCCAGGAACGAAGCACCAGGGCCACGCCTTTATAGTTTGAGTTTCCCTGGGCATCTGCCAGTTTAATCAGCTGATTGAGGTTGACAATTCCGGTACGGTAACCTGTTGTCCATAATTCCTGAAAACTGGTATTGGTGAAAATATATCTGTCCGGGTCTGTATACTGAATTTTTGCCCAGTGCTGTACAAAAAGCAGGCTGGAGTTCATATTATTAGTCGTACCCCAATAGGTGTCTGACGTGTTTTTAATCGCTGCTGTCAATAAGAAATCGGGTTGTGCTGATTCCGAAGCATTAGGGTTTACATTGGCCGAGTCCAATGCTTTTTTGCAGGAGGTTACTGTAGTCAGTAATAAGCCTGAAAGTAAAAGGGATGTATATAGAGTCTTCATGTGTGTTAGAATTTGAAATTAAGATTGAAACCAACGGTACGTACAGTTGGCAGACCGAGGTCTTCGAGCCCTTGTCCGTTACCGGTATTGAAAGCCGATTCGGGGTCTATGTTGGGTACATTTTTATGAATGATCAGCAGGTTTCTGCCAACCAATGAAACTGTAGCACTTTGGAGACCAATGGATTTTATCCAGTTTGAAGGTAAAGTGTAACCTAATTTAACTTCTCTTAGTTTAATATAGGTCGCACTGTAAACAAAGGCTTCATCTACATTATTCAATGATTTATAATATTGTGAAGCTGGTATGATAGTACTGTTCGGTGTACCATCAGCATTTGAACCTTTAAAGATCATTCCGTCATCATGTACTACTGCACCTGCAGGAGCTGTAGCCCCCGAAGCCAGCTGGACTGCTTTACCCGAATTGTTATTGTTTGGATAGTAATAGTTCAACCCGCCATTTTCAGCACCGCGGCCCGGAAGGGTAGAGGCTAATACGCCAGTATAAGTTCCGGTACTGTTGGTGCCGGAGTAGATTTTACCGCCGATATGCGCATCCACAAGTACACTTAAATTGAATCTTTTGTAAGTAAAGCTATTGGTAATCCCACCTAGCCAATCCGGCGTATATTTTCCAAGGATTTTTTTAGTCGGGCTAACCTGTGGGGTACCATCAGCACCAACAACAATATCTCCTGTTGCATTTCTTTGGTAAGCTGTCCCGAAAATTGTACCATAGGGTTGTCCTACTGCGGCTAATATTTGTACTGAACCATCTGATCCAAGCTGATAACTTTGCAGGTTCTGGTAAAGTGATTTGACTTTACTGCGGTTCATCGAATAATTTACATTGATATCCCAGGTAAAATCTTTTGTTTTAATTGGTGTCAGTCCTAACTGAGCCTCAATTCCTTTGTTATTAATTGTCCCGCCGTTAACCAGTTTTTTATTGAAACCGGTAGTTGGGCTAACGTCCAGGCTCAGGATCTGGTTGATACTGTTTGTATTGTATAAACTGAAATCAAAACGTACCCTGTTTTTGAACAGGCCCAGTTCAAAACCAGCTTCTGTCGATTTGGTCGTCTCTGGTTTTAAATTTGGATTCAGATCTATCTCATTCAGATTTTGCTGCGGATTCCCGTCAAATGGCGCTGTGAAGCCAAAGGTGTTAAATAAATAATATGGTAAGGCATCTTTACCCACTTGTGACCAGCCACCACGTAACTTCGCGAAATTTAAGACATCACTTTTAATGTCAAATGCTTCGGTAAGGATTAAACTTGCATTGACTGAGGGATAAAAATATGACCGGTTTTGTGTAGGTAAGGTAGAGGACCAGTCATTTCTTGCTGTTAAGTTTAAATAGGCATAATTCCTGAAACCCAGCTGTGCAGAGCCATAGGTACTGTATACCTTTTGTTTACTGTAAAGATTGGACGAGATCAGCGGGTCACGTGAATTGCTTAAGGTATAAAGTCCGTTAACGGCTAATTTAGGTGCTTTCTGATCATTGTTCTCTAAGGTCGTAGTACGGATATTACCACCTAGTAAAAGGTCCAGATTAAAATCCTCACTGAGTTTTTTAGTGTAGTTTAGTCGTGCTTCTGTGTTGTTTTCATTAAAAGTATAGGCATCTTCTTCATATGATCCGAATGGTGTCCCATTGGTACCGTAAGAGATTTTAATCTTTCTGCGGTCTGTGTAATAGTCGCTTCCTGTTCTGAAATTTGCAGATAAACCGTCAATTATTTTATAGTTTAATTCTACATTCCCGATCAGCCGGTTACGAACCTGGCCTACTGTGTTTTCATAAGCAATAAAATAAGGGTTGCTATAGTAACTGTTATTCCAGTTGATGTTGTTGCCATTGGCATCCTTATAGTTCTTTAACTGACTCACATCAACCTGACGGCCAAACCAGGTAAATTGAAGCATGGTACTGCTTGCCCTTTTTCCACCCGAGCCAGGCAAATTCGCTGCGCTGCTGTTTACATAATTCGCTAATGCACTGAAGGTCAGTTTTGGCGTTATTTTATAAGTAGCATTCAGTAAAAATGAGTTTTTTGATTGTGAAGAGTTTGGAATAACTCCTGTCTGATCCAGATTGTTATAAGAAAAACGTAAGTCATATTTTTCTCCTGAGCCGGAAATGGCGATACCATTATTTAAGGTACGTCCGGTATTGAAGAAGTCACGTACATTGTTGGGATGTGCAATAAATGGGACTGGTGTACCATTAGAATTGAACTGTGGAATCAGTCGGCCGTCTAATCTCGGGCCCCAGCTTTCATCAACCCCGTCATTGATACCTCCTCCTTTACCATCTACATAGCTGAATTGTCCGTTTGCACCCTGTCCGTAAGAATTCTGGTAGGAAGGAATGGTCAGTAATGTTGAAAATGTAGTATTTGAATTAACCGAAATACCTAATCCCTGCTGGTTTTTACCTTTTTTAGTGGTGATCAATACCACACCGGCAGCGGCCCTTGAGCCATATAGCGCAGCGGCATTTGGCCCTTTCAGAACACTCATTGATTCTATGTCTTCTGAATTGATATCAGAAATTGTATTGGCAAAATCTCTTGATCCGCCAACACCTAAATTCTGTGTATTGTCAACAGGAACCCCGTCAATTACAAACAATGGCTGATTGTTGCCTGAAATAGAGGTTTCTCCCCTGATAATGATTCTGGAAGAACCCATGTCACCCTGGCTGTTGGTAATTTGCACACCAGCTACTTTACCTGAGAGTGCATTGATCAGGTTGGTTTCTTTGGCTTCGGAAATGTCTTTGGATTTTAATTCCTGAACAGCATAACCCAGTGATTTTTTTTCTTTGGGAATGTTAAGAGCTGTAATAACTATCTCACCGAGTTCATTGGAAGACTCTTCCAGCTGTATATTCAATGGGGCAGTTGTACTTACCTTGATTTCCTGGTTTTTGAAGCCTACAGAGGCAATCCGCAGGATGTTTTCAGGAGCAGCACTGATGCTGAATTTTCCTTTACCATCAGTTTGGGTAACTATGTTTGTTCCTTTTACAGCGATACTTACCCCAGGAAGTGGTAAGCCCGTTGACTTCTCAGTCACTACGCCGGTGATTTTAGTGGATTGTGCGGAAACAGTCTGCACGATGATAAAGGATAATATTATCCCAAATAAGTATTTGTAAGTTTTATACATATTGAATTGAATGGCGGAATGTGATTCCGGATTAAAAATGGGTGTGTTTATGTTGCCGGTCTGATTCGGCTGTGGGAATGTTTTAGCAACAGGATGATGCCTGCATTCGAGGGGTAATATGATAAGATTGCATCAGTTGAAGATGTAAAATGTACAGTTGTTGCTTAATTGATTTAGTGACGTGTGTGTTCATCGAAATGTATAATTGTTGTGTTTAGTTTATCTGTCAATTGATCAGGCTGATTCTTTGAAAGGTTATTTATTCAGAAATGATTGAGGAAACAGATGACAGCGACCACGTTTGAGGTATATCTGTCACTTATCTTTTCCGCTTGATGTGGATAGGAGTTAGCACCTTTTACATTTGGAGTGTATAGGTTGCTAAGACTTCATAGGGCCTTTCCCTCGGTCTTTCTGGATAAGTAAAATCAATGAACTATGCTAATTGTCTGGCAAATATATAAATAAACTACTAAATCTATAGTATTTATTTTATTTAACTTTTTTCCTGAGATTTCTCAGACAAAAGAGGAGTAAGGTCGGGGACGATAGTAGAATTGAAGATAAAGGTCATAGAACAAAAAAGTCGGAAGAATAGCTTCCGACTTTTTTGTCTTTAAAGGATCTTTTTATTTGATGATTACAAAACCATGAGCATTTTTTAAGCCATTGAGTTTGTTTTTTATATCATAGACCAGTTCACCATTATACCATGCTTTTGTTATCCGGAGATATTGTTTGCCTGATTCCCATTCGGTTTTAATGGTGTCAATAAGGTTCTTGTCTAATTCCAGTCTTGCGGTAGACTGGCCGGTTTTAACCTCCCCCTGATCAGTTATGATATCTCCCTGATAACCCACATTGGCGCTGACAACCAAGCGTACAGGATTTTCTTTGATTAAAGCAATGCCTCTCTGTCAATCACTTCCCGGACGATTAACTTCAGTTTTCTTACCATATTCCAAAAAATATAGTTTCATTTTTTCTGTTGAATAATGACCCGGTGTAGTGTTCATTAACAGATTTTGTCCTTGTTTATTGAGCAGGACAATTTCTAGATTTCCTCTTACCTCCATATTGCCTTTTATGGGTTTAATTTTGATTCAGATTGTACAACTAAGTAGTCCGATCAGATAAATTGCAATCTTCATAGGTTACAGGTTAATATATAGGATAAAGACTGGTAATCATTTGAACATTCTGGTTCCAGTTACCTGCTGCGCTATTAAAATTATAGGATGCGTAATATCCATTATAATATTCGCTTCCCCATCCCCAGTTCATATGAAACATAGCAGTTGAATACACATGATCAATATTTTGATATGGAGTATTTGGATTATGTATCCATTCATAAATCGTCTGTTGGTATCCATCGCAAACCCAGGCATGCCCGGCGGTTTGATTGGGGTCAGACCCACCTAACATCACAGGTTTGTTTGATTCAAGGTCATATATAATCTGGACTTCATTGTAACTGTTAAGTTGTACATTCTTAAAGCCGAAATTTCTAAATGCATTTGTTGCATTAGTCATATTGGAACCAGATCCACTGCAGGCAAAATTCATATTTACGGCAGTTGCTACATTGTAAAGCAAACCAGGTATTGCTCCATATCCAGATTGATTGGACATATTATTCCAGTCAAAGTTAGATGGGAATTTCCAGAAATTCATGATTTGTCCCATAGCGGTTGCCACGCAGCCAATAGGAGGCTTTCCATTCATATTACTGGCACAGCCATAACTTGAAGGGATACCATCATTATATCCATCTCCCTGTGACCATAGGGTTTTTAATAAAGGACCATAGTTTTTGTAAACAGTAGGACCAGGTACTGTAATTTCATGGTCCGGATCTGGTGCATCATTGGTGGTGATTTCCTTAGCAGGAGCATATACTTTCCATGAAGCCAGGCTTAGTGAGTCTGGTTTGATATCCTTTGTAATTAAGTAATCAATCTTGTTTGACATTCCTGCGAGCCAGTCTTTGACCCCGTATTCTGCTTTTTCGTAATCAAAATTTCCTGATGCTGAATAAGCGAGTATGGGTTCGTGTTTTTTTGTAGCAGAGATGATCGCAAATCCTGAAGGTTTGAAATTTACAATGTAGAATAAGTCGTGTCCTTTTTTTTCCTGAATTACTCTGGTACTGCTGATTTCTTTTTCAAAAGACGCATTGCCGGAAGATTTTACTGATAGCTGTTTACCCTGTGCATTACTCCTTGACTGTATGCTCTGCATAAAGGTCGTGGCTACCTGGCTGGCTAACGTCAATGAGATTTTTTCTGTTTTTGAAGAAAGTTCCTCAGCGTTCTGTAGTGATTGCCGATCCTTTTTACAAGAAAAACAGATAAGCAGTAGGCAGGCAGTTAAAAATAATTTACCTTTTCTTAACTTTAAATAGTTCATAAATTTAATTGGTTTATTTTTTAGTGTATAATTGGTTGGTTGTGTTAAATTTATGATTTAATAGTAACTTATTATTAAGTATTTTGTTTGTGTGGCTTAAAATATTTCATTCATGCTGTGTTCTGGATTTTTGTGTGAATTGGCATAACGAAAAACTACGCAGAAGAGCCAGAATATAATTCCTGGCTCTTCTGCGTAGTTTTCTAAAAAAGGTTTTGTTGCTGGTCAAAAAAAATCAGCTTATTTCATTGCAGTTAACATGAGTTTATAGTTAAATAATGACCGATGCAATCCTGTTTTCCTGGGTAGCCAGGTCGATGTCTGCCCCCAGTTCAGCTGAGCATGGATAAACCAGTAAGGGTAGACTTGCATTTGCAGCCATTTTTTGGGTATTGCTGGAGTTAAAGAGTTGTTCCAGGAAACTTTTATGGCGGTGAACCATTACAAATAAACTACAGGTGACATTATTGGTTAACCATTTCAAACCTTCTTTGATTGGCTTTTCTTTGACCTCCCGGTAGTAAATTTTATCATAGTTTATTTTATTGGCCACATCTTCAAGGAAGTTACGGACTAATTTCTCATTCTCCTTTTCTGCTGTTTTCCGGGCACAGATATGTGCCAGTGTGATTTGGGCATAAGAAGGTTTTGCCATTTGCGTCAGGGATTGGAGTACTTCCAGGTCGGTTTCACTCATATCAGTGGCAAAAAGAATGGTATCAATCTTTTTGAAATGCTGATCTTCCGGTATAATCAGCACTGGCAAAGTCGTATTGCTTATAATATCGCGCATATGGTTTCCCATAATGAGGGAAGAGAGGCCTTTTCTATGTGTACCCATAACCAGAAGGATGATATCTTTATTGATCATCAGTTTATCCAGATGCATATATAGAGGTCCTTCCTGGCATTGACAGTGGATTGCGGGCTTAAAAGCATGAGCTGGTAAAGTAGTTAATTCTTCTTTTAATCTGCCCGCAAGCAGATCCAATTCCTGTTCACTGTCTTTCTGCAAGGTATTAAAGTCTTCCATTGACCAGTAAACCTGACCAGCCAAAGGTTCCCCTGCCGGAACTAAAAAGGAGTTGTAAAGAATAATATTAGCCCTCAGTTGTTGAGCAAGTTGTAAGGCATATCTGGCAGCATTTTCTGCTCTTTTTGAAAAATCGGTCAGTACAGCTATCGTTTTCATGTCGGAGAGTATTTTAAAATCTATGGTATAAAGTTGAGAAGAAATGATATGTTCAGGTGTGATATACATCATGTTACGGAATGATATTAGTCACAGGGCAAGCGTTTTTTAATTACCCCCTTTTTCTTTTATTATAATATACTTATGTTTACGTAATCAGTTACGTAATTAAATATATGATGGAGTTTTTCAATCAGGTTGGTAAAAAAGCATTAGGGAGCAGGTTGCGGATGTTAACCGAAAAAATAACAGAAGATGCGGCTCAGATTTATAAATACTATGATATTGACATGCAACCCAAATGGTTTCCTGTTTTTTATGTATTGTCACAGGGTGAAGCCAAAACTATCACTGCAATTGCTAAAGAAATCGGGCATTCCCATCCTTCGGTAAGTAAAATTATCAGTGAGATGGTAAAGGAAGGGATTGTCAAAGAAGAGAAAGACGAAGCTGATGGCAGAAGAAATATGGTGAGTCTTTCTGCAAAAGGCGACGAAATAACTGCAAAAATACAGGATCAGTATATTGATCTGGATAAGGCGATTGCTGATATAACAGCACAAACAAGAAATGATTTATGGCAGGCTATCGAAGAATGGGAGTTTTTGCTGGAGCAAAAAACCTTATTGCGCAGGGTACAGGAATTAAAGAAAGAAAGAGAAAGCCAGCAGGTTAGTATTGTAGCTTACACCCCGGCTTATCAGGAGGCATTCAGGGCTTTAAATGAGCAATGGATATCGAGCTTTTTTCAAATGGAACAGGCGGATTATGATGCACTTGATGATCCACAGGGCTATATCCTGGATAAGGGAGGTTATATTCTGGTTGCTTTGTATAAAGGCGAACCTGTCGGGGTATGTGCTTTAATTAAAATGAATGATCCGGATTACGATTATGAGCTGGCAAAAATGGCCGTTTCTCCGTTAGTACAGGGGAAAAGTATTGGCTGGCTGCTTGGAAGTGCAATTGCACAGCAAGCGAAAGCTCTTGGTGCCCGGAAGATCTATCTGGAAAGTAATACCTTGCTGAAACCTGCTATTAATTTATATCATAAGTTAGGCTTCAGCAAAGTAGCCGGACGGATTACGCCTTATGAACGATGTAATATACAAATGGAACTTATTCTGAAATAATCGTCAGATTTTTTGTTGCGCCTTGATTGCCAGATAACGGTTAACCACATTAACGGTTAACTTTTCTGGTGGCGTAAGTATACTGAGTATTCCGTATTTTGCGAGTTCTTTCACCATCAGTCTTTTTTCATACATTAACTTCTCTGCGATAGTTTTAATGTAAATGCCTTCTACGTCTTTTGCAGGCGTCTCACTGATTGCACTCACTTCAGTATTTTCAAAAATGACAATTGTCAATAAATGAAACCGGGCTATATGCCTTAAAAAAGGGAGTTGTCTGCGGAGTGCTGACATGCTTTCGAAATTGGTGAAAAATAACAGAAGACTGCGCTGTTTGATAACCTTACGGATAGTCATATTCAGGGCTTCTATATTACTTTCCAGATAAAGGGTTCTTTCTTTATAGAGAACCTCCATGATTTTACCCAGTTGTCCCGGGCGGCGGTCTGCCGGAATGACGCTTCCTGTTTTTTCTGCCAGGGTAATTAATCCGGCTTTATCGTCTTTTAATAAGGCTACATTCGAGAGTATCAGGCTGGCATTAATGGCATAGTCCATTAAGCTCAGACCATTAAAGGGCATTTTCATCGACCTTGATTTATCGATGATGGAATAGATATGCTGGGCTTTCTCTTCTACAAATGAATTGACCATCAGCTCACCTTTCCTGGCGGTCGCTTTCCAGTTCACGGTGCGGTAATCATCGCCTTGCGTATAAGTCTTAACCTGGTCAAACTCCATACTGTGACCTGTACGTCTAAGCTTTTTAATACCTATTTCACTCAATCTGTCGGATATGGCCATCAGCTCATATTTACGCAGCTGGAGAAAAGAAGGGTAGACTGGTATGGTATGCTCTTGTCCGAAATTGAACCTTCTGGAGATCAGGCGCAGTGGAGAGCTGACATATAAACGGGTCTGACCAAATTTATATTCTCCCCTTTTAGTTGGTCTTAAGCTATAAGTTATCGTTTTATGCATACCAGGTTTCAGATCGCTGGTCAGCCAGAGATCTCTTTTCTGGAACTGGAAGGGTATCTCCTCGATAATTCCAAGCTGAACAGGAAAAGAGTAAAAATTTTCGACATAAATACTGAGTTTATTCTCATCACCGTTACTGAGTCTTTCGGGTAAATCGCGCCTGAGGAAAACGCCTTTATCGGTTCTGTATAATAAGACAAGGTCGATAAAGAACAGCGTAATTAAGGCGAAAAAACAGATATATGGCAGATCGCCCAGCCAGGGTAGAAAAAAGGCAAATAAAAACAGACTGACGCATAATCCCAAACCGGCAAATAATCTTTTGCCGAGGAAAAGGTCTTTGTAATATTTGATGAAGAAATATTTCACAAGCTTGTCGTTTACCTTGGGATTTCTATTTTCTGAATAATCTGAGTTACAATATCACTGGTCGTCAATCCCTCCATTTCTTTTTCCGGACTGAGTACAATACGATGGGCAAGGACAGGAATGGCTACTTTTATGATATCTTCGGGAGTGACAAAATCGCGCCCCTGCATACCGGCAATTGCTTTCGCGCTATTTATAATCGCGAGAGAGGCGCGGGGAGAAGCACCCAGATAAAGTGATTTATGATGACGCGTTTCCTGGACAATTTTTGCGGCATATTCGATTAATTTAGGTTCTACATGCAGTGCCTTAATAATAGCCCGGCAGGTTTTGATCTGATCTATATTTAAAACAGCTTTGATCTCTTTAATCTCATCTTCCAGTTTCTGCTGATGCTGACGGGACAGGATGATAATTTCCTCTTCAAGCGTTGGATATTTAACTTCGATTTTAAATAGAAACCTGTCTAATTGTGCTTCCGGCAACCGGTAAGTTCCTTCGTGTTCGATTGGGTTCTGAGTGGCCAGTACCAGAAATGGTTCTTCCAACGCGTAAGTATGACCATCTACAGTAATTTGTCTTTCTTCCATGGCTTCAAACAGTGCTGATTGCGTTTTAGCCGGAGCACGGTTGATTTCATCGATCAGGACGATATTACCGAAGATGGGCCCTTTTTTATATTCAAAAGAGGCAGTCCTTGGATCAAAAACTGAAGTTCCCAATACATCTGAGGGCATCAGATCGGGGGTAAACTGAATACGGGAGAAAATAGCATTTATACTTTTAGCCACTAGTTTAGCACTTAGTGTTTTGGCTACCCCCGGAACACCCTCCAGTAAAAGATGGCCATCAGCTAATAAGCCGGCAATCAGGAATTCGATAGTATCCTGCTGGCCGACGATGATCTGACCGATTGATTCCCTGATCTGCGTTACGGCAAGACTAAGCTGCGTGAGATCGGTTCTTTGATTAGCTATTTCAGATTCCATAATTTATTTCGATTGATTGTAGAATTTTTCTATTAATTTATTAAGCCCGATAAGCTGGCTGTCTGTGACTTTAAGGCCTGTACCAAGGACATGGATTAAGTTAAATAATTGTCTGATGGTATCTTCATCAACTCCTGATTTCAGAATTAAGGAGGAAATCAGTTCTTCATCAGGATTTATTGTTTTCAGCCTGTAAGTTAAACGGATATGGTCCAGAAAATAGTTGATTTTCTTTTGAGCAATATCACTGTTGTCACGTTGCTGATAGTAAACTTTTCCAACAACGTTAACAAAATCTGCGGAAGTGTTTTGCAGTGGTAATAGGACAGGGATAATCCGTTGCCGGCGTTTCATTTCATAAACAACAAATATCAGCAGGCCAAAAATGGAGATATAGTAAGCCCAGCGCAACTGATCATATTTATAAAGGACACTGAGTATATCATCATTTTTGACTTTACCGAGCGTAAAGATTTCGTCCCATATCAGCGCTTTATTAGCCGGAAGATAAGAAAGAGCTTTGGCTGCATAGTCTGCTCCGGCAGGTTTTAACAAGCTATAATTAGTTAATAGCTGTGGATTTGGTAAAATATATAAAGCACCTTTTCCAAAAGTATATTTGACGAAATTGATATCTCCGTTGCTGTTTTTACCAAGCACTGTGCATCTGGAAGAGTCAATACGGCTAAAATACTGGTTGCCCAGACCTTTATCAAAAGTATAGTCTTCTTTTGATTTTAGCAGAGGATTGACAAAATTGATTCGTGCAGGTTTGTTGCCTGAATTGAATACGTTGTTGGTTTCCAGTTGAAGGGTATCACTAAGTACGGAGCCTAAATCAAAGGCGGCTATAAATACCTGGTTTCCTTTATTCATGAATTTCACCAGCTCCTGATAGTCCAGTTTGTCGAATTTTAATCCTCCGGCAATAAAAAGATAAGTTGTATTACTGAAATTATGACCCTTTAAAGTGTTATAAACAGGTAACCTGGAGGTGGTTACTACAGCGCCAGGAAAGATGTTCTCCTGTTCATGATGTAATATATAGAGCCCAAAAGGAATTTTATCATCTCTTTGATAACTTGGTGTCCAGTCTGTTGGTCTTGGTTTATTATACTGGGCTATCAGGTATAATAATAATACAGCAGTACTTCCGATAAGATATAATCTCATGCCCTTCATAACTTCTCTGTATTAAACTGGTCATAACTGATCTTTACCTGTCTGAAATTTTCCTGATCAATAAAGAACTCACCATACCAGATGTACTCGAATTGTGTAGTGAGCAAACTGAATTGTTCCCTTTGCTTTGGATCTGTAATTTCGTGGAGATAGGTCTGATTGGTTTTCTCCGGTTGCCAGTTAATCAGGTTATGGTTATGTAACCTCTTCAGCGTACGTAAGTACATCAGTCTCACGGCCAGTCTGTAATTGGCATTTCTGATTGCATGATCAATTTCAGCATTAAAATCTATCTCATGGATGTTATCAGCTGATTCGGTATAAGGAATATGAACCGGTTTTGATTTTCCGGTAAAAATCCTCAGATCGGTCCCTGTAAATTTAATAACCACATAGATAATTAATGCACTTAAAGCAGCAATGGAAATGTATTTAATAAAACTGCCAGTGTTGCCATTAGCTATCGCACCGCTGAACCATCTCCAGACCCAGGCCCAGAATCTATCCCATAAAGTGGCCCCTGGCAGCTGCTGATTATAATGGAAATCAGTTTGCTGACGATAAGTGCTGATCTTCTGCAGGTCAAAATTTCTGAGCTGTAATTTACTGCTGTCACTTTTAAGCTGGAGGACTTTTACAGGCATGACCTTATCTTTGCTGACAGGAGAGGCTTGTGTCGTCAGACATAAAAGGAGAAAAGCAATAAGATATTTAAACATATTAGTATTCTGCTTTTTGCTGGAAAGGATCTTCGTGTTCGCCCATTTTATGAATACGTTCCATCAGGCCTTCGCTATGCTGACTTTCTGAAAGATTGAAATAACATAAAGAGACACCGATGATAGGTAAAATCAATAGAATCTGACAGATATACTGGATAACTGTAGAAATAATAACTACGGTCGTACTGATTGCCTGGGGGCCATGAGCGAAAGCACTGGCCATAATCAATACCATAGCCGGCAAAGAGGCTAATGAAGAGGTTGCGGATGTGATGAGCCAGAGAACGAATATACTTCCTGCAGTAACCCACCATTGATCTTTGAGTAATTTGAAAGCATGGCTGAAGGAATAACCCAGGCTGGCATTTTCAAAAACCATAATAGGTAGCATTAACGAAACAGCAGGGAAGACATAGATTCCGGGGATTACGCACATCATAAAGCAAACTATTAAAAATAGGCCGATGGCGATGCTACTGCCAAATACACGTAAAAAGAAATATTTAAAATAGCCCCAGACTTCTTCCAGCATTGGTGCTACATTTCCTTTTTTGATATAAATGGCTATAAAACTTAAAATAGATAAATTAATTGCAGTGTAACTGAATAGCGAGATGAATACAACGAACAGATAACTTGCCGTTGCATATTTATATTTCATGGTATCAAATGGATTATTTGATACCGAATAGGTGACGTTCTTTAATGCGCCTGTCTGCTGGATGATGGTGGCTATCATGCCCGCCACGAGGAAAATTCCGCAGAAATAAATATAAGTTTTTAACAGGGGTTTGAAATTCTCTTTGACAAAACGGAAGGTATCATTGATAATTTCCCCGAACTCGCGGAGTTTTTTGAATTCTAATTTTTCAGACATTTTGAGTAGATTGATTGCGTTTTGAAAGTGTTATCGGATAAAGTATGACATACCAGATTATAAATATCAGGGACATAGCCAGGATACTGACGCTAAGCCATACAGGCATTTCTGTATGACGGGTAATAAAACCCTCGAAAAAAGCAGCTATGAGTATGATTGGTATCAAGCCTAAGGCGATTTTGGTTCCGTCTTTTGCACTTCTTTTAAAAGATTGAAAGCGCGTATAGGTTTTAGGGAAAAGTAGTCCGTGCCCTAGTACCAGACCAGCAGCTCCGGCAATGATAATTGCCGAAATTTCTAAGGTACCGTGAATCCAGATGACGAGTATCGAATCCAGACCAAGGCCTTTACTGAAAAAGTAATATTCAAATGAACCTAGCATAATTCCGTTTTTCAGCAGATAATAAACCGGGCCGATAGCGCAGAGAATTCCACTGATAAACATGACTAGTGTGACATAACTGTTATTGGCAGCGATCATTAAAAACATCGGTGTTTCACTTGTTTGTTTGTATACACCGAAAGGATCCCCTTTAGCTATATTTTCATTAGTCATATTGACATAACTGTCACCCATGATCATCCTGATAAAGTTATCGTCATATTTGGCTGAAAGTGCTCCGATAGAGGCAGAGATTATAAAAAACAGAAAAGCGTATATGATTTGTGGCCGGTAGGTTAAGAACAGGGTGGGTAATTCCAGCTTCCAGAAATTGACAAACCGGTTTTTATCTTCTTTTTTGTTTTTGTAAATCGCCTGATGAAGGAGCGAGGCCAGCCCATTTAAATAACTTGTCGTTTTGGATTTTGGATAGAAGGTTTTAGCATAAGAAAGATCATTGGTGATCTCGATAAATCGGTCTGCAATCTCGTCGGGGCTGGTTGCAGGAGAGTTTTCATAGGCCTTCCATTTTTCAGAATTTTGTTTAACGAATAGAGCCTCCCGCATGTTGGATCAAATTTTTTGTTAAAATACTTACAAAAAGTGATTTTGCAACAATTAATTAAATATCAATATTATATTTGAACTGAATGGAAACCATAAAAGTAAATACGAGTCAGCATGTAGCAATTGATTACCCGGTTGCAGGATTGGGTGAACGGATCTCAGCGAGATTAATAGATCTGGCCATGTTTGGCGGGTTATCTTTTCTGGTTATTATTTTTATAAGTGTAACAGGATCACGTAATAGTGATGTTTTTAATATCTTGTTATTCGCCCTGTACACTGCATCCTATGTTTTCTACAACCTGGTTTATGAGATTTTTTTCGATGGACAAAGTGTGGGTAAAAAGCTGATGAAGATTAAGGTTATCAGTCTGGATGGTGGCCAGGCAAGTATAGGCCAGTATTTTATCCGATGGTTATTCCGTTTGGCAGATTTTCCCCTGACCGGACAGGTTGGAGGCTTAATTTGTATTGCGCTGACCGAAAATAAGCAAAGGATGGGTGATCTGGTAGCCGGAACTGTAGTTATTAAAACCGTAGCGCGAACAAGTTTTGAGCAAATTGCTTTTGTTCCTGTTGAAGAAGGATATATTCCGGTTTTTACGGATGTACATCAATTGCAGGACCGGGACATAGAGTTGATCCATGAAGTATTGACTACTTATTATAAGACAGGTCAGTATGAGCTTATTTATGCGATGGCAGCGAAGATAGCCGAGCGTCTTTCGGTTAGCCTGCCACAGGGGATGAACCAGCTGGAGTTTTTAAATACTGTTCTTAAGGATTATAACCAGCTTACTTCTGTAGCACAATAAATCTTTTGGATCAATGCCAAAAGTTGTGGAGCAAGTAATAAAAATATAGTTTTGTATTTCTATACAGTTTTATATTTATGTCATCAGCTACAGCATCCTTGCTCAGATTATTTCTGCCAGATTTTATACTAGAGAATTTTGAATTCAAAGGGGTTATTGAGGAAAGCGAAACCTTCCATATCGAACTTGAAGAACTGAATAGTCCACCTTCAGAATGGGATGGAATTAAAGTTTTGTCCAAAGGTTTTTTCCCTCAGATTGTAATTCAAGACTTCCCTATCCGTGGGCATAAAGTGTTTTATCATATCAGAAGACGCAGGTGGCTCAACACAGAGAGTTCTAAAGTGGTTTACCGAAATTGGACATTAGTAGAAAAAGGAACGCGAATGACAGGAGATTTCGCGGCTTTTTTAAAAGAAATCAATCGATACAGCCCCGAGTAGTGTTGATGCCATCAGTTCATTCTATGGTGTAAAGGCTAAAAATCTGCTCCGGCAGTACCGTGATTCCCTCAGCGACTTTAAAAGCTGGGCTCAAAAATCACATGCAAAAAAGTGGTTGTTATATCCAGAAAATCTGGGTGAACAGCTTTCTATTGATGAAACTAGCCTTTCTCATGGCGAACTCTATACGATCATCACCAACAAAGCAGCAAAAGGTAAGAAAGGGGCTATTGTTGCCATTGTAGCCGGCACAAAAGCGGAAACTGTCATTTCAGTACTGAAAAGAATCCCTGAAAGGGCTAGAAAAAAAGTAACTGAAATTACCCTGGATATGGCAGGGAATATGGAGTTGATCTGTAAACGTTGTTTTCCGCAGGCAACCAGAGTGACAGATCGTTTTCATGTACAGAAACTGGCTACCGAGGCATTACAGGAGATGCGGATCAAATACAGATGGGAAGCCATGGATGCAGAAAATGAG
>Ga0194135_10000920_pt1 | contig 17174 bp, 12 predicted proteins | sample LitLau_LLRF_2013_FD_134024 | JGI IMG/M metagenome (GOLD analysis project Ga0194135, IMG submission 134024) | Freshwater sediment microbial communities in response to fracking from North America - Little Laurel Run_MetaG_LLRF_2013 (version 2) | ecosystem: Environmental > Aquatic > Freshwater >...
AAATAAGTTATGCGCTGTATTGGACGTCACAAATAAGAAATAAATGAGTCCACTCGAGTTGAGAAAAACTTTACGGACTACGGAGGTCTTGATCATTTAATTCTGGTTAATTTCCACACACACACGAGATGGAGATTTGCATGCGAAAACAATGTATTAGCTATGCATATACACCAAAGTCTCCAAGTCTGAAAGGCCATCATCATCATGAGAGATCGGCTTATTTCTGCTACAACGCTGGTGGTGGTGTATCTACCCAGGATCTCAATTAAGGTTTTGGCAAGGCAGAAAAAATCGTATGGCTCCAGGCCGCATGGCGCCACTTCGGATGAAGAGACTGAAGATGAGAGACCATCACTTCTGAACCATTCCCATTGTGAAAGACCAAAGGAAAGAGAGAGAGAGCTACTTTTCCCCTGTGAAAGATTCTGGAGAAAGTAAACGCAGACCTCTCTGCTTCCTGCACCGGCTCCTGCTTCCTATATAACGTGTTGTTATCAGCTCCAGAAACTTTTCTCTTACTCACGGAACTCCCATTTTATCAACAGAACCTATTCGTACTATTTGCATTAACAGGAGACACATCAGATGATGCCCAATCTATCTATATATATATATATTCTCCTAAAAGACACTGCTGATGCTCCTGCCTTCCAGGACATACGTCGCCAATTCGATTTCTTCCTTTGAAACCCGTATCTCCTCTCTCACTTCCTTTCTTTTGTGTACGTACATAAAACAAAACCATTATTATCTGTATTGTTATTTCTACTGTGTAAGTGTGAAGTCTATATTTGGTTGGTTGGTTGTGTGTTTGTATGTTCCAATATATTCAAAATCCCTCATTATTATTATGATTGTTGTGGTTTAATACGGGGGAGTATTTTTCTTTTATGACTATTTTGGGAGAAAATAAGGTTATCTTAGTGACTTTGTGTGTAAAGTAGGAGTCACTGTTAAAAGGCAGACTTCAAAAAGCTTCTAAAAGGCAAAGGGCGGACGCCAAGGGCTTGTCTAAAAAGGCTTGGACTGAACTACACACACAGGCTCCATAAATATTGCTTGTGTGTTTTGTCAATAGTAATGAAATGAGCCTTCTTTTATTGTTTCTCCACTTCAGTAATACATTAGTGTGAAGTATTCAAGAAGAGGGTCTGTTTAAGCTGATTCAGAACTTGAATTCATTCTGCTATATATCACATTGCCCCATTCCGTGCATTTGCGAACATGGCATATATCTAGAGAAGTAGAACAGGAAAACGAATGAAAGACGAATAGTCAGGAGGAATGAGGGTTTGATTTTAAGTATTTGCGACCACGGAAGAGTAATAATAATTGGTAACATGAGTTGGAAGATTTTCATAGAGGTAATAATAATAAGGAGGAGGCTATATAGAAGATTATCGCTATAGTGTATATGCCCAGGACTGTGGAATAATGGGAGAATAAAATCGCGTGACATTGGACTATAACTGTCAAGCACAATCAAGAAGTTAGAAGTGGGCACAGTTTTAATGAGAATCTCATGTATTGGTGAATCCATGTGTAGTATATTTGTGTGGAGAATATTGTTCAAATTACTACTCTCTCACTTCGCAAGTCTTGTTGTGTACTAGCGGTCTGTCTTGAGAACGCTGTAAATAGTCTCAAGAGGCTCACTTACAATAAATGAACCAGCTTTGCTTTTGGACCTTCTTTTGCCGTAAGAATTGGCATTTTCATCCTCCTAATGATTACGAAATACGCAATTTCCTATGCAATTTACGATTTCTGAGGAAATTACACATAAGCACTGGTGACTGTTGTCTAGCAGTGCTGAGACTGTGAGAGTCGTACACTCTTCTTAATATTATATCGAACGTGTGTGCTGTTTTTATGTCTTTTTGTCTACCTATCCGCATTAAATGTAGACAGTCGCTTGTTCGCTACGTTAAAGATGATGGGTTATGTTGGTGCCTTCCTGTTGAATAATGTATCCTATTATGATTGAATTGGCTATAAAAGGGTTTAGTGAAAAAGATGGATGTATGGATGGATGGAGGAAGGATAGATGAGGTGAATTACGGAGGAGCCACAAAGTCCAAGATCTAGACAACATCACACACACACACACTGCCACTGCCATTGCCATCATCATCTCATCATATATCGCTTTTTCATTCACATGGCTCTTCATATCTTCTCTTCATACACACACACATTATTATTTCAGATAAATGCATACACACATTATGAGCGAGATGGGGCCTTCTTTGCTTTAAAAGCAGGAACCAGTAGCGAAATAAAATGGATAAAAAAGATGAAATAATAAAGTTTCGTATAAGGAAATGTGAAAAAACACAGCGAGTGAAGTCGTTCAGTGGCTCGTGAAGAAATAATGTACGAAGATGTAGGCGACAGCCTGCCCAGCCGACGACTCCATCCGTCCTAAAAACTCTTCTCTCTCTCTCTAATAGTAAAATGGTAACTTGGTTCATAGGAGATAGTGCCGTATCATCAGATTATCATTAGACTTTTATTCAGACGTATTATGTCTCATCCACTCCTACTACAAATAATACGATGCCCTCCTAACTATAATCCTTGATTTTTACTATAACGGCTCTTTCCTATTTTTCTTGTCACACACGCATGAAACTCTTCTACTTCATATAATGCTTTCTTCCTTCAGAAACACACACACTCAAGCAAATGCTTCGGAGACAACTACATCAAATAAGATACACTTATTAGACTTACTTCCTATAATTCGTCATCTAATGAACTGACTTATAATACCTTCGTCGTTGTTTCGTCAACCAACAGTGACCATGAGTGTATCTGCTATTTCATGAATACTTAACGAGATTATTATTCTGCTTAAGTAAAAGTAATTGCTCCTCCAAGTGAGTCGTTGTTGTATAGCATCAAGAAGATCTTTCATACAAGCCATAGGCACACAACTTGTTCCGAGGGCTAGGTCGGGATCACTTTAAAAGTTTTGATCTTCAGATAATCTGATGTATTTAATGAGAAGATGTCTTTCTAAAAGATTTTAAAACAAGCAAAGATGCCGACTACCGACTTGACGAAGTATGAAAGGACCACAAAAATGTAGTGCATGGACCATTAGAGAGAGAGATAGGGGATTTGCTCTTGAAATAAATGGAAGATCTTTGACTTATGAAATCATAAAAACTACAACTTTCCTGTACTTTCTGTGTAATCTACGGTTTTAATCTCATTCTTGTCAAATGCACCACTCAACTCTCCATCAATCAGCACGAACTGATCTGAACCGAAGCTGAACGAGATGCCGACAAGACGAGAAATCTTAGCTGGCAAACGTTTCTAGCGAACGAGAATAGGAAAGTCATAAAGGAATTTATTGACATGGGACTTTTTACGATCTCTTCCCTTCGTTTCCGGTGCAAATGATCACTTCAAATCCTCCCTCACGCACTCATATCACTTACATATAAATAAAGGGTCATCTACGCACACACACACACACACATGATGCGTACAAAAACATATCATACAATATCCCCTCTGTACCCTCTTCTGAAAGAGATCTGATGAGAAAGCAAGCGCGTCTCTAAACTCTTTATATAGAACTCTATATGGGCACATTACAATTCTTTTGTAGCTACAGACTGTAACTTTCTTCTTTCAGTCAGTTTGCCTACCAACTATCTTCAATATTATGTACACCAACGCTGCTGCATGGAAGTCACTTGTTGCACTATTTCATTCGGAGACTCTCTTTTTATGTGATTTAAAATGGGATTTACCAGACACTGCACAAGTATATTACACAAGCTTACTCACATTCATCTATACTTATTGAATAGTACTACTTATATATACTTCAAAGCCTTCTTTGGTATTCCGTATGGCACTTGGAATTGTCTTTGTAAGATGATACTCACCGTATTGTTAATGACCAATAACAGTTGTAAACTGGTGTAGGATGTATTCTTTGAATAGGATTATTTACGACCTCCAACGGACTTGAAATTGTGAGCTACTAGCTAAACAATCAAGATGAGAGAATATAAAACTTATATTTAGAAGCCGAATGGTGGTAATGAGAATAAAAAACAGTTGCTTAAAGCTAAACATAGCATATATACAATGTGTGTTTCATTTTCATTATTTACATTTGGTTCTCTCTCATCAGTTTATTATTATTTAGAACATTTAAAATATTTGAAAATAAACTCTTAGCACATTTAACGTTTATAGAGTTGTGAGACCGTGGGAAACCTATGCAATGCAAGAGAGTAACTAATAGGAAGTTAATAAATCCATACAGAAAGTACCATAAACCGACATGCAAATAACATAAACCTTCAAACAGTCTGTGCATGCGATGCGCTGCCTGTCTGGGAAGATAAACCATTTGCGTCTCTGCTTACGAGACGACTAAAATGCTGGTTAGTAGTTCTGTACATTGTCATACACTTGATAAGTATCTTAAAAAGTAAATGAAATAGGACTGGCTTAGTAAATTAAAAGTTCTAAAATGTATTTACACAGACAGCTTAATGTTCCCCAGTGTGATGATTAAAAGAGTTTAGAGATTGAGCAGAGTGCATACATGCGTATTATCATCATTACTGCTAAACCTCAGCCAAAGTCTTTTAATGAAGTCAAAGCGCATTAAAGTATTAGTGATGGACTGTGTGATGGGAAATCTTGAAAGGAACGGTAAAGAGCAGACATCTGTATTCCAATAGTAAGTGAGCATATTATTAGGCAGTAATGGTTCGGAGTGTGAAACACCTTTGGCTGGGGTCTTAATGGCCATCACAAATATATGATATGAAGTCAGCAAGACAGTTAAGGACATGGACAAGAGAAAACAGCAGAAGCCGGTGCCAGCCAGGCAGCAGGCCCTTAAGAAAAAGAAAACCACAAACCACAGTCACATAAATCTTTTTGAAACAAAAAAACCAACAACTTTACCTAACTAAAAGTAAATATTCTTAATAAGTCTGTATTAGTGTTGGGGGTGCTATTTCAACTATTTACGCTAGACTTCCTCCTCTGGAAATAATTGATGCTCTACTACTATATATATTGTTGTCTCGACTTATAATATGTATGTATATAGGTACGAGTTGGTGTGTTTCTCTATTCTTTATACACTTTTACTACTTTCTTGAATGTTTTTCTCCCTGTCTCCCTCCTTCTTTCAGATTCCTTTAATAGGTTTTACTGGAATATTTTTGTACGCAACAGGTAAGTAACCTAAGCCTTCCTCCTCCTCTACTTTCTTACTTTTTGACATTGTGCAAGGATTGTTGTTGTATGGGAGAGATGATCGTGGAAGAATCAAATTCTACTCCCATTAGAGATTTAGAAGAGACGAGAACCCGTCTCCTCTGTGCTTTTTTCCAGTGTCAGTTATAGTAATTTATTACTATTTGGAATCTCATCGTAGGTATGTACTTACCATTAAGAGGAGGATGGAGTCAGGAGCACCAGAAATCTAGACCCTAATAGGTTCATACATTAAAACTCATGGCACAAGACAAGAAAGGGTGCCTTCTCGTAATCCCCAAACTCCTTCGAGGAAATACCTTCAGTCTTCACCTAAGACTGAAATGACTAATGACTTTGGGCTATTTCGAACAATAACCGAACACAAAAATGCTTGTCTGGAAACCTCTTCTTCTGCTTCGGCTGGGCAATCTAGTCTGATTGATTTGAGTGATGGGGTTTCAATGGGATGGTTGCTTCGGAGAACTCTTCTGGATATATATGGACATTCTTTATGGATCTCCTGTAAATCGGTACTCCATTTTCTCCACACGAGGCTTCATCAGTTGAGCTAATAGTGTGTTCAGTTTTAGAGCTTGTGGAAAAACCTTTTTATCAAGACAAAGCTGTACACACAATTTAGAAGCGTAGGTGATTTTCCATCATTCAATCTTCTCTATTGTTAATCTGTCTGAAGGTACAAATTACTTGATGATCAGATCACCTTAGAAGACTGAGAGGAGGTGATTTTGTATCCCCAATAGCTTTACACAATACTGAAGAAAGTGTGGTGCGTGTATGTATGAATAGTCGTGGCTCCAGACGAAGAAAGATTCGTGTGTCACAGTCATCAGGTCATCGCAAGTGGGCTCGTACATCATAATGTTATTCTTAAGGCCACGACTGACTGGTCCGCAAACAAACAAAAGTCTTAAGAAAGTAATGAGAATACAAGTAAGTCTGCATAAAGGAAGGACGAAGAGACAACATCAGCCATAAGGCGACTGTTGTTTGTTTTCCGAACATCAGAGAACCTTCAGGACAAGAAGTCCGATCTGTTCTCTTCCTATCTATAATCAGATCAACTTGTACAACTCGTTTGTACTCCCATTTGTATGCATTTGTTTGAATTGAAGATGAGAAAATGAGATTGAAAAGTAAAATCTTGTAAAACTTAAGAAAAACAAGCAGAGAAAATCTTGAGAGATGCTTTACACTCTCGCATGTTTTGGCATGTAGACTGTTACTCTCATTTGTGTCTCCTTAGGCAAAAGACAAGACACAGTTCACACAGATTGTTTTGTAAGCAAAGAAGAAATCTGAAGAGTTGGAACTCTCGGATGAAGGATCCTTCAAAAGCTCAGCTTTACATACAAACTCATTCTCTCTAATTCATCTACCAGTCGCGTCTTCCTGTCTTTGTTTACTTTGAAATCGTTGATTGTCATCGGAACTAATGCGTATAGTCTCACACATTTTCTGTTGCATCTTCTCAGACTGATCCAATTTCCGACGGTTGCAAATAAAAAGATTTAAAATGGTACACGTCCTTGTTATTGGTTGGTCTCACTCCCTGCCTGTCGCCTTCGTAGGTCACCTGCTCAGATCTCATTTGATAATTTTTTGTAAATGTTTCTTTCAAAACTACCAAAATCTATTGTTTGTTTGTTAGAAACAATAAGAGATTCTGAGGATTAAAAATACTCATTTTCATGTTGACTTGCCATAAATACTATAACTATTATGGAATTTGCGGTTTATGATAAACTATCACGATATACTTCTACCGCAATCGATTAAAATGCATGAGGTGTGTCATATTAATTGATCATCTTTTCGAAACGAGGAAAGGTAGGAAATGTCTATGACAGGTCGACAGGAGCCGTATATGGATAAAATATTCCCATGTCCGATAACTTATGAATATATGAGCCATTTTAAGTCTGATCTTCTGTCTGCCTTTAGATGGCTGCGTGATAAATAGAGTGGTGATTGTGCAATCTTATACTTTGACTTTACACTACATACACTACAAAACACTTCATTATGTTTACTTCTACTTAAATATAGAGCTTATTTGCACGGCCTGTCTTCTAGCACACAAAGGCATGTTGACTCTGTGAATTAAGTACAGCAGTCTAATGACAGATTCACAACTTTAAAACGTAGAGAAAAAATGCAAACAAAAAATTCAAATGTTTGCAACAGGTTACAATTCTTGTGTCTGGTAAAACCTAGATAAATCTGCTCTGAAGCTAGTTTTCTTCAACCTGCGAAAACACTTCTCACAATCCTCCAACTATATTTGCTTAATGTTGAAGCTTTAAAGTTTAAACTCCTTTAACATTAACAAATACAATACAACTCCAAGCTTAAAACATTTGAGATGACTGCATAACCTTCCAACAACAACAGCACATGTGTCAACTTCGAATACTTAAGTAGAGTTTACTGTTGTATAAATTTGATAGCTTTTCATACATTTTATGAACTCTTGTTATGCTAATCTGTATATTAGCTTAATTGCACCCATAGTTGGGACTGCAGTAATTAACTCCACCTAATCTCGAGTGTGATCTTTGAGCTACTACATTCAAAAATTCGTGTGTGAACAGAGTAATAATTTCATATATGCCTCAGGATTTAAATTTAAATGCATATGCATCCAGCGGAAAAACCGTTTATTTGCATGTTTGATAGATGTATGGGGGATTATGGGGAAGTGTAATAGTATGGATGGATTTCGTGTGTGTTAGCATTTGCGATGATTCCATTTACCAAAGAGAAACAACACAGTTCAGGGACTCACATAGGTTCTGTCCAAAATCATTCATAAATCCATCATAATAGTAATTACAACAGAAAATAACATACTCCATACATGACTTCATACTGTGGGCAATTTCTTTGATTTAGGCAGGTGCAAATATGTATATATTGTTCCACCTCAGTGATTTGCTTACAGAAACGGCATTACAATCTCTTGGACATGTTAGGAATAAAGTGATTACCGCATGCGACAATCTCCTGCCTTAAAAGTCCTCCACACCAAATCATGAGATTGTTTCTTTCTTACTGGTATATATATATAAGAGTCGCATTTGCTACAAATGTACACGTAGGTAAACCAGTGCTCTTGCATTGTTATTTTCGACTGGTGCATTAAAATGAATCAGATCACTCTTTAGATCATTCTTTTGAGTGTATGCATATATAATACTCTTTAGATTTAGCACACAGTTTAGCAACGGGTAGGAACACATAGAGTGACTGTAACAAAGTCTAGGTGAGTCGTATGATGAAAAGGTGAGCTCCTTTATTGCAGCAGTGTGGACTGTGGAGAGTATAAAAGGTGAAGACCAAATGACCAAATAATGTAGGAGTCAGAGTAGTAGTGTCAGCCAAGGAACACAATGTGTAATGATGCAGAAGACCTTAAATGAATTGTATATACGGACAGGTAAATAGATATAGATATATATACATGTATATAATGGACTAAAGAAGCGATGATGGTTCTTCCTAGTGTGTACAGATCTTACTGCAATTTGCCTTCACCTTAAAAATGTATCCATTTGAAATAATAATATTGTACGAAGAAGTATATACAGCCTAGAATGGATGGAAGATGGGTTGTGTTAGCAAGCAATATGGAATTGTTGTATACATAAAGCAGAGACAGACAGAAGAGATAACCGATAGGGCCAGTGTGCAGCCAAAGGAGACCAGTCTCCACTAATATTACCATTATTACCACCAACACTAACACTACTACTACTATTACAGTTTTTTCGAATGATGGAAATATACGAAACTATTAAGTGAGGCGAAGGCAAGAAGAAGTAAATGGAGACCCATGGAATAAGTGTGTGAGAGTGAAGACCCAAAGAAGCAAATGGATAAGAAGAGACGACCAGGGAAGAAGAAACCTTCTTTTCCCTTGTATAATCCTCAATTTCTTGTTTGCTTCAGCCAGTAAAGCCTCTGCTTCAGAGTGGTGAACACCCTAAGAGGACCATTATTACTATTTCTTTAGAGATCGAACACGTTGCAAGTCTCATATAAAGTTACATGCGACCAAATCGCATTAATTCTGCAGTAGCCACACAGATCACAAATCTTGTTAACCGGTTACTACTACTCAGATATCCAGCACACGTGAAAGAGTTTATTATTCGTGTGTGTGCAATAATAAATCGCAATTAGCATAAAAGTTATCATCATCATTATTATTAGCAAGCACGGGTAGCTTCGTCTGTGCATATATATATATATACATATTACACTTCGTATTCTCATTCAGTAAGATCCTATGTGTGTTCATGTAAACATACACTTGTAAACACATTTGAGAGCTGTTCTCAATCTGTCTCATCTTTGACAACCTTTTAAGAAGAAGTAAAAGAAGAACAAGGATTGAGTCCTTAATAAAGCAGACGCTCACCATAGTTGACAGTGCACTAAAACTGCGATTTCTGATTGAGCACTTATAAATACACGATTGATTACACTCTCGTGAATAACTAGAAATTGAGAGCACCAGTGTGAATGATGTGGATTAATACATAAGTACTATATCTGCCTCCACAATCCCACAGCACCACGTATCCAATATTGTGAAGGATTTTCATGGAGAGAATGATCTGATTGCTGTCAAACTGATAATAGCTTGACCAGAGGGAGAGAAGCAACTCAGGGAATGATAAGAAGAGGAACAACAAAATCCATACAACACAAAATAATAATAACAAAGTCCATGAGAGTTCGATTTTCATGGTGTGTGTGTGTGTGAAAGAATATACTACTTGTATAGTTCGACACTAGTTGAACTATCATCATATATTGTGTAGTAGTACTGTGTTGTTATTTGTTCGAAAGTGTATAAAAAGTACACTTACCATACCATATTTCACACTCTCAGCACGGCTGTACATTGAACAGTAGATCAAGTGTCATTTCGTAATATTGTGTAATGGATGGGTTATGTGAGATTGTATGAAATGCCTTACACATTTTTATAATGTATGGCTTCTTCTTCCACCTCACTCTCTGAAATTCTGAGGATGCTTCGGAGAAGAACTTCTGGACAGGAGTCATCATCTCTCTAATCTTTACGGCTTCAAATTAAGTAAGAATATTTGTTTTTGACATTATAGCACATCATCATAACTATAAATCATCAAATATTACATCTCTACTTTGTTGCGCTACCATTCATATTTATATCTGTTTTGCTCTTTATGGCATGAAGAACTTGGATTTGTCTAAAGGAGACTGTGTTTAGTCATAGTATGACTTGAAGACTGAAAATGTGTGACAGACAGACGGCTGTCTTTTGATTTTGACACATGAAAAAGACAAGTGTCAATTGCGAAGGCGCCATATAGACAAGAATGATAACAATTTGTCATTTCGAATTCATATTCTTTCTTTCCTTTAGTATATGGTCATTACACATCTAAGTAAGTTTGTGTCCTCGAAAGGCGTTTATAATATGTCGTATGACTACACACACATGCATGAATATGCCAGAAAGCTCGAATATAAAATAGAACTACACTTATACACAATATCTTTGTGTTCACACGGGTCTCTGTAAATCTCTCTCTCTCTCTGAGATAGACAAATGAATCTTTAAATGTTGAATGTAATAAGAAACTTTAAGCGAATGGACACGCATTCGAGTATCTCCTCATATTATTGCCATCCAAAAGGAATATACCATCATCATCGTTATTTAGTAATCAAGAACTTTGTTAAGTTTGTTAGTAACACTATACATACTAATCTTACCTGCTCAGCCACACAGACTTATTTAGACGAGGGACAACTATTTTAGAATAATACTAATAACCCACCCTTTGGTCTTTTGCAGGTTTAAAACAACTGATACTGCCTCATCGTCGTCTTCGTCGTCGTCGTCCAGTGTGTAATCCAATCCTACAGCAACGAAAAAGCATGTGGGATGAACAAAAGATTGAAAAGTCGACTTGACCATCAAATTTGGGTTTATATAGTTTGCACATATACCAACCCGTCGTTTCATTCATCATTACCGAAGAGGACTTCTATAACAATAATACTGTAAAGGTCGTCATTCTAAAGCCACTCATTCTTCGCTCAACTTATTCACTCTGCCAAGAAGAAACAACTTGTCAACTTCTTATTATCTATGATTACTTACTGCTTTGAATGTGTGCAGATGCAGACTCTGATGAAAATATAAGAGAACTGCTCAACCATTCATTGTGTGGGTGAATGCAGCAATAATAATAATAATATGAATACTGTTCCTTCTCAATTGCATCAACCTTGCTTTGAGATTCGTACTATCCGCATCATCTCACTTCGTCAAGAAGACTCCTTAAAGGCAAATTCGAGTAAAAATTAGTTCATTGTGTTGCTTAAATGAACAAATCAACTTTATAATATTATACACAAAGCAGTGGAGTGTGAACATTCTCAACTATTTCAAAGACAATTTTCTGACTCCTCTCAACCAATCACTCCTTGATTTATTTCTAGATGAATATGGAATGGAATTAAAATTTTAATTAAAATGGTAAGTCAATGCATTTTTATCAAGAAGTTGTTTCATTTTTATGTGGCAGTATATGGTAAATGCTCCAAGTTTGGTTGTGAAAGAAGACAATCTTGTTCGGTGGTTTGTGTGCAGTGAAATCCTCAAGTTGGATTTTATTTTAGGAAGTGACAATCAATATAGTACTAGTTGAGACATGTTCATATACATGCTAGAGTTGGTAGACAGCCTTTAATCTCTTTAACATTGTTCGGTGTACCTAATTTACTGACGACAATCAGGAAAATGATGTCGCATAAATGGAATTTGGAATTGAGGTTTGTTCATTGCATCGTATGTGGATGGCTGCCAGGTGTCTTCATTTCTTTCTTTACGTGAACTTGCCAAAATTCATAAAGGTCAGGCTCCACGATGGCACGTCGTAGGAACATTTTCAAGTGATTATATATCATTCATTCATTCACCTGACTTTCATCTTCTCAGGTTTCCAATTCAGGCGTGTTTTGTACTTGTAAATCTTTGCCACAATACACAAGTCTGTTATTTTTTATGCCAGCCCTAACGCAGATACATGTTTATCATGCAGCAATAAAAAGATTATTTTAACTAACTGTCGTGTGGGACAAGCCAGAGAAAGTAAGCGTTTGTCAATGGATGCAGAACTGTATATACATAAAGATAGTTTTGACGAGCTTGCCAGATGTTACGGGAAAATTTAAGCACGCGTTATAATATTCAAAGCTACAGAAAATGCTGATCATGTCAAATTAATATCACCTTCCCCAATCAGCAGAAAAGGCTGTAAAAAGGTTCTGTTCCAGGAAAGATTTTAATGCATGGACGACTGCATGAACTAATTGCGGAATATTCTAACTGTTGTCTGATTTTCAATTTTATCCTACAAGTTTTGAACATGAGAAAAATCAGTGCTGGAAATCAGTTTTGTTGCAGTCAAATACGACAAAATAATAAGATAAATCATTGATCTACTAGACATTCTCTTTCGCAGAATCAGTGCATCGTATTTCGAAAACAACATGATTATTTTAGCCGTGTAATTAGTGCACAAGCCATATAATCAAATCCACTGAAATACCGGCTTTTAATAAGGAGACTTAAACAAGATGAAAGATGACATACGTGTGAGTATACGCGTCTTATGCTATAAGACCAAATTGAGCTTGAATGATATGCAGGCAGTTCAGTTCGCATCAACATTTCTAATATGCAGAGGTGATGGCAAAGGTGCAAACCTTAATATGTTAAAATTTGCATGTGTGTATTATTAATGAAACCAGAAGAGATGAGAGAGTCCAGTCTCGGACCATAAAAAAGGCAAGAATAGTGCCACACCTACCTTTTTGATTAATGAAAAGCTCACATTTTCCCTCAATATTTATTTGCAACTCTTAAATCTTATGGCCAGCAGCTCCTAAACTCCCAAGCTATACATGTACAAATACATAATAGGATTCGGCAGACCTTTATGACGTCTCATCATCAACAAACTTCTTGTTTGGTTTTCTTTGGCACTTTTAAGAGAGCTCCTTGTGTACCCAAATGCTCATTCATTTATTCAGACATAATAGTATGAAGCTGTCGATAATAATCTTATGTTGCAAGACGAACAAAAATGTTCAAGTGGAAATCTTCAAAGCTGGAGTAGCTGGTTTTCAGATTCGCATCACCACCTCTGCAGAAAAGGGATTTCAAATCGAGTCACAAAGTTGATTAGGGTGAAAGATATCCACTTCAATTGCCCTGTCATTGTTTGCTGTTTACTGCCACTATTTACCGAAATTACTGTCAAAATATTTTCATAATTAGTTTAATTAGGCGATACATTCGGAAACTTGACATTTTTATCATATGGCCTGTCATTTTGATCCTCACATTTTTATGCATGCTTGTATTCCAAGTAGTAAATATACCTTACATTACTGTACCTTACATTACTATGAGCGAAATCTTTCTGAAATCTTATTATGTAAGTTATTAAGTTGCAGGCTCAATTTTTCTGCTGCTATTTGCGATGAATATATATATATATATATCCTATAGCTGATCTCAGGGTTGACTCTATCATGGATAAGCTATCTCAAGAAGATTCGTGATGGCAAAGTTTATTGCTATACAAGTGCGAAAAGAATTATTATGTTGACCAATCTGACCTTGAAATAAATTCCCTTTCGATGTATAACCTTTGCTGTGTACACGCTAAATTATATGCAGAATAGTCTTCTACTATTCTAATGGGGGTTTGTAACTTTGGAACTTTGTAACATTTTTCGTTTACTTTGCTTATATCGTTCAGATCAAGCACTACAGTACACAAATGCATTTAGATTGAAGCAACTTTTTTACTGCTCACAATTCAAATTAATTTGTATTTAACAGGACGATGAATCGGACAGCAATTTGTTTTTCAAAGAAAAAGTGTTTTTTAAAGCATTGCAGATCCGAAGTCATTTGCGAAGTTTCATATTATTGGGTCGAGAGAGCTCGCATATAATGATAAATAATGCATGTTGAAACTCGAGGTTTGTTCGTGTTTTCTGTTTTGTGTCTTCAGCATTTAATTATGCAAATAACTACGCAATCAATAATGCATGAGTCCCATAACATCATGCGTAATGTCAAATATTATATATCTCTGACAAAAAGTACCCGCACAGGACAAGAATCTTTGATGAAAAGTCTCATATGAAAGAAGTTAATCAATAATCAAGGAAGTTAATTTAGACAGTGCGAGTTAAATTTCCGTATTAAAATGCTCTACATTAAACATTCTAAAAGTTTTATACGAATGATTGTGGATGACTGTAATTAGAGTTTGTTGAGACTCTCAATTAATTTTTGTAACGAGTTGCATGATGATGAATGTGGTATAAATTGTGGAAGGTTTTTGTCTCTGTCTGCAACTTATTTGCTCGGTAAGAATATATAGTATGATCAAGTACATATCATAAGAAATAAGAAAGCCCTTGAGACTGGCCAACCCAAGCAGCCGCATATTATGTTAGGCTCATAGTATCCATATCCATACTCATACACACAGCGCAACCTCAAATAAAGAAAAATATGTACAATTATTTCATTCATATTATGCAGTCAACTTCTGCAAAGATCTTTCGTTCAGTGCACTTTCAAAGTATCTTTGACTTGAGGTACAATCCAGCCTATACACGATGATGAAGTTGAATCAAATATCATTCACTGCTTCTGGTGCTGCTGAGGCAATTTACTTTTCCTGTTGCTGAATTGCTGTTGAACGATGGAATGGCGTGTATTTGTGTAGCAAGTTCTTCTCCGGGATTTGAATAGCTAATGTTAATTATATAATAATAATGCATATAAAACTACCGCACAGTATCAATCAATCCGTTCGTGTGTGAGTCCACAGATCATCAGCCTTGTTATTTGTAGCTTTATGATAATACAACAGCACTCAAGTGACTTATGGTTCATTACGACGGGTAGCTGTAAGTAATCTGCTTGATAAGTTGTTAATATTTGACCTGGAATTATGCAGTTAAGCACTTGTCTGTATCTGATAAGAACAAAAAGGCGGTTAGATGGTTGACATCTTCATCGTACGATAGATAGAGTATTTTTACTACGATCCAGTTTTGGTTTGCGTGCATTACAATGACTGCTGCTGCTGTAAACAACACTGGTTTCATCAGTCCACTTTTATTCCTCTCGTAACTTCATACAATTAAATAGTATGGTATTATACTTTTATGCAATAATAATAAGTCATTGTTACGACGGACAGAAGTTGTATGGTTGGTGTACTTAAGTTGTATAGTAATTTGATGAATTGGCATGCCTGTCATTGGATCCTGGGGATGGTGCGTTGATCTCTCGTGATACAGTTTACGTGAGAAATTGTCGTTACGCTAAATCCACTCTCGCAGTTCTTAAAGATCGAAGCTATTTTTTTCACAAGCTCGAAATCTCTCAGTCATCATCTTGAATGCCAAATGAACATGGGACTAAATAAGTCTTCACAGTGTTATTAACATATGATCATATCCACACTCGTAAATGTAATTCTTACAATAAATGCATTTTATACTCAAATGTAAATACAATAATACTGGGTGACGACTGGAGCAAAGTGTACGGGGGAATGAATGAATAAGTTCAGCTTTTTAGTAGCTTAGTAAAGGGCAAAGATTATACGAGTCGATAGCGATGATAAACACCATAAGCATATTTTTATCTCTTCGTTGTTGTTAATAATAAGATTTCTTGTCCCTCAATTCCAATTCCTCGGTCAAGACACAAGTCTCATTCTTATTAATCTGTAATTGATATTGTTGAAATATTTCATGCATTATCTTACTCAGAGTCTTACAAGAATAATCTCAAACCAACCTCTAGAAATATTTTGGCGTGACTCATTGATTAAAGTCCATGCATGTACGTGTATATGAAGAAAAGAAACTATTTTCGCTGTGATTTCTTTTTTGAGTCACGTATACCCTTAAAACGTGTTTTTATCACTACGTACAAAGTGCAGCGATCTATATAAAGAGCATGAATGACAATAGTAGTAAGATGCACGGAATGCTTGAAACCAAAATGATAATAATAACAATATACGACTGCTTTCTGTAACAAATAACACCTGAGTCAAGAATTAATTTGAGCATCCTGAAGCATACATACATATTGCAGGGTGTGTACAAGATAAACACGAAGCAGAAGTTTAATCTGTCCAGGAATTTATTTGAAAGTGAATTGAAGAAAGAATTACTAAGACTCGAGCTTGTGGTGGTGGTGGTGGTGGGCTTAACAACAAAATTTCACACTCTCATGAGGAATTATTGAAATCGGAAGGTGTACAAATTGTACAATAGAGAATCCTAACAGGGGAATATATGTTTCATTCATTTTACTTCTTGTGCGCATTCCATTCGGTCGGTTATTATTGTACGTATATAATGTATAACAAGCACACAGACTGGAATGGTTGTTTCTAGCAGAATGCTTGACGCCTTCAGCTCCGTCGTCCTCGTAGGTTGCAGGTGGTTAGAAAACCATTGTTAAAGTCCCCATCATTGTTGGTGCCTTTGTTGGAGAGACTCTTTCTCCACAGAACAGAATGAAAAGCAGTGACTGATTCATTCTTGCACATGGTTTGCTAAAAATATCGGTTCTTTGTTGCATTCGTTCATGACTGGGGATTAAGTAGCAGTCGGAGAGTAATTCAGAGTAGTGCAAGAAGTTTCTCATGCATTCTTGTTGGTCGGGAACAAAATGCACGTCGAACGCACAACATTCTTTCATAGTCTATAGTATGTGACAACCGTCATTCGATATGGATGATCCTTAATCTCTTAATAATAAAAACATTTTCTTCACACTTCACACACAC
>Ga0194135_10000921_pt1 | contig 17167 bp, 16 predicted proteins | sample LitLau_LLRF_2013_FD_134024 | JGI IMG/M metagenome (GOLD analysis project Ga0194135, IMG submission 134024) | Freshwater sediment microbial communities in response to fracking from North America - Little Laurel Run_MetaG_LLRF_2013 (version 2) | ecosystem: Environmental > Aquatic > Freshwater >...
CATCATGGCCGGACTTCGCTCGATCGTCGGCGGTGAAATCCACGAATACACGCAGATGCTCGAACAGGCGCGGCGACAGGCCGTGGATCGCCTGGTCAAGAACGCCGCAGCCATGGGCGCAAACGGCGTGATCATGATGCGCTTCGATTCCAGCGAAATCGGCCAGACCATGAGCGAGATCGTCGCCTACGGCACTGCCGTGGTGCTGGTCCCCGCAAGCTGAGCCGCGATGCTGCGCACCGTGTTGCTGGCGCTCGGGACGCTGTCGCTGATCGGCAGCGTGATCGCGGCGTGGCTCGGCATCTATCCGGCCACGTTCTGGCTCCTGATCAACGGCCTTGCCATGACCGCCGGCATCGTCTGGGAACGCTGGCGTTATCGCGCCGTCGATACCCACACGCCAGGTGCCGGCTGGCAAAGGACGGACGAGCGCTTCGTTGATCCAGAAACCGGCAAGCTCACGGAAGTCTGGTTCGAGCCTGCGACGGGGGAGCGGCGGTATGTGCAGAGTGATCGTTTGCAGGAATCCAATAGGCGTCAGGCGCGAAACACATGATTTCCGCTGACCAGCCAAATTCGCGATTAGCGCTGCTGTTGTCTCTTTGCTGCTTCGCAATACCTGTCCTTGACGTCGGCGTTGGCTTACCGAAGCTCTCAGAAGGCTTGATTGACGTTGTTACAGCGTTGTTTCTTGTCGCTCGTTTGTGCTGGAGTAGGTATCTAGAATTTGGCCTTTCATGCCGCTTACTCGTAAGTCCTTTCTTGGCGTGGGTCGGGGTCATGGTCTACACCTTCCCCTATGTATGGCTGGATGAGCACATACCCAAAGATCAGATGTGGTTTGTAGCACCATTCCTTGAAGTACCTGGGTTACTTGCATCCTTGGTGGTTGCCTTCGCTGTTCCGGCGCTATTGCTCTTTTTTCTTCGCCGTCGTTTTACGCTCGTTGCACTTGCGGCGTCTGGGGTTGTTGCAATCTTCAACCTAACTTTTCGTAAAGAGATTCTTATTAGTGACCTCGTTCAGTCAGCGTTTCTCTTATTTGTTGTTTCGCTCGTGTTAATTGCAATTCGATTTACAAACAAGACGGAGGAGCAGGTCGCCTTGGAGTGCGCTCGGAAACATCTTCAACGCAGTTGACGCTGCTCCACCATCAAACAGCGATCCTGCACGACCGAGATCCCGGCCTCGACCAGTCGCTGCGCGAACGCATCATCACGAATGCCCTGCTGCAGCCAGACCGAGGCCGGGTGCGCGGCCAGAATGTCGTCGAGATGGTCGGTCAGCGCGCTGCTGCGACGGAATACGTTGACCATGTCCACCGGCTCCGGAATCGCGGCGAGCGTGCGGTACACGGGCTGGCCAAGAATGCTCTGCACGCCGGGGTAGTAGACCGGTACCGGCACGATCTCGAAACCGGCGGCCGCCAGCGCAGCGGGCACGTAGTAGGCGGGCTGATCTGAATCGTCTTCCGTCTTGATGCCGAGTACGGCGATGCGCCGCGTGGCGCGGATCAGGGTGGCGATGCCGGCAGCGTCCGTGATGATTCGTGCGGGTAATGATCTGTTGCTCATCGCGGCACTCGCTCAAATCAGCGCACGCACATCGGGGCCGAGATACTTTTCCAGCGAGCCCGTGTTCACGACGACCACGCGCTCGCGCGGCATGATCTGCCGCCGTTCGACCAGGACCGGCAGCGCGGCGAGACAGGCGGCGGCTTCCGTGCACAGCCACCAGGGCTTGGCCTGCCAGGCGAACGACAGCGCCGCGGCTGTCTCCGCTTCCAGCACGCCGATGGCGCAGCCGCCGCTCGCGCGGATGATCTCCAGCACCTTAAAGTGGCCGACGCCGCCCGGCACGTTGAGGCCGGTGGCGAGTGTCGGGCCGCCAGCCACGGGCGTGGAGTCCGCGGCACCCTTGTCGAAGGCTTCAACGATGGGTGCGGTGACCTCCGACTGCACGCAGACCATACGCGGACGGCGGGCGTCGATCACGCCAAGCGCTTCAAGTTCATTCCAGGCCTTCCACATGCCAAGCACGCCGGTGCCGCCGCCCGTGGGATAGACGACGACGTCGGGCAACTGCCAAGTCGTTTCACCGGGCAATGGTTCCGCGAGTTCAAGGCCGAGCGTCTTCTTGCCGTCGATACGCCAGCCCGGCTCCTGGAACGTGGCGCAGTTGAAGAAGCCCTGCGGCAGGTATTTCTCGCGCATCACGGCACCGGCTTCGCGGATCGTCCCCTTGACCAGATCGAGATGCACCTGTCCGGAATGCATCTTCGCCAGTGCGGCGACGCGGCCGAGAATCGGCATCGGCGTGTCGTCCGGCATGATCACGGCGATCTCGAAACCGGCGGCGAGCGAATAGGCCGCAAGCGAATCACCCGCATTGCCCTGCGTCGGGACCACGAGCTTACGCAAGCCGAGCTTGTGGGCCATGCTCGCGGCCACGGCCATGCCGCGATCCTTGAAGCTCTGCGTTGGATTGGCGCCGAAGCCGACACCAGCGGCCTTGCCCTCATCCTTGACTTGAAGACGCAAGCTGGCGGACTTCGCAAGCGGGTGGTCGGGCCATTCGCGCAAGGGTGTGGCGCCTTCGCCAAGCGTGATGATGTGCGCGGCATCCGCGGGATCATCGATATCCAGCGCCAGCAGCGCACCGAAGCGCCAGAGATCGCGCCGCTGCGGGTGATACCAGGCACGGCCGGGCTTCTCGGCACGCAGGCGGTCGAGATCGAACACCATCTCGACCGGTCGGCCATCCGCAGGATCAAGATTCATCGGCACGTCGACCGGATATTCGATGCCGGAGGCGGTACCACGCAGACAACGGACGTAAGTCATCGGTGAGTGAGTTTTTTTGAGTGCGAGACGGCGAGGGCCACAAGGATGCAGCAGACCGCCGCGAGACGGTAGCGCGTCAGCCATCGCGGCCATACCGGAGCAGCGGATTGCCCCTCGTCATCGGTACATGAGGTTCGGGAATGCCCGGCAGTATCATGGCGATTCGCAAAAAGGAGCCTTCCATGAGTTCCGTCATCGATGTCATCACTGGCCGCGCCCGCGATCTTGGCGGCTTCACGGTTTGCCGCGTGCTGCCGATCGGCCATCGCAAGACCGTCGGCCCCTTCATCTTCTTCGACGAGATGGGCCCGGTGCAGATGCCGGCCGGTAGCGGTATCGACGTACGTCCGCATCCACACATCGGGCTGGCGACAGTCACCTACCTGTTCAGTGGCCGCATCCGGCATCGCGACAGCCTCGGCAGCGTGCAGGACATCGAACCCGGCGATGTGAACTGGATGACCGCCGGAAGCGGCATCGTCCATTCGGAACGATCGCGTGACGACGACCGCGCAAACGGGCAGCTTCTGCATGGCATCCAGTCGTGGGTGGCGCTGCCGGTTGCCGACGAGGAATGCGAGCCGGATTTCACGCACTATCCCGCTGCGATCCTGCCGACATTCACGCGCGAGGGTGCTGAGCTGCGGCTGATCGCGGGCAGCGCCTATGGCTACAGCTCTCCGGCGGCCGTGCGCTCGCCGATGTTCTATCTCTGTGCCGATCTTGCAGACGGCGGCAGCCTTGGCTTGCCGGACGATCACGAGGAACGCGCGGTCTACGTGGTTTCGGGTGCCATCCGCGTTGACGGCCAGCAGCATGGCCCCGGCGAACTGCCGGTGTTCGCATCCGGCGTTGCCGTGCGCATCCAGGCGATCGGCAATACCCGCGTAATGCTGCTGGGTGGCGCTCGCGTGCCGGAGCCGCGCGAGATCTTCTGGAACTTCATCTCCAGCCGGCCGGAGCGAATCGCCCAGGCCAAGACCGACTGGACCGCCGCGCGATTCGCGAAAGTGCCCGGCGAGACCGAGTTCATACCGCTGCCACCCGGCTGAGCAACCGCGCATGCAGCAGCGCTTTGATCGCTTTCTCGGCATCGACTGGTCGGGTGCTGCGCAGGCCGGCTATCGCGGGATTGCAGTTGCCGAATGTCTCGCCGGGCGTACGGCGCCGCGGCTGATCAAGCCGCCGGGCGGCAAGACCTGGACGCGCTCCGCCGTGCTCGAATGGCTGCTGGCTGAACTTGCGAGTGGCTCGCCGCAACAGCGGCTTCTGGTCGGCTTCGACTTCGCGTTCGCACTACCTGGTGATGGTCGGCCGCTTGACCAGCTCTGGGCCGATGTCGACGCACGCTGCGCTGGCGATGCCGACCTGCTCGGCCGCCGCTACGTCGAGAACGATCCCCGGTTCTGGCGTGCCGGACCGCGTCCCGCCACCTGGAACGAAACCCCGCGCGCAACCGAATCCGCCTGCTACGCAGCAGGCCTTGGCAGCCCGCAGACACCATTCCAGTTGATCGGAGCCAAGCAGGTTGGCAAGGGTGCGCTGGCCGGCATGCGCTTGCTCCACGCCCTGCGCGAAGGCGCTTCGGACAAGATCGGCGTCTGGCCTTTCGATCTCGAAGACCCCGCGACGGACCCGCGTTCCGTCTGCGTCGAAATCTATCCGCGCCTGTTCATTCGCCGCGCCGCGCTCGGCAACCGCAAGCTTCGCGACCGCGACGATCTGAACCATGCCTTGAACCAGCTCGACAGCATCGGGCTGCCCAGCGGCCGGTTCGACGATCACGAAGCAGATGCCCTCATATCGGCAGCCGGTCTGAGAAAGCTCGCGGACGATGCGCGCTACTGGCAAGCGGGGGCGGGACAGGCAGAAGGCTGGATCTTCGGCGTGCCATGAAATGAAATTGCCACGGGCGAAATTGCTGCAATCGGGGCATCATCATTTGTGAAATTTGTGTACCCCGTCGACGGATCGATCCGTGCTGCCGAGAGCTTCATGCCATCCGATCCAGATAGTTCCGGTGCTGACAACCGACCCGAGTTCATCGTGCGATCGCGCTTTGACCGGCGCCGACCTTCAGGCAACCGCTTCCTGACGCCAAACAACATCCTGATTGCCGCAATGGTGGTCACGGTGATCGGCCTTTTTGCCTGGGCTGGAGTCATCGATTCGGAGCCCGTGTCGACCACGGAGGAAATCGCCGCGGTGCCAGCGCCCTGCGTCAGCCCGGCTGCCGGCCAAGCGTCTGCAGAGCGTTCCGCTGCACCTCAAATCGGCGGCACGGCGCGTCCTACGCTCTCGCTGCGCATGGCTGATTCAGTCGACGCCGCAACGCGCTGAACAAAGGCTTCGGCAGTCCGTTGGACTGTCCAGCGGCGTACGGATCGTCAGGTATCGACGCGACGACGGCGTCATCCCCTTCTATCGGCTGTGGCCCGCCATTCGTGTGTCCGTCGGTTGGCAGGAATCCCTGGCACTTTATTTTCGTGTCTTCCGATCTGGTCCTGTGCCGGACCGCCCCTCATGGACTGTCCCGCCGATGATCGTTACTCAGCATGCCCGCTTCATCGCGTTTTTCCGGCTGCTTCGGGAGAACGACATTGTCGGCATCCAGGATGCCCTGCCGTTTCATGTGCTGGAACAGGAATGGCACCACCGCTGCGGCCTGCGCCGGACCGACCTCATCTGCAGCATCGATGAGCTCATCCTCTGCGGCTCGCTTCGTCAGTTCATCGGCGAAGACGGAACCACGCTGGAGCTGACGGATCGTGGCGTGCTGCATATGCGGGAGTGGCTGGAAGCCTTGCCGCATTTTCGCTGGAGCAAGCCGATCGAGAGCGTGTCGCAGTACTTCAACACGCATCGCGTGCTGGCTCGGGCACAGCAGCGCACGGTACGTCGCATCATCACGGGGCCCAATCAGTTCCCGCCATCCGGTGACCGTCGCTCAATGGCCTGAGCATCGGCCTGAGCGTCGAACGCCCTCGCAGGAACCGGGGACTTTGTCAGACTCGGGAACCGAGCGTGATCGCCGCTGTAACACGTCGCGCTTTCGCTCTCGCCGCATCGATGGTTTCAGCCAACGCCAAGGCCACACCCATGCGCCGCTTGCCGCCGATTTCAGGCTTGCCGAACAGACGCAGCTGCGTATCGTTTTCGGCCAGTGCGACATCGAGTCCGGCGAATGAAGGCGCAACCTGATCTCCCTCGAACAGCAGCGCGCAGGACGCCGCAGCGCCCCGCTGCCGAATACTGGGAATCGGCAGCCCCAGGATTGCCCGCGCATGCAGCGAGAACTGCGGCAGATCCTGCGAGATCAGCGTGACCAGGCCGGTGTCGTGCGGACGCGGCGAGACTTCGCTGAAGATCACTTCGTCGCCTTTCACGAACAGCTCAACGCCGAACAGGCCTCGGCCGCCGAGATTGCCGGTGATGGCCTCGGCGATTGCCTGCGCGCGCTCAAGCGCGATCGCGGACATCGGATGCGGCTGCCAGGATTCGCGGTAATCGCCGTCGATCTGCAGATGGCCGATCGGCGCGCAGAAGCTCGTCATCGTGCCTGCGTCCGGGCCGGCATGGCGCACGGTCAGCAACGTGATCTCGTAGTCGAACGGAATGAAGCCTTCGACGATCACGCGGCCAGCACCGGCACGGCCACCGGCCTGGGCGTAATCCCAGGCCTTCGGCACATCGGCCTGCGTCTTGACCGTGCTCTGGCCCTTGCCCGACGAAGACATCAGCGGCTTCACGACGCAGGGAATCCCGATCGCCGCGATGGCTGCGCGGTACTCGGCCTCGGTGTCGGCAAACCGATACGGCGAGGTGGGCAGGCCCAGCGTCTCGGCGGCCAGACGGCGGATGCCTTCGCGGTCCATCGTGAGCCGCGCCGCTCGTGCCGTCGGAATCACGGTGTAGCCTTCGGCCTCCAGCGCGAGCAGGGTCGGCGTGTGGATCGCCTCGATCTCGGGAACGATGTAGTGCGGCTTTTCAAGCTCGATCACGCGGCGCAGCTCGGCACCATCGAGCATGCGGATCACGTGGCTGCGATGCGCCACCTGCATCGCCGGAGCATTGGCGTAGCGATCGACCGCAATCGTCTCCACGCCATAGCGCTGCAGCTCGATGACCACCTCCTTGCCGAGTTCCCCGCTGCCGAGCAGCATCACGCGCGTGGCATGGGCGGAAAGGGGTGTGCCGAGTGTCGTCATGGATCGTTGGTGCGGTCGGGCGGGAAGGCGGAGAATAGTGTCACAGGCGCCCGCTAAGATGCGCCAGACCAAGAAGCCAAAAACACCATGACACGCCGTACCAAGATCCTCGCAACCCTCGGCCCGGCCACGGATGATCCGGCGGTGCTCAAACGCCTGCTGGTTGCCGGTGTCGATGTGGTCCGCCTCAACTATTCCCACGGCAAGGCAGAGGATCACGCGCGGCGCGCTACCGCCGTGCGCGCAGCCGCCCTCGCGCTCGGCCTCGACATCGGCATCCTCGCGGATCTTCAGGGCCCGAAGATCCGCATCGAGAGTTTCGCGGCCGGCCCGGTGGAGCTGCTGGAAGGTGCTGCCTTCGCGCTTGACACGGCGATGGGTGCGAACGCGGGCGACGTCAACATCGTCGGCTGCGCCTATGAAGATCTGCCGCGCGATACGCGCGCAGGCGACATCCTGCTCCTGAACGATGGGGCGATCACGCTGCGGGTCGAGAAAGTGCAAGGCACGCGCATCGACACCACGGTTCTGCTCGGAGGGATGCTGTCAAACCGCAAGGGCATCAACAAGCAGGGCGGAGGACTATCGGCCGCGGCACTCACGGACAAGGATCGCGAAGACCTAATCCACGCGGTGTCGATCGGCGCGGATTTTCTGGCCATCTCCTTCCCGCGCTCGGCGGCGGACATGAACGAGGCACGCGCGTTGATGAAGGCCGCCGGAGGCAACGCCGCACTGGTATCGAAGATCGAACGCGCCGAGGCCCTGCCCGCGCTTGAGGAAATCATCATGGCCAGCGATGTGGTCATGGTCGCGCGTGGCGATCTCGGCGTGGAGATCGGCGATGCCGAGCTACCGGGCTGGCAGAAGAAGATCATTGCGGCGGCCCGCGAAGCGAACCGCATGGTGATCACGGCCACGCAGATGATGGAATCCATGATCGTCAATCCGATTCCAACCCGCGCCGAAGTGCTCGACGTGGCTAACGCGGTCATGGACGGCACCGATGCCGTGATGCTTTCGGCCGAGACTGCGACGGGCCGCTGGCCGGTCAAGACCATCGAGGCCATGGCCCGCGTCTGCCTCGGTGCGGAACGCGCCATGCCGCCGCGCGAGCGTTCGCGGCGCACGCTGGATCGCCACTTCGAGCGAGTCGACGAAGCCGTTGCCATGGCCACCACCTGGACCGCCCAGCACATGCACGCCAAGGCAATCATCGCACTGACCGAATCCGGCTCGACCGCGATGATGGTCTCGCGTACCGACTCCGACATCCCGGTCTACGCACTCACGCGCCATGCCTCGACGCGCCAGAAAATGGCGATGTGCCGTGGCGTCTACCCGGTCGCGTTCGATCCGAGCACCGCCGACGCGATGTCCGCCGAACGCGAAGCCATCGAATGCCTGAAGTACCGAAAGGTCATCGCACCCGGCGACCGCGTGCTGCTCACGCGTGGCGACCTGACCGGAGCGCTTGGCGGCACCAACTCGATGAAGATTGTCACGGTGGTTTGACCGAATATCCATCGGTGATTTGACGTTCTGTCCGTAGACGAAAAAGCCACAACGGCTTTCGATAGTGCACATGACGACGTCGCTTATTCCACTGGCCAATGCCATTCGCAGGCAGCGCGGCGGGCATGATCAATCCCCTGAACAAGTAGAGTTCAATCTGGAGCCTGGGTACCTCGACCAAACTCTAGAAACTTGATCTTGATATGTCGTGACAGCGCGCGGGCAAGCAACGGCGGAACCGCGTTGCCGATGCCCGTTCTGATCGTGCCGAGATTCCCTGCGAACTGAAAGTCATCCGGGAATGACTGTATGCGGGCGGCTTCGCGAATGGTCAACGCGCGCGTGGCGATTGGATGAACATTCCGGCACCCGGAAATCATTCCGAATGTGGTCTGAATTGTGGCGGCGGGCTCATTCCAGACCTGGCGTTTGTAGGTCGTGTTGTAGCCGGAAGGCGGACGGTTCGTCGGGTCTGCATTGTCATGCGCGCTGGCCGCTTCCGGCACATTCCACAACCAATCGATGACGTGAGCAGGATGCGAAACGGCAGCATGCAGATCGTCGGCACATTCGCCGGATTCGAGATAGGCAAGATCGGAGCAGGCATCGGCAAAGGTCCGCAAGGGTCGAGAATCGCCTAGCAGGTCCCGCTCTAGTCCGTGCGTGGGTGCAGGCATTGAGGGCTCGCAATTCAGATCGTCTCTGACCGCGATAAAAAATACTCGCTCGCGATGCTGCGGTACACCGTAGTTCTTCGCGTTGATCTCGAAGAAACTCGCGCGATAGCCTCGCGATCGAAATGCTTCGAGAATATTGTCCCTGACCCTCGTGCCGTCTGGCGCCTTCATCGAGGTCAGCAGCCGCACATTTTCGATCACGGCAACGGCGGGCTTCGCGCGATCCAGAACCCTCAAGTAGTGCCTGAACAAGACATTGCGCGGATCGTCTACTGCACGTTTTCCTGAGAGGCTGAAACCCTGGCAGGGTGGCCCTCCGATCAATACGTCGATCGGGCCGATGCTCGCGATGCGTCTATCAATGATGGCCGGCCTAAGACTCCGAATGTCGTCGCCCAGCTTGCAAGCACCGGGAAAATTGAGCCGGTAGATCTCGCTCAGTGCCGGATCAATTTCCAGGTATCCCCCATCCGAATAGCCAGCGGCCGAAAAACCGAGACTGAAGCCACCGCATCCCGAGAAAACACTCAGCGCTCTCGGTGCATCCTGCTTCCGGGAAAGATGCTCTCTGTGTAGCGTCTTCAGTACCCTTCGATACACGCTGTTTTCCTGCGTAGGCAGGCAGCGTGCAGCGCGACAAGCATCGTGCCTGGCAGCAGCGTAATCGTGCTTTCTGTATCGCTTCTTTCGGCAGACTAAACGCAACAGCGCTTCGCTGTCGTTCAGGACTTCGTCCAACTTGCGACGGTACCTCTCAGTCAATCCAGATTTGCCAAGCTCGAAACTTGAAAGCAGATGTTGCGGAACCTCCGCGAGTTCCGAGAGCTTTGCCTGGGATAGCCCGAGTTGCTCGCGCTGAGTGCGGAGCTTGTTTCCATTCATGTCCATTCCCCTGTGGATCGTCTGGAGCAGGCACTTGTCTGTCAAGAGACTCTTGAATCCGATCCGTTTCTCTGAAGGTCATCAGGTGGCTTTTCGAAGCAACTCGGGCATGGTGCTTGTTACCTAATTCTCTCCGTACGTTGCTGAGTGGCTGCTACGTTTCTTGCTGAGAGACGCTGAAAGACTCGCGCTGATCACGGCGTGGCGGTTCGGCGGGACGCCGATCGGGGAAGGGGACCAATGGTTTTCAATTCGCTCGCCTTCGTGGTGTTCTTCGCGTGCGTGCTCGTTATGCATGCGCTTCCGCTCAGCTGGACGGCGCGCAAGCGCAATCTGCTGGTTGCGAGCTATCTTTTTTATGCAGCCTGGAATCCGCCGTTCGTGATCCTGCTGTGGATCTCGACGATCGTGGACTGGTATGCAGCACAGAAGCTCGTGCACGCGGAACGTCCGGCCGCGCGTCGCGCCTGGATGCTGCTGTCGGTGATCGCCAATCTCGGCATGCTGGCCTACTTCAAGTACGGCAGCTTTCTGGTCGAGAACTTCGCTGCGCTCATGAATGCCATCGGCGTGCATTACGAAGCGCCGACGCTGGATATCGTGCTTCCGGTCGGCATTTCCTTCTATACCTTCGCCACGATGTCGTACACGCTGGATATCTTTCTGCGCCGCGCGAAGCCGGCCGAGAATTTTCTCGACTATGCGCTGTTCGTGACCTTCTTTCCGCACCTGGTTGCCGGGCCAATCATGCGGCCGACGGAACTCGTGCCGCAGTTCGTGACCGAACGACGCGCAACCGCGGACCAGCTTCGCTTCGGCCTCGCACTCATGACCCTGGGCCTGTTCCAGAAGGTTGTGCTGGCCGACAGCTTTCTGGGCCAGACTGCAGAGACGGTGTTCGATGGCAGGACCGCACCGGGCGCGGTCGACGCCTGGTTCGGCACGCTTGCCTTCAGCGGCCAGATCTTCTGCGACTTTGCAGGCTATTCGACGACTGCGATCGGGGCCGCGATGTGCCTCGGCTTCGCGATGCCGGACAATTTCCGCTTTCCCTATGCCGCAATCGGCTTCTCGGATTTCTGGCGGCGCTGGCACATCACGCTATCGTCCTGGCTGCGCGACTACGTCTACATCCCGCTCGGCGGCAATCGGCATGGCGAGGCGCGGACCTATCTTTCGCTGATGGGCACGATGCTGATCGGTGGTCTCTGGCATGGTGCGAACTGGACCTTCGTGGTCTGGGGCGGACTGCACGGAATCTATCTCGCAGTCGAGCGACTGCTGAAGGCGCGCTTTTCGAACTACACACCCGGCCCGCTCGCCCTGTTCGGTTTCGCGATGCTGACCTGGAGCCTCGTGAACATCACCTGGGTGTTCTTCCGCGCGTCGAACTTCGGAAAGGCCTGGGAAGTGCTGAGCGGCATGTTCGGCGCCAACGTCGGGGCCAAGCTGCTGCTCGATACCTTCGATCTCGTCAGCGTTGCAGTGATCACGGGCGCGATCCTGTTCGCGCACTGGCAGCTTCGCAATCGCACCTTGGAATCGCTTGTGAAACGAACGCCGCCGATGCTGCTCGCCATGGTCTGGGGCCTGATGGCCTTCGCCATCATCATCTCGCAGGGGACAGGCAATGCCTTCATCTATTTCCAGTTCTGAGCCTCAGCGCTTGCCGACCGGTCTGCGCCTGACGGCGTCCGATCGCCCCGGTGTAGCCCAGCCGGTACCGGAGCGCGACATCCCCGAGCAGCCCTGGGGCCGCATCCTCATCGTGGCGGTTCTGCTGGCGGCCGTACTGCTCGCGATCTGGGAAGTCCGCTGGCGCGCCTATGGCAGCGATCCGGCCTATCGCAACAGCGATGGACTCTGGGCGATCCAGCGACGGCGCATCGACGAAGGCGAAGGCGGCAAGACGGTCATCATCGGCTCCTCGCGCATGCTGTTCGATCTCGACCTCGATACCTGGCAACGCCTGAGCGGAGATCGTCCGATCCAGCTTTCGCTCGAAGGCACCTCATCCGCCTTCGCGCTCGATGATCTGGCGGACGATTCCAAGTTCACCGGGAAGCTCATCATCGGCGTGGCACCGGAGCTGTTCTTCTCCGGCTTCGGCTACCGGCGCGGGGTGTTCAAGTACTACCACCACGAAGGCCCGGCGCAGCGTATCGGCCAGTGGTTGTCGATGACCTTTGTCGAGCCGCTGTTCGGTTTCTACGATGACGACTTCGCGCTCGGCACGGTGCTGCGCCGCCAGGACTGGCCGGTACGCCCGGGTACGAAGGGCAACAAGGACGTGCGCAAGCTGTCGGTCAGTGAAGCCGACCGCAACACGCACATGTGGAGCAAGGTCGAGCAGGACACGGCCTATCGCGATCTGTGTCGCAGCATCTGGGCCCAGAAGTTCGGCCCGCCGGAACCCGACATGGTGGCGCGGCTCAAGGGCGCGCTGCCGAAGCAGCTTGAACGCGCGGCCAAGGACGTTGCCAAGCTCAAGGCACGCGGGGTCGAGATGGTGTTCGTGCGCGCTCCGAGTGCCGATCAATACCTGGACTTCGAACACCGTGCCTTCCCGCGTGAAACGACCTGGGAGCCGTTGCTGGCGATGACCGGCGTGCGCGGCATCCACTTCGAGGACTATCCCGAACTGCAAGGCTATGACTTACCCGAATGGTCGCACATGGCCACGCACGAGCGGCCGCGGTTCACGGAGGCGCTGTACGGGATCATGAACGCATCGCCCGCGCCTACGCCCTGACAGACGCCGGAAGCCGTCTGGCCTCAGCACGGGATGATGGGCGTAGAGTGATGCCCTTCAATGTTCATGCTGCGCGGGGGTGAATGATGATGGCCTCGACCCGAATCCCAGATCGTTCCGCTGCCTCGTCGCGTACAAGCGAAACCCGCTTCACGATCATCGGTCACCGCGGCGCACGCGGGCATGCGCCGGAGAACACCTTGCTGGCCATGGATACCGGCATCCGCCTCGGCGCGCATTGGCTGGAATTCGACGTGCAGCGCCATGCGTCTGGTGAGCTGCTGGTATTCCACGATCTCACGCTGGAACGCACGACCAATGGCTTCGGCCTGCTGGCCGAAACACCACTCGATACGCTACGCGCGCTTGACGCGGGTCAGGGCCAGCAGATTCCGACGCTTGAGGAAGCGCTGGAACTGATCGACCAGCAGGTTGGCGTGAACATTGAACTGAAGACTGCGGACGGTACCGGCGAAGCCGTGGCGGGCGTTGTGCGAACGTATCTGGAAGGTGGCTGGAGGCCGGAGCAGTTTCTGGTGTCTTCGTTCCACTTGCCGGAGCTGTGGGAGTTCAAGCAGCTGGCGCCCGAAATTCCGATTGGTGCCCTGATCTGCGGCGTGCCGCTGGACTGGGCCGGATGCGCCGTGGAACTCGGCGCCGCTACGCTGAATATTTCGTCCGAGTTCGTGGATGTGCGGTTGATCGAGGACGCTCACAAGCATGGCATCCGGATCTTCGTCTACACGGTCAACGATCCGGCAGAGATGCGTGCGCTGCGGGCCATGGGTGTCGATGGCGTGTTCACGGACTATCCGGATCGCGGGCTGGCGCTCTGACCGCGCTCCATCCGTTCAGGGCCTGGGCTGCGCATCGGGCTTAGCTTCTGGCGTGGCTTCCGGCTTGCTCGCGGTCTTGTCATCCGGCGCGTCGCCGAACTTCTTCGCGAACTTGCCGTCGAGCTGCGGCGGGCCACCGTCACCGCTGTCCCAGGTGTAGTCGAGGCTGAGCGCAATGCCGTACTGGGTCTTGCGATCCGTGGTTGGACTGCTGGCCGCGTCACCGATCAACCGGGTCGCGGCCAGCGTGGCGTCGAAGCGCCAGTGGTCGCTGATCGACCAGATGATGTTGCTGCCCAGGGCGTAGGACGTGAAGCCCGCTTCTGCCCTGAACGGCCGGACACCAGCGCTCTGCGCTTCGCCCGGGCTGACGCCGAAGAACTGCTGCGTGAACGAGCTGCTGCCATAGCTGGCCGTGGGCCCGACGAGCACGAAGAACTTCTTCGAGCCGGCCACGGGCAGGTAGAACGACAGGTCGCCAACCACGCCGTCATAGCCCCCGATGGCGCGCCGGACATCGCCACGCAGCACCACCGGAAAGATCACGTACTCTGCAAACAGCTTGAATTCGGGAGCGCCCTGCACGTTGTCACCAAGCCCACGCGATTTCGCATCCTGGTTCAATCGCCGCCCGAAGTCGTAGGTCAATGCCAGGCCGGCGCGATAGGTCCTGCCATGCAGGATATTCCAGCCCAGGCCCTCGCCGGTCGAGGCGAAGGCGATGTCCCGGTAACGGATATCGATCGTCGGCCCGGGCTGGATGCGGTAGTCCTTCGATCCTTCGTATTTCGGCTGGTAGATGAACGCCGCGCCGATGTCGTAATCCCATTTCGGGGGCTGCGGAATGAAGTAGCCGCGAAGCGGTACGCCACCGGAAAACTGCCATTCCGCCAATGCCGATGGCGTTTGCGCGACGATGGCTGAAGAGGCCATCGACAACGCGAGCACGAGCCCCGCGCGCACGAATAGACAGGTTCGAACCATCGGACTGGATCTCCGGTTTACCGTTTACTCTTTACGGACCGCGGCTACCCAGATCTTGTTTCCAAAAGGCGTGCCGATCCTATTTCTTGCGGCTGGCTGCCCGCGAGCGTTCGAACTGTTCCAGCACGTGGCCCAGCCGATCGCCGAGATGCTTAGTGGCCGCCAGTTCCATGGCCCGGGCCACTTCGGCATGCACCGCCATTTCAACCAGTGGCCGCAGGCGCCAGATCAGGTCGCCGATCTGTGCCGACTGCTCCGGTGGTGGCAGGCCATCGCCGTATTTTTCCAGCAGATGCTTGTCGACGAGCTGCACCATGGCTTCGGCCGCGCGCTCGACGTTGGCACGCAATAGGGAAATGACGTCAAACATCTCACCGAGCGGAATGCCGACCTTGGTCAGCTCCGCACCGGCCTGCAGCAGTTTCGCGCTGGGCGCCCGGAAGCGCGCTCCGTCCTGCTGCAGCAGGTCGAGCTGCGTGGCCTTCATGAGCAGGCTCGGATCGAACTTGCCGCTGAACATCTTTACGAGGTCGGGCAGCGAGAACCAGGTCGGTTCCTCGTCGGTCCAGGGACTCGACACGGCGGCTTCGATTCCCAGAACGCGGCCCAGGTCTTGGCCATGATCCAGCGCTTCGATGAGCTCGCCGATCGAGGCCAGCGTATATCCACGTGCCAGCAACTGGCCAATGATGCGCAGGCGGGAAAGATGGCCGGTGCCGTACACGCCCGCGCGTCCGCGACGCTCCGGCGGCGGGATGATGCCGCGGTCCTGATAGGCGCGGACGTTACGCACGGTGGTCTTGGCGATGCGGGCCAGCTCGTCGATCGTGTACTCGACGACCTTCGCCGGCTTTGGCTTGGCAAGGGTGGCGGCTTCGGCGGGCTCCGGCTTGCGCGCACGGCGACTGAGGATGCGTTTCATCCCGAAATCATACTCGCCGACGAGAGGGGTTGACACAGGGGCGAGTGGTATTGTTACGATATCACTGTGACATTGTTTGATGTAACAATGTCATCAACACAACGATTTCCGGAGCCGCCGCCATGATGCCCGTTCGCCGTGACCTACATTTCGACCTGAGCAAGACCGACCTCAGCCGCTGGCATGGCAATGGTCCGGCAGCGGGTCAGTATATGAATGCACTCTCGATCTTCTTCCCGGAAGGCGAGCGCTTCTTCATCCACAGCCTGCGCAACTACCGTGACCAGATCACCGATCCGGAGCTGAAGAAAGCGGTGACCGCGTTCATCGGCCAGGAAGCCATGCATGGCCGCGAGCACGACGAGTTCAATGACCTGCTGGCCGCCAAGGGCCTTCCGGTGAAGCGGCTCGAAAGCATCGTTAAATTCGCGATCAACAATTTCAAGAAGCTGCCGAAGTCCGCGCAGCTCTCGATCACCATTGCGCTTGAGCACTTCACGGCGATCTATGCCGATCTGCTGCTCAAGGAGCCGCGCCTGCTGCAGGGCGCTGACCCCGCACTCGCCGCCATGTGGCGCTGGCATGCGCTGGAAGAGACCGAACACAAGGCCGTGGCTTTTGATGTCTACCGCTCCGTGGTCGGCGATGGCGTGAAGGCCTACGCCCTTCGCACGGTCACGCAGGTTGTCATTACCGCGACTTTCCTGACCGCCATCGTCGGCTTCCATCTGCGCATGGCCTCCGCCGAAAAGACCATGAAGCCGCGCCTGCGCGACTGGGCGCGCTTCAGCTGGATGATGCTCGGTCCAGTCGGTGGCATCCGCCGGCTGGCGCTGCCCTGGCTCGACTACTTCAAGCCCGGATTCCATCCCTGGGATCATCAGAACCAGCACTACCTCGAAGGCATCGATGCCTTCGTTGAAGAGTTCAAAGCCCTGCCACAGGCGGCCTGAGGCTCAGGGGAAGCGAAGCCCGGTCAAGCGCTGCTGGCGTCTGACCGGGCTTTCGCGTTAGCGTCCGCGCTCCCGCTGTTATCGATATGGAAGCGCGATGATCGACCTGTACACGTCCCCGACACCGAACGGCCACAAGGCTTCGATCCTGCTCGAAGAGCTGGGCGTGCCGTATACCGTGCATCCGATCAACATCGGCACGGGCGAGCAGAAGAAGCCGGGCTATGTCGCGCTGAATCCCAATGGCCGCATTCCGACCATCGTCGATCAGCAGCCCGCCGATGGCGGTGCGCCGTTCGCGGTGTTCGAGTCCGGCGCCATCCTGATCTACCTTGCCGAGAAGTACGGCCGCTTTATTCCCGCCGATGTTCGCGGACGCTCGGAGGTCATCCAGTGGGTGATGTTCCAGATGGGGGGCATCGGGCCGATGCAGGGACAGGCGAATGTCTTCTTCCGCTACTTCCCGGAAAAGATCCAGCCCGCCATCGACCGCTACCAGAACGAGACCAAGCGGCTCTATACGGTGCTCGAACACCGGCTTGAAAACCGCGACTATCTCTGTGGACCGGACCGTGGTGATTACGGCATCGCGGAC
>Ga0194135_10000922_pt1 | contig 17160 bp, 10 predicted proteins | sample LitLau_LLRF_2013_FD_134024 | JGI IMG/M metagenome (GOLD analysis project Ga0194135, IMG submission 134024) | Freshwater sediment microbial communities in response to fracking from North America - Little Laurel Run_MetaG_LLRF_2013 (version 2) | ecosystem: Environmental > Aquatic > Freshwater >...
TATTATAATAATTCAGACAAAATAAAAGGAGCAACTATGATGGAAATAGCGTAAAAAAGTGGCTCCAGCGGAAGTAAGTGAGCCAGCAAAGCCAAGGAGTATGAGTAAAAATGTTGGTGGTGGTTTGGTTTGTTGCTACGTCCGTCTAACAACATTACATAAAACTCTTGTTTGTGAATATTCGTAGATTTTTTAACCTGATCCCACCTTAACACACCACCACCACCACCACCAACTTACTACTACTATATAACACACTCTCACACACACCTCAACGAAGAAAAGGGGTAACTAACCATTATTGGACTGAGCCATCACGATCATCAACGATGGCTATGATGATGATCCTTCTCCCTGATTAAAACTTCAGTTAAAACTGGTACAACTACATGAACTTATGTATACTATGTATGTACATCTTTCTGTCAGTCAGTAGTATATTGCCAATATCTGCTGTCATGCATCTTCAACATGTATTATTATTATTATAAAACAGCCATACCAATTTTTGCGCCTGATTTACTTAATCACCTTAGGAGTCATCATCATGGTCAATGTAACAACAGCAGACTAACTCTACTACTACTACTACTTCGGTAATGAATGCATATGCAAATACACACACGCAGCGTGTATGCAAATTTTTAGACTCGCAAACCAGATGCACTACACAACACACACCTTTAACAGTCGTCGTAAGATGATGATGATGATGAGATTATATTCCCGTAGATGAACTTACCCTTTGGCTTTTCTGAGTCCGAGTCTTCTTCTTCGAAGAAACGTCTTCCAATAGCATTGTTGACCACTTCTTCATTTATTTTATGTATCCGTGTTTGTTTTTAGCTTTACATGAGAATGCTTCTTGATTTGTACTCTTTCATTATTATTATACATTTGTGTAACCTTAATTATCTAACGACACTTTAGGTGGCAGAGTTTTTTAGATGTCATATTAATATCATGTGAGAGTTCGTGTGAGTGCAACACACAAGAGTCAGGGTTAGTATAGCTCAATCCATTGTTGAAGAAGAGACGCTGCTGTTTATAATGACTTAAACGCTTGATAAGAAACCCCGACCAGTGTCCTTATTTCATGTTCTTGAGATTCTTTCTCTTTGAACTCACTTTTTACTTTTACACGCACCACCACTGGAAGCGACTTTCGGTAGTGCAGCGAATAATGCACACAGTCTCAATTCAAGACCACCACTGGACGAAGAATCAATCATTGTTGATGTCACAGAAGAATGATTTATTTAAATGATGTATAATATATGCATGAATGGGACTGGCTATAATTTGTAGGTAGACACTTTATATAATAATGAGTGTGTCATTAATATAGTAATATTCTATATTAAACGATGCTCTATTAGATTGCTCGATTGTTGTTGATGTATTAGATAGTCTCACTTGGTATTTAGTAAATAGACAAAGAAGTTATATAGAGTATATATATACGAGTCAAGTCCAGTATCGTTCCGTGAAAGTGTATTTCGCAGTCTTGGGATCAGACCTTCTCTTGAATGGAGATGTCGAATATTATGAAGAAGGGCTTAGTAGGAAACAAGACGAACGAAGGCGAATTCCTGGACAAGACTTAGAGAAGACTCTTCTTCTACTACGGACGTCTTTCAAGTTACCAGCACACAAAAACGAACTCACATCATATGAGACGACGACGAGGTCTAGTCAACACGAATATGGTAGGGCCGATATATATTAGGTAACCCCAGAGTATCATTCTCGTAGTAGTACACAGGCAGAGATAGAGATGAAGTTTTTTACTCACTCTAATACTACTTTATACATATGTACTATTGCATCGCATATGACTACTATTGTATACTGTGCTCTCTGCGAGTCTCTTTAAGGAGCATGATTGTGTGAGGAGTTTTACTCACACAGCTCGATATTATTATTATGCATAGGCTCCACGGTAAAACACTACTACTACACTTGCTTTCCTATGGTCTATGTGTCATGAATGAACTTGGGATCCCCTTCACACCAACAAAACCAACCCCACTTCCAAACCAGCAGCCGAGAAGAACCCCAATCCATTCCAATGATATAATGATAACCAGGCCCACCACCACCACCAAAGGCAGACATCGCAGCAACTTCACTGGAAACTCAGCCCCAGCACAGTCGATCTCTCCTGTGCTCTCGAAACTCTCATCTTCACCAACAACGACACAAGAACCGTCGTCGTCTGCTCCTAAGAAAGTCTTACCAAAAAAGTAGTATTAAGTAAAAGGTCCATTTACGAGCGAATAAGTCGGAGTCAGAGGCAGACACTCACACAACATATACATAAAGAGTAATACAAGAACCACGGTAGGTTTTGGGTAATCTGAGTTTAGCCTGGAAGAAGACGATGAAGGACCTCTCTCGTAGTAAACCATACATGGTGACCATATTACAGCAGCATTTTTAAATTGTACGGCTCGTGATGATAATTATTGATTCCTGCTATCTTCATCCATATATTACTTGTACAACTTGTACTTTCACAGCTTCCCTATGTCTCGCTGGTGAATCGATTCCGGACTTGTGGTAACCCTATTGGATGCGTTTAATAGTTAGCTTATTTACTGTGCTTTGCTTACACACACATCACTTTTACTACGAAAGATGATTACATGACCTCGTTCGAAGACTCCTCCTAAATGGCCCTACACACGTATCCTTAAATTAATGTACAGGGGTGGTGGTGGTGGTTGGGAGAAGCAAAGGATGCACAAAAACGACAATCCTTCTCGAACCGACTGAAGGGACCTTTATTCTTCCTTTAAAATACAATGAATATTTCTGGCTCTACCTGGCTCTGCTTCTTCTACCTGCATTCTTTACTATAATTCCAATCCACTTGTTCTCGTAAGCGTCGCAGCCACTTTTATTATTTCTTAGGCATCTGCTGGCATCATCGTAATGGTGTTTACTACTACAATTTTACTCCGTGTTACTACAAAACCTCCGTATAACAATAAGGTTCATTTCACAGTGTATCGGTGGCAGTGGTGGTTGGGTGAAGAATGACGTGTATCGTCGATGTATTGTACATTTAGGATTCTTTCTAGGTTGCCCAGAGGTTGGCTATGAGAGTCAGCGTGAACTCTCATAGCCAAGGTTGAAGGTAAAGTACCTTACATTCAACCACGGCAGTGCAGTGGCTCACTTCATCATATTTATAATTGCTCAAAAATCCTCTCTCTCCAACTTTACGCCCATCATGTTGACTTATTCACAAGTTCTTAGTTCTTTCAGGCTACACACAATTTCATTGCACGCTAAATAAATGTGTCTAGCTTATTTCTTGTAGTAACAAGGTTCATATATAATTATATTCCTTCCTCCCTCAGTCAATAAATGCATTGGAAAAGTACTAACTAAGCACACACACATCTATATAGTACTTTATTATACTCTTCTCTACCTCACGGAGACTCTCTTGACGATCGTCCTGCTACAATGTACACACTATGTATCACATATAAATAGTACTTGCTTATAAACACTCTACAAAACAAAAACACACATGTACACACTCAACATAATGCACACACTCTCTCAAATGAGCTCATGACACATGAAATTGCAAAGTAATTTTAATTCCATCATATCTCGTCCGTTTCGCCTAACTTACCAGACAGTTTAAACACTTGCCTGCATTTTACTACTTGGGGAGAAAGACATTACAATATTTTAAGGCTTTCCTCCTCTCTCTCTTTGCTGTGTCTCGAAAGAAGCTTCATTATTATTATTGAGCATTCATTCCCAGTAGTAAATAGGATTCTTTGAAGTGAATAATAATAATTTTATTATGGGTTTGGCATCTTATTATGATTACACTTGCTAGGAAGTTTTGTGAGCATGAGCTTGATTTCTCGACACCCTCCGTTCGTACTGTATGTTTGTTACGTACGAAGAACTACATAATATGACAATACCTTCATCATCATCATCATCTTACATGTAGAAAGAAGGAGATGATGCTTCAGAGAAGAGATCTCTTTCTTATTCCCAACAACCACCACCACCACCACCATTGCCACTAGTGAAGCTGCTGTTGCTAGTCTCAGCTATCATCATCTCTGCGTGCTTATTTGCTATACTTTGTTCATCTATACCAAGGAGATGAACACTTTACGTTGTTACTTAGGTATGACCCATAAGAAGTGTGTGTATGTGTGTGTGCTTCTTCGAAGAAGAGTCTCTCTCTTCAACTCTTCATACTCTCACAAAACACCAAACCACATAGCAACTGAGGAGGATAAGAAAAACTAGGTATTTCTCACACATCCATTCAATCCAACCCAAAGCCTTTTTATCCACAACAGATTTCGTACACATATAACAGGCACAACAAAAAGTTAACTCTTTACTTACTAAAACTTGCCTAGTAGTTAAATGTGGTCTCCGCGTATGCTTTCCTTAACCCTTTCTTCTGTAAACCGACCGTCCATTATAGAGTACAACAATATTACATTCTCTCATACCATCACACATAGGCAGCATATCCATCTTTTTCATACACTTCTTCACACATTATTAGGAATTACTATTAGTCATCATCAGCAATCTTTCGAGAAATTCGTCCGAGATAAGAATGATTTACACGGCTTCATTGCAAGAAGAAGAAATAAGACTAGAGATGCTTATGCTCATTTTTTCATAGTCTATAGAATAAATCTACCCATTTTCTCTTGCAAAGAGTGAGTTTTAAATTCCTCGAATATAAGAATGCTCAGACGCAGAGACAAAGATCTATTCTTTATATAATTCCATCGTTTTGCGTCCTACAAATAGTTTCCTTGAATCCAGAGGAATTTAGTGTAATGAATAAAAATTAAGCCATTTGATGAGATGGGTGAAAAAGGAGCTTGTGTAGCAAATGAGACACACATGGACAATGGAGTAAAGTGGTGGTGGTAGCATCATTTCATTATGTCATTATTTGCTCGTAAAAAGGAGTTCTCTGTATCATTTTGCATTGTGTGAGAAGTATGTGAGATTTACCTTGGAGAAGTTCTTTCTACTATATAGTAGTACGTTTGGACGGCAGTGGTGGTGATGGCGATTACATGCCTAGGGGTTTGGGTGGAATATCTTAAGTTGTAGAAGACCATCATCTACTTACTTATTCTTCCTCTTCTATGGGAAGACCATTTGCCGGTTAGCAACTGATGGAAGGAGTTGGCCAAGGGATAACCTCTCTCACTCTCTAACGGCCCAATGTTGCACAACAGCAGGAGCAACCACCACTTTGTCCAGTCCGTCGTTTGCAACGAGTGTTCTCCTCAATGAGCCAAGAATACATGAATAACCCTTTCTTACTTCATATTTTTCATTCATCCATTCATCTTCAACTCCCTCATTCATATTATTATTATTGCACGAGGCTATGCGTGCCAACTTATTATACACACCGATCTTAATTCGTTGCAATTTCTTTCCAGCATCTATGCCTTTTCTTATTATCCGTCTGCATCCATCAATCCATGTCATTACACGGTATGCATTACATGCCTAGGCCTTGTGCATTGCATGTGTATCGTATGCTCTTGATTATGTTTCTGAAGTATGATGCATCCAGTTAAAATTTCAGGATGCAGTTTGATTGGAATCAAAAGTGTATTATTTGAGTACCTAAACCAATAAGAGTAAAACGTTAAGATTCAACGAATTTGATTTGAACGGAATGTCTTTGAAGTTGCACTGTTGTCTCATCTATAAAGTTATTTTAGTTAGTGAAACCAAGTGTTAAAGTAAAAGATTTTTGTGATTGGAATGATTTCCAACCGGAACATTCTTGCAGCATGATATCCAAAAGTAGAGTTTCTTACTTTCTTTTCCCAGCAATCGAACCCTATATAACAATCCTTGTGTAATAATGTACACGCAGATCCTTTGTTCATGCAAGTTGAATTCTGTTAGCTCATGAAAAGTTCGTATGAATCATGAATGAAAGAACCTACACGCACGGACGCAAACACGAACTATCCTCCACCTAGCTTAAGCAGTGTAAAATACCACGTGAATGAGCTCTACCACGGCAGATGTAGGGCTACGTATCATTTTCTACAGCCAAGTTGGAGAGATTATTCCTGACTGACAAGTCCATATCTATGTCTGAGTCAGACTTGTCAGCTTTTCTCCAGATGATCGACTAGAGAGTAGAGAGCAATAAGGGCAATTGCAGACTTTCTCTGCTTTCTCAAACTCATTTCATTTTTTCACCCTTTCATTTAATAATATGTTCCTCAAGACTCAATATGATTTTACCATTTAAAGAGGCAAAGAGAAGTTTTTGGTTCCCTACCAGCCGGTCGGAATTTTCTTTTTATGATTATAATGTGAATTTGTAACCATCATAATTATAATGTGAATTTGTAACCATCATAATTATAATGTGAATATGTCTGAAATAAATCGACTTGGTTTTTCATCAGCCTTATTTGTGATAATATGCCCTTTAAAATGAAACACTGACTGCCGGCTTTAAGAATATACTGTTCTCAAGTAAGACAAGACATGCTCCAACTTAGAAGTGAGCTCATTTTTCTGTGTAGCTGTTGCTATTATAATCTTGAGCTGCTGATCAAACTCGAATGGTATTTTTGACGGAACTTCAACAGTAAAATAAAGGAATTTCTGTTTCTTCTACACCATAAGTCGTCGCCAAGGAATTTACATCTTGAAATATTTTAGAAATGCAAGAATCCTCACCCAAGAGGGATAGGAGGGCTCATATAGGTATTGCAAGTTGATTTGTAGGGATCCATTCTAGTGGATCATTGTAAGTTAGAGGGTAATTTATCGGCTGTGTTGATTAGATCAGCACGCGTAAACAGCACAATGGGAGATACTACAGACACCGAGGAAGCTAACGACCGTTCACTAACACTATCACTGACTGAGACTGATTCGACTACGAGTCGAGAAACTCAAAAGCTGCTGCGAAAATTGGAGGCATTTCCTGATGTACATGTGTCTGGTGGACCCTTTCATTTTCAAATGAGAGCAGGTGCAGCAACATCATTTTATTCCAAAGTTTTCAAAGAGAATCCGTTATTGCATTGTAGCCTTTTTCCTAGCTCTGTCTCATTCGAAATTTTTATTATTATTATTAGGAACTTATGGCGAAGTTTACGATGAGCCAGCTTGGAAGTTCATGTACGGAATTGCTGAAGCAAAGGAGCGCTCAGGATGTGAGGATAATCCAATGAAACAGAGATACTGCGACAAACGTGTTTTACTGAACAATTGGCTGGAAGAACAACGAGATCGAGAATTCATCAAATATGACAACTCTCCGAAGCTGTCTCAGGTAGCCCCAACATGAATAGTAATAGCTAAATATTCGGAGTTGGTGATGGGTCTTTTTACAATCCCTAATGTTACCTTTCACACAGTATGGACACATGTACCGAACAGAGTACTCCCGTGCATACACCAAGCCATTGTGCAACAAAGTTCGGGATATTCTCTTGAAAATTCCAAGTAATTTCGCATCTCTTACAAAGATTATCTTACTACTTTCAGAACATTACCGCTAAAAAGTAATATTTCTTATCTTCCAGCATTTCCTTTGACTGCACATCCGGCCCATCAGCCTGATATTGAGGTGAATACAATAAGGTGTTCCGCCCCGAAACCGCAAAGCTGCATTGATTACGAAGAGACAGTGAAGTGTCGGAAGAAGAAAGAATCTGAAGAGAGATATGCAAAGCATGCTCGAGAATTATCTGGCGGATCTTAAAATAATCAGAAATAGCAAGGGAACAGATGCAGACGACGACCAAATAATTCCCCACTGACTTGAAAGTCATCTCTTTGAAAGATATTTTACAAAAACACGCTGTATAATTCAAAGTAGATGAATAAAACTCGAATGAATACCCCAATCAACCCCTAACAAAGAAAAGGAACACCTGAATCAATGAAATTGTAATCGAATCCTTGTTAAAAATCATCCCTTTCAGTTTGTAACAGACAACTACTGCACATCATCATCCACAACATCCCTCTTGATCATTTTTGAATCTCTTTCCTCTACCCACGAATAAATAATAAATGCTTAACCTATACATTTGCAATCTTTAATTAAATGAAACCTTAAAGGAGATATCTATATAGATAGTGATGAGAATCAACTGATGCAAATATACACAGACATACACTTTCGTATCGTAATAAAGCATCGTAATCTAAAGGGAAGTTTTTTCCTGGCCACTGCTGAATCCAGTTTCAGACGCTCCAGCTATCGATACAAATGAACCTTCGTTCTCATTGATCTTTATTTCGTTCCCTTTTTAATGAAGAGACTCCATCATCAAGAGCAAAGAGAGAGAGAGAGAGATCAAAATCGTATCAAGTTACGGAATTTGCATGAATGTATGTATACAACTCTCCTCGCATGATCTCATTTACATTGATGATCACGATTCTCATAAGAATTCTTACATTCAGCAGCTTCAACTGTGATTTTATTATTTTCACAAATCTTAGGTGAAATTAAGATGTATTAAGTTATGTAATACAGGAACATAAAAAACTTGATCTGAGGAACTGATGATAAATCAGCAGATCCAAAGAATATTAGTTTCACTCAAAGCAAAGTCTCTTCCACAAGTCATTATTTTTTAATGATTGATTCTTGAGTGTGTTTGTTTTATGAGGGAAACAAAAACTTCTGTGAAATCTTTTAATGAGTACCTATTAAGCAAAAAGTTCAAGTGAAAGTTTTCATTCGCTTCACTTTGGATTTAAACTTTTCATCTTCCTGGCATTATGGTTTAGCTTTGAGTCAAAGAACAAGCGATACTTTGTACACAGATCTGTAGACTATATTTGATGCCTTTGATTTTGTTGTTTACAATTATGTATACTATGTACATTTCATTTATAAGTTCCAACCTTCCAACATAAGAATTTACAGAAGTATAAAAAATAATTCAACTTACAGTTAGAGGTTAAAAATAAATTTTTATCTGACTGGTTCTTATGAGTATTTTGGCTATCAATTGTTTACTTCAAATTATCTACGTCTTAAGCAACACGCACGGTCGGGTCTTACATAGACTACCTTGATAAAAGTTCGTCACATTTATTGATTAATTGATTCAACAACGGGCTTGTATTATCATTATCATTACATCTTCAATGTGACTGCGAGATTGTTGTCGTCTACAGGCTTAAGACGCCATTCGATACAGGATTCAATTCCACGTTTCCGAGAAACAGGTTGAGCTTTTATGTTCTTTCCTTTGTGAATGATATTCATCGGTGCTATCGTAATTTCCAAGAAAATAATGTGCTATTAATCATCGATCGATCGTCTTTTGTACGTGTATTTTAAGCAGCAGCATAATATTTCCGTTGAACAACATCAGAGCTACACAGTTTCCTGCTTAATAGGTTTCCACCAATTATAGCCACTTCATTAACGCTCACGAGAGACTGCACGCTGTTGTCGATGATTTCTATCGCACCTGACATGCACAAGAGTAAATTTGCATTGACTTAGTTGGCAGCATCAGTGATAATGATGACCTGTGATTTTGATTTCTGAGGAGATGGAAGAATGAAGTGCGATAATGAGGAGGGCTGCTGAGGTGTGCCTATAACTTCGTTGCTTTCGTCGAAGGTGCGATTAATCATTGTCAAAAAGAATTGTAGGATCATTTACTGATCTGACACGTAGGGATGGTTTCATAATTAAGAATGGTCGTGGACAGCTTTTCCTTATTGTCCCACACTTCAATTCCCCATTCTTCATGGGCCATAGAGAAGGTAGAGGATCCAACTGGTAACGAGACCGTCTGATATCAGCTTCATTGTAGTAATTTTAGGGACGGTGTATGTATTACATTGTTTTCAATGCAACTTTACATTCAATCCGCTGTACTAAAATAATGTTCGAAATGGTCAGTCTATATTGAAATACGCCGTTAACAACGACAGGTGCTCACAAGATCATATCCTGAAATCATTTGAGAATGATTGGGAGTTGTACGTCGTATGTACTTATATTCACTGAAGGCCCCGTGTCAGAAGAAGCCTCATCAGTAGAATTAAAGACCAATTTATCTCCTTTCTTGGTCAGAGTTGATGATCTACTTTCTTTGCTTGGAGTCATAACATGTCTCCTTGTATCAATTGAGTTCTTGTGCTCTCCTTGTCATATTGATTAATTGTACATCGAAATATATCAACTCTGAGTCACTCAAGTGTCATTTCGTCTACAAAACAACTCCGATGATAATGATGATGTATTTTGAAATGTTCTTTAAACCTCCTTTTTTGAGTCCGTTACAACTTATTGAATCTAAACTATATAAATCCAATTAGTATCATAACCAATACGGCAGTTATAACCAACTCAAGGAACGACCTAAAAGAGAAAGTACTTTCCAGTCGTTTGAGATAATTCGATTGGACTTAAGGATTTCTTCTATGATACAAAAGGTGTGGCCTGAGCAATTTGCTACAAAAATATCAAAAATTGGACGATTAATGTATTACAAAGGAATCATTGTTTCACGTTCACCCCCAAGAAATGGATTTCTGTTATTAGGTAGGGAAGTAAAAGCAAGCATTCGCATATTATAAGAGTGCATGAGAGTGAGAGACCATACTGACGTTGAGATTTCAATTAAATCTCACACGACCACAAGCCAGCAGCGTTAGACTCTGTGATCCACATAATTTAGTTAATAATAGAAGAAGCCGTAATTTGTTCCAACTTCCGACATTCATTTTGCCGACTTTTCCACACTGCTATTATTATTTTACTCAGGGTTTTATGGCAGGTTTGCATGTTCCGAAACAAACTATTTTCGTTAGTTTTTTGGTATTCCAAACAGGAGAAATCCGGAACATGTGTTTGCAGTCGGACTGTGGAGAACTACTATATATATAGTCGGTCTCTTCATCAGAAAGGGACACACACTGCCGACTGAGAAAAAAGAGGCGAAAATGAAAGGCGTCAATTAGGTGGCCATAAATCCTTATTTCAATTAGCTCAACAGGAAAAACCCTTATCGTATTAATGATCCCATGGCCCTGAGTGCATATAGAATTCAATGTGGAAGAATATATGTTTATGTGATGATCGAGCAACGAAGCGATCCTTAATCAAACATTATTCCTTGGTGGTAGTGTTGAACTCTCCTCCTCCTTTTCTCCTTCATGACTATAATTTTGTGGTGCGGAAAACACTCATTTATCAATCAACTTAATAGCTTCAAACACAAACCACTACCACCACAATCACCTAAGATTACACATACACAAGATTACCTTATTGCGTAGTGTACAGCCGCATTGTTTTATGTACAGAATTCATGAGAAGCAGAATTATTATTTTTGAGGCATTTTCGTCTTATCCCAGTCACCATCTTCATTTTAAATCATTAAAAACACAGCTGAAGGTGTCTGAAATAATTACAACAACCGGGTCTCAAGAGAAACTAAATAACTCTTTGGTTGTTCAGACTTTTCTGACGTGCTAAGTGGCTTGTTATCCTTTCCTCTTGGCTCGTACAAAATTGATGAAATCATAAGATGCTTTCTGTGAAAGGTGCGTTCAACATTTGATTAATAACATGCTTCATGAATTGACGAGACAATTATTATTATTTTCTTGATACGTATCATCACTTTGTACACACACTCGATCTACACATCCATCCATAAACATGAGTAGTATTTTCAGGAGCTCGTCCTTCTTCTTCGTGACGATGACTTGGTGAAACTATCAAACAATCCTGCTTCTGAGGTAGTTCGGAAAGTTGCTTCGTTCTGAATTCTGATCTTGTTCTAAGAACACAAAACATACGGGGAAAGTACGTAGGAATTAATGGATCTTCAGTGCGATGAGATACAAAGGATGATTGTTTTATAGTCAAAGTAATAACAATAAAACTTTATAATCAAGTGTATATTCATAGAACCCTGTCTACGCAGCTCTTAGGCCTTTGAGAGTAGGAGCACCAAGGAATTTGTGAAGGTGTCCCTATACTTTGTTGAAGTTATTTGTCATCCCACTACTACTTTCATCCGTCATTTATCACAAGCGACATGGATCTTCCAAGATAAGCAGTCTGGATAGGAGAAGACGTGTTTAGATGGATGTTTTTATGAGAACGAATCCTACACAAAAGTAAACTCACTACAAGAAACATATGTCCTACCCATGGAACAAAGTAAAACATACAATGAAAAAAATGTATCTCTGAAACCCATCTCTTACAAAATGATCATTCTCGAGAGAACTCACGACGAGGACAGTTTACGCTTCTCAATGCGTTCATCTTTCGTGAGGCACACAATCTTTCACTTCCACCAATAATAATCCTTTGGTAGGTCAAAGAGCGTATCGTAAAATTAAAAAAACAGATCATTTTCTGATTTTATGGGTAACAATGACCTCCCCGAGCTTTAATTTGATCGGGATAATTGATACCTCATGAAATTCGAGAAGTCATATTTTAACTCTACTTATCTTTCTTGAGTTCAGTAACACTGACATCTTACTGTTAGTAGGTTCAGATAAGAAATTGACGCAATATGTTTCTCACCAAAGACTTCTCAGCATTATCAATACAAGTTAGAACAAACAAAGCAATTAAAGCAATTATATATTTATGAGTCGTAAAAAGACTTTCGTAGATGAGACACGAACGAAGAAAATAACATGAAGTTCGTATATCATTTATATTTGCAATTAAATTCGCAAGCGATATCGAAGAAACACAGGACTGAGATTAGAGAAATCATAAAAATTCCTCTGCCGATAGATATCAAAGGTAAAGAAGGTACAGTGCAATATGTAACATGGATGAATCTGCTATGAGGATTCTTCATGAAGTACCGGAGGGGGTTGGTGCCACTATTAATCTAATCATGCATTATGTCACCGTCAACATCGCCCTATGAGACTTTTTAGAAGACTCGTAAGCTTTCCCCACAAAACAGAAACCAGCCCAAAATGGATAATATGATTGTGTGTATAATCCCGTCCCACAATGAACCAGCCTTTCGTATTAAAAGCATATCAATTCTTTATCGTATTATCGTCCCTTTGCAACTGAAAGAGACATATTTCATTTCTCTAACAAAACCATATTTCACCCTTCACAATAACTGGCATTTTCCGTCCCAAAAATACTGTTTGCGATTCTCTCTCCTGTGTCCCTTTCTTTGAGATGTTCTCAGCTTTTTTATACTCCTTTCCTTACTTTGTGTCACAGAAACTTTTATTTATTCATCCAGACAATAAAGAAATAAATTGTGAGTCAAAACCACAGGACAGCAGCAGGAGCAATTTTGATCTCAATGAAAAGTGCACAGTAAAAATTCTTGTCCGTAGAGAGTCCTACTGACTTTCTCATCTGATCTCACACTACTCGTATCATGTAGATTCCAAAGAGTAAAGGTGTTTTAACCTATTCACCAGTGGAATCTGTCATTTCTAGTCTTGTGACATCATCATCGTCATCTACACCTCTGGTTGCTTCATTCCAGCAAAGGAAAACGTCAAAGGGCTAACTGTCTTCAGGCTATTCATTCACTCTCGACACTTTTTCAAGAACTTGATCCTTGTAAGAAAACGCTCTTCTTATGAATGAAACCCATTGTGCCTTGCAATGTGTGTGTGTGTGAGCTTCCAATGAGCAGCTCATGAAAAAGCCATCAAGTCATCTCCCTTCACTTCATCGTACATGACCTTTGCTTCCATTCCACCAAAGAGATCATCTCTGAGCTCATTATTCACGTATTGTCATCCACTAAAAATGTAAACCAGCTCCTTCTTCTCATTTCATGGTGTATTATCATTCCCCGAAAGAATGGGCAAACCATCCAATAATACACCCTGTGGGTTAAACTCTCTCACATCTTCCCTCATGTCTTTCACCAATTCCCTGGTATGGCTTTTACTTCTTTATGCTGAACAGCTCATAACTATGTGCGTCTAACTTCTCGTAAATCCTAACGATTTCGTCAACTTCTAACGATCCTGCTCTGTTGATGGTAAAGTTCCAATGAATCAGCCTTATGTTTCACTCATGTTTGTCTGTTGACTATTGATGAAAGCCAATGCCACAGTAGATGGTGATCTGAGAAGGAGTGGGTGTAGGAAATGTGATACATCTCCAATGATTACCAACAGCAGCAACAACTGCATCAAAGCTACATTCCCACAAGTGATGAACAATGTACACCTTAACTATCCTGTGGCATGTGTGGAGATCCAGTCTATTCCTAATATGTATAAATATATCGCTAATAACCAACCTCCCAACGCAGTTGTACATTGTTTTGGGACCAGGCCTTGCAATTGCTACAAGTTTGCTACGTATACGCAAAACAAGCAGAACTCCTCTGACTAGATGTTGTTAGTGACTCATTAAAATATCTGAGTTAATAATACAAAAAAAGTAGGCGATGTTGTTGCGTGTGTGTGGGTATATTTGCAAAATATCTAATTACTTTTTCTTGCTTGCAGCTGGAAAACATTCGATGATTTTTTTCTTACATCGTTTTCATCGTTCGTCTCAGTGGAAAAACAAACGATTCATCTAAAAAGACAAAAGACCTCCCAGAGGGTCTTCAAGTTTCTTGAAGAAATAAAGAGTCCCTTAAACGCAGGGCCTTGGAAAAGTGACGAAGGGGTGGACTGTTTATATAGATGTCTTACTGTATCCTAACTCGATTCTTCATTCAGCTCCAGTTTGGTACGCATCACATCATGGAGGAACGACGAGCGAGAGGAGATCGAATTTCCGAACAGGAAAGTAGACAGATGCATTGGAAACCCGATACTCCTTATGAACAAGAGAGAGACCAATATTTGAAGCCTAAATAGGCTTCAGTGGAGCCACCACGACTTCCATTAACCGTGACTTTTCTAACCATCCATCTATCCGTCCATTAGATATTCATGCCTACTACTAGAATACCAAGATTGGTACAATATATTAATGTGTTGGGAGCACACTGAGCTGCCTAAGCAGTTTTTTCTTCCACCAAAACTCCAAAGCATCGGGTTTCACCTCTGTGCTCTTCAGTTAAAGTTAGTTTCTAGATATTGTAATAACAGAGAGTCTTATCCAAAGTCAAATTCATTCGCTACACCAACGACTACTCGATTTTCATCTCTGTAATAATGTAAGACATACCTCCTTAGATTGGAGATTAGAGAAAGTTAGCAAAATGTTGTGTCTGCCCGATTTAAACACAATTCAACGTCTCAGCCGTTTACATGTGAGATCACGTCAGACTGTTAGCACTGTGAATTCACGAGCAAGCAGTAATAAGGTAGAAATAATTAACAATGAGACTCCAACAACAACCTTGTGCCAAAAGTAAAGTGACTTAAAATAATGTACTTCGTCCAGATGTTCTGAACGACAAATCTCGCTCCTGCTCGTCCTAAATAAATACACGACCATGTATTTTCAGTTTCTAATGGACAAAAGTTGACAAAGTGGTCAGGAGCAGTCTCAGCGTCATCATCATCACAAGTAATGAGCGAGACTTCATGAAAAGTCAACTCACTCTCTGTTTGACTCTCATCCTGTTTTCTTCCTTCTGGCTCAGCTTTTCTCAGAAGTCAACTCATGGTGACTTTCTTCGTAAAAATAAAAATAATACACGAAATAACGATGTACATGAATGAAGGATGAAGGTTATTATGTGTAAGTAAGTACACAGAGTCATTCCTAAACTTTTGTTGTTCGCAAGTATGTTTGCACTTTGTCGTAGTGACCATTTACTTGAATGTTTATTTGGTGCTTCATCTTATATGGGCCATTTAGAAGTTTTCTTTGTGAATGAGTGGGGGTGAGAGGAAGAATAGAAAGATGAAGTGGAGGAGTTTGCTCAATAAAAAGGAATAAAGTGGCCTTGTTTTGGGCCCTTTGCCAGAATGAACGGAAAAGGGAACTGCTCATTTATCTCGATGAAGTGGCCCTTCATTCAGTCAACAATAGGGTAGTCCATTTCCTCTTTCTCTTGTCCTTCCTCGTGTCTCGTTTGTCAATGAATTTCAAAGTGTTCTGGCAGGCATAGGAGATGTAAAAAAGGAGGATGACGGTGTGGCACTGTGGCAAAGAGGTATAATACATGGAAGGTTTATTATTATAAATCTACAGGACGAAGGACGGCACGGACCCAAACCAATATTTTTCAAATTCAGTGGATAACAAACCGCCTCTAACTATCTATATTGTCTCCACTGACAAGCTGAGAGCGACTTTATTATTTATTATTAAATGGACAAAAGATTTGGGACAATTTTATGGAGTATTACGTGTGTATAATTCCTTTAAGAAGATAGTCGGGGAGCCAGTGGCTCATGTCAGCAAATAATAGTCTCATAGACTGCCTCTGATTATTGCTGAAAATGAAGTTCTCATTCACTCTCAGATCGTCTTTGTGTACTTTCTAAATTCTACAAAAGCTTCCCTCAGACAAATGAAGCAGGAGCGAGACTGTTACAGGTAAACTCGACAAAGAAAGCAGTTAGCTCCAAGTTGTATACTTTTATCTGAAATCCTCGTTTCCACTTTTGTTCTCTCTTTCTTCCAAAAGGAACAAGGTTGTTACTAACTAGAATCTCGTGCCCGTACTGAAATTTCTACAATCAACAGCTGAAAAGGACTAAGAAATCAATTTATATGCTCCATTTTCAGTGCTTCTGTTAAGCTGTCAAGAATAAATTATACATGAAGAAGTATTTGAAGTCCTCCTGAGTTAGTGCAAAGATTATTATTACATAGTATACATTATACATACGTGTAAAGCGAGTTGCGACAACCAAACAAGAATAAGTTACTTCACTAACACTACTAACTATAGTGTCATAGCCATAAATGGATGCATGGATGTTTCTCATGCTACCACGTGTGTTTTGAACTTACTAATACTCTTATCGATTAACACACTCGTCTTATTTCACTTAAATGGACATGCAATAAGGGTACCAAAAACGAAGGCGTATTGATTGATTATATATCGATCTTACATTATGACTCGATCGTTTCACTTTCGATTCCCTTTCCCCTAATCCTTGTAAAGTGTATGAAGTAAATGAAAATGAATTGACTGTATAGACTCTTGTGTGGTTTAGAGAGTCGGCCTTCCTGA
>Ga0194135_10000923_pt1 | contig 17159 bp, 25 predicted proteins | sample LitLau_LLRF_2013_FD_134024 | JGI IMG/M metagenome (GOLD analysis project Ga0194135, IMG submission 134024) | Freshwater sediment microbial communities in response to fracking from North America - Little Laurel Run_MetaG_LLRF_2013 (version 2) | ecosystem: Environmental > Aquatic > Freshwater >...
GAACGAAAAACTTCTTCATCGTCGAGGTCATAGGAAATGTTGCCGAGGTGAGCTTTATAAGGGGGGACACGGGGGATTTGTCCATCTTCGTAAGCAGGACCACGGGCAGCACGGGGGGCAGACGGCAACACGATTCGTTCTTTTTCAGTTATGAGCTCTGCGAGATAAGGACATAAATTAACAAAGGACATAAATTAACAGCTTCAATTAATTCATATCACAATATTATAATGCATTACAACTGATATGCCGCTCCTGAACAATACGAAAACTTAGTACGTAAGTTAGTGATAATGATGAATAACACGCCCACTGGCACTTACCATACTCTTCAACTTCGTCAGCCCACGAGGAAATCATTGGTTTCTTTGGAGCGTAAATGACGTTTTGGCCAGCAGAAGGAGTGGTAGGTTCTAATGATGCTGTGAATTCTTGCAAAGAAACCGCTTTCTGTTTTGACTTCTTTTGTTTTTCTGTAAAAACCAATTGGACTAGGTCAAAATAGGTTAAATAATTGTAATCTTATCATAAGTAGTAATTGTCATGAGCTCAGGCAAATACTATGTATACTTAACCACAGATCAACACCATCATATGTAGCTTAACTAAACTAACAGTTCGTATTATAAAGGCTCGACACCTTACACATGAGAGTTCGAAAAGGTGACCTTAGAATGAAAGTTACTTACTTGTTGACATACTGTTATGAACAGCTTCTTCTGACAATGGGTTTAATTAAACACGTGTCACCGGTTTAATTAAGACTGGATCCTCTCAATTAATTCAAAATTTAGTTTACAAAAAGTGAAGAATAACAGGAAAAAAGTGACAGTTTTAGGTGTAAAATTAAAGTCAAACAAATTCCTTGTTTATGTTGCAGGGGAGGAGGTCACGAGGGATAGAAGTGGAGCGAGATTCATACGGGGGGCTCTTCTGGTCGTCCTCAGCTGTTCCTGTTGACTTTTATCATCCCAGCTTTGATCCGTCCAGGATGACCCCTGCTGACCCTGTCCCAACGCTTCCCGCGGATCCCCACGCGCTCAGAGTAACGGTTGACAGAATTGGTGTGAGGCGGAGACACGGATTCCTCATTCAAGACCCAAATCTTTCCATTCCTCTTCCTCCGGCCACAAATCCTCATAATGAGGATTTATTTCATTCAAGTTCAGATGGTCTGGGCGTCACTCCAAGTGAGCACGAGAAGGACCTGGGAAGACAGCGTTCTGGGAAAGGGTCAAGCCAATTACCATTAGAGTTAGGAAGTGATTCCAAGTCAGGTGGATCGGATGGTGTTGGGATTTTGTTTTGCAAACGATTCCTCAAAATTAACTGCATCATATTTGAATCCTTGTTCTCAATGCCATCCTTACTCTTCGTCTTTCTTGTTCTCCTTAGCGTTTTAGGTAAGATCATTAGCGTCTATAAATGTTTTACTAATAGAATGAGCCTAATGCCGAATTTGGCTGATTTTGTTTGTTATCATAGTGGAGTACATTGCTTACCACGTGGGATTAATACCGGGCAGATTCTACAAAGCCCTCGGAGACAAAGACTTGGAGGAGTTTTGGACTAGTACAGCAGTGGGGTTGGGGATCATTGTGTCAATGGCTCTTGTAAATTATCAGCACTATCGTTTCCGCTTCAGCTCAATTCCAGCTTCAATGGCACGACGTCCTTGACTCTTTGGTTTCCTTCCTCAACAGGTTAAAAGTGTCAGGGAGTATGTGGCAAAACTGTTAACGGTGAACTGGAGGCAAATCCTTTGCCAGAGTCTTCATAAAATGTACTTTACGAGGATTTACTACTATCAGCTCAATGCCCTTGACAAAGTAATCGACAATCCGTAAGTTCGACTACGGTTCGATTACAGCTCCTCAGTTTTTCTGAAAAATATAAAGTCCTGTAGGGGTGGGGTATGTTTTTCGATTTATTTCCAGGGATCAACGCTTAACGCAAGATGTTGACAAGTTTACACAAATTTACGGAGAAATCCTGCCATTATTCATTACCGCTCCATTTGTGATTGTTTACTACTCTTATCAAGCATTCTCAATGTAATTTACCTCAATTTAATTCCGTTCTGTTATAGTTCACAGTGTTGATTTGATAAGGGTAATTTTTGATTACACAGGTCAGGCTGGTATGGTCCACTGGGCTGTTTCTGTTTCTTCCTCGTGGGGTCCATGGTAAATCGACTGGCTATGTTCTCCATAGTCAAGTATGTTGTTCAACAAGAAAAATGCGAAGGGGACTTTAGGTAATTCCCAAATTCTTTTGTCCAAAGTCCAAATCAATTAATTGAATTACATCATGTCACGTGGATTCCAAAAAAATTGTTCTACAGATTCATTCACATGTTAATAAGAATCAATTCGGAGTCAATTGCATTTCAAGAAGGATCTCGACGTGAAGGGATCAAAGCGAATGAGTCACTCAACCAATTAATCTTAATTCAAAATCGTCTGTATTTTCGTCAATTCATTTTGAATATTTGCATCAACTTGTATGATTACTTGGGGTCAATTCTGAGTTACCTCATACTCGCTATTCCGATATTTGCTGGCGTTTACGACTCCCTTAGTCCAACGGATCTTTCCGTAATTATTAGTCAGGTAAATTCTCAATTTAAGAAACATGCATTTTCTGAACGGTGTAAAATCGCTGTTACGCTTAAGAGTTGACTTCGATAATAACTGATTCCCACTTTCTCTGTAGAATTCCTTTGTGAACATGTACCTCATCTACCAATTCTCCCAACTGGTAGATTTGTCAGTTAAAATTGCAGAACTCGTTGGTCTCACTCATCGTATTTCTCAAATGTTGGAAAGACTCGGAGAGCTTAATGTGATTTGGAAGGATTTGTTCCCTTTTGACGGGGAAGATGAGGCAGGTGCAAACTATGAAGAATTTAACTCATACCGCCAGGCCCTATTCTTACATTCGGAGTCGCAAGCAGCACAGAGATTGATTCCAGCGTTGGAGCTGACGCACGTCTCCTATTCGCCTCCTTTTCGGGACACAGTTCTGGTAGCAGGTAAAAAAAAATTTCGCTTTACTAATATATAAGCTTTTTTCAATCTGGAGCACATGACACCACTTCCTTTCTGATTGTAGATCTTACAATGACGGTGTGCCTGGGACAATCGTTGCTCATTGTGGGTGGCAGCTCTGTTGGGAAATCAAGTCTACTGCGCATCTTTCGAGGCCTTTGGCCACCGACTCACGGAAGGGTCAGGCGATTCCACCCTCCTGGTCCTGAAGGCGTATTTTATTGCCCACAGAAACCGTACCTTGCTGTGGGCACACTCCGGGAACAAGTAACCTTTAATTTCATATTCGCGATTGGTTCTTTTTTAAGTTGGTCCATTTTGTAGATTTGCTTCCCGCTCAAGCCCACCGAGGATGTGATTCAACGAGGAGTCGATGAGTCGGTAATCACGAACTACTTAAAGTTGCTCAATTTAAAACATTTGTTGGAGCGGGTTGGTGGGATTGATGCACCCGTCAGTTGGAGCGTGTAAGTACAGCAAAATTTTTAGATTTAAGATTTTACATTTTTAAGGCAAACGAACTTTTTTTTTATAGGTATGAATCCCTGTCACCTGGTGAAATTCAAAGACTCTGTTTCTTGCGTGTGTTCTTCCATCATCCGCTGGTAGCCATCCTGGACGAGTCCACTAGTGCACTGCCGACTGCCATGGAGGAAACCATCTTTAGAGAATGCAAGCGATTGGGTATTACAACCATCAGCGCCGCCCACCGTGAATCAGTCCGACAGTATCATAAGAAATTATTAACTCTAGAAGTAGGAGGGGCTTGGAGCCTAACTGACATCTGAATCGCATTCTGTTTTAATTGATAGTTTTAATTAATGTTAGTTGTGGTCTTCAAAGTTATGATATTTTAGCTTTAAATTTTTACAATTTCCTCTTTCCATTTTTTTCAAAAAAAATTCCATTATCTTTCCTACACCGTCGTCGTCTCCTCGTCGATGCCTATTTCTGCATAATTTTCTTAGCATTCTGTTTTGCGTTGTTCTGATCATTGTCTTCATCTGTTCATTGATTGAATATTGAATCCTAATGCTACTGAAGAGGCTACATTCCGTAGCTGATTCCTGTTTCCGAAATGCGCATCAGCTCGGCGTGGGCGAAAGCCCTCTCTGAAAATATGCGACCTCCGTCACAGAGACTCAGAGGAATGAAGGGAAGGGTTAATGAATGACCTCAGCTTCAGAGACGGACTTTCGACCTCATTGCCAGATTTGCTCAAAGGCAATAATGTACTGCGATTGGGTGGGGGTGTGGCCTAGGATTAACACCGCTATCCACCGATTCAGCTTTCAATACAGACTCGTAAGTTTCCAATTCGGTTTAGACAGGCAAGCAGTTAATTTCTTCTCCTAATTTAGTGTTCATCGAATCCTAACTCTTGTAAAGTTACGGGAAAATTCTGGCATAGGAACCAATTTCATTGAGTTCAGGAATCTTGATTATAATTATGTTTAAATCAAACTGGATTTTTTTAATGAACTGGATGAAGCCAGGACGGATCCCGACTTGGCCAAGCTTGGAGGAGAAAATGCTGGCTTAGCAAAGTAAAAGCTTTTCTCCGCAAAGGAGTCCGAGTCCGAGGTTCTCTCTCCATCAAATTATTTCATTCTTAGTTAGCTTATTCTCTGCGTTCCTTTTGATAAATACCAAGTGAGGGCAGTCGCAATGGCAGATGTTGAAGTGGATGATGAGCATGAAGAAGAAATTCTCGGCCTCCCGGATGAACCCCGACCTATTGATCCCCTAGCTTGCCGTCCTAAATTCTGGAAAATGTTTTTTGCCATGCAGATCGTATTCGTGGTAAGTGGATTTACTCTTTGTCGAAACTTGCTTAAGTTTCTGATTGATGCCGAGGAACTCAATGAACTCCCACCTCTTGTTACTCTCGCTCTAGCTCTTTTTCCTGAACTCTGCCTTTGCGCCTTTGGCACGATACGCATGTAACCCTTACAGCGGGCTTTCCTGGAATGACGAGAAGAATGGAACCTTCAAAGAAGAACCTTATTGTCGCGGTCCAAGATGTTGGGAAACGCAGGAGCGATGCATGGAGAACTGCCTTGTTTATCAAAACTGGTTGGATCAAATCCAAACGGGAGTTGAGGATGGGTTGGACTCACCCCCGCGTGGAACTTACCCAAATCCATTATGCTTCCATTGGGAAACCGGGAATCCCACTCTGAATGGCGGCAAGGATTCCTCACCGCGTCGGAAATTCGAGGAGTTGAAGAGACGAGCGGAAGGTCTGGAGTGGTACCGGAAAAGCGCCTTTCTCTGTAACATCGCGAGTTTTTTCGCCCTCCTATTTTGGGTCATCCTCTGCTGCAGCCAGTACACAGGGAAATATGTAAGTGTGTGCTATGCAAACCAAATGAAAAATGTAATTGGGGCCATGAGAGTGCTAGAACCCTCAGTTTTGGTCATTACAGAAGCTGACTTCCGTCCTTCTCTTTGTCATCACGGTTGTGATGTACTACGCTGGGAACTACTTCGCACTACAGGCTATTGACACCCTCCAGTGCTTCCATCCTCAGAACATCTTCAATCTCACGATGGGTGAGCCCATTGGATCCGAGATGAAGTCATTCTGCGAGGACCAGGTCAAAGTAGTCCAGAATGGGACAAATGGAATGCAAACCATCAAACTCATCTCACTCCCGCCGATGCCGAAAAGCTGGAAGGCCTCCTACATCCTCCTCGTAAGAAAAACTACACTGTTTTCAACGTATTACATGCACAGAATTTACGAAACAAAACTTCTAAATAGAGGATTAGCGAACATTTAAATTGATAAACGTTTTGGTTTGCTTTGAAGGGAATTCGTGGAACGGTTCCTCTCGTCTTTTTGCTCATTTGGGCCTGCCGTAAGCTTTTTGGACCCAAATTCTTCCAACACACGACCATGCCTGCTGCCGAAGTTGCAATGCGACGAACTTGGGAGAAAGCTAAACGACGAATCCGATAACTCGAACGAAACATTTAGTACATTTACGTGTGACCTAATGACTGAGCTCAAAATGTCCATTCTTCCAAGCCCATTTAATACACGACTGTAAACGATAACTGGATTAATGTAAAATTACATGGATAGAGTAAAAGTGGGACCGGACTCTTATTATTTACGCGTTTTTATTTATCACAAGCATTTCATTAGTTTTCTTGTTACATACCCAGCACCCAAATTTTTGTATCCACCATTTTCGTTTTGTTTTTGTCTTGACAGATTGGTAAATTTAGTGCACCTTACTACCAACCTGTTTCTTGGAAGGATTGTGTGGGACGAGGGAGGTATACGGCGTAGATGTGTGTGTGTGTGGTAGAGGATGAGTAGTTTTTAGACTTGGAGAAGAATGGCGACTCCACCCAGAACCCATCTTGACGGCTTCTCCCGTGTACGAAGGTTAAAAGTCCAGACATATGTGGGACCACGGTTCCGCGTCTTGTAGACTGGGCACTCGTACACATTCCGCACATCCAATTTATCTTGTGTGATGGCCTTGAGAGCAATCACGGGCATGGGAGGGTAGAGATCCTTGAGTTTGGCCTCAGTGATGCATCCCAGTCCCACATCCCATCGGGCCCCTTCCATGAAAATCCCATGAATACAAGCACCATCTTTTGGACCACTCCTGCGGAAAGATAATAGAGGTTGAGTTAGAGGAAACTTGGGAACGGAAAAGGAAGGACGACAATTGTTCACAATGAGAAACTCACGAGAATTCATCCCTGTACTTTTTGGTGACGTCGCATTGGAGGCACATTTTATCCAATGGGAGTTCAAACTTCCGAGCTGTGACTTGCATGATGGCAGTTAGGAACGATTGTGGGTTGAAGAAACCACCCAGCCAGACTGCGACCGGGAGGAAGAAATCCGTAGACCAAGTTTCCAATTCACGGACCCGAAGCAGGAGATCCGCGTACCAGGTACCAAGGCCAAGAGTTGTAGGGTAAGCTCGTTTTATCCATACACCCGGAATCTGGTCCATGTAAAGGGCATTCCCCAAATCCTCCATTTCCGTCGTGATCGTTAATTCACCCTAATCATCCCAATTAAATTGCAATTGTTAAACATTTAGGCTTCAACTATCATTTCGTGATGCTAAAAGTTAGTTGACGACTTACCTTCAGGCCCAGATCAAGTTCATGGAGAGATTTTCTCATGACCGCCGTAAGGAGATTCATTCGCTCACACTCCTGAATGGCAACAACTACATATGGGGTTTTGTCTTCAGCTCGTGCTTGGATTTCCGGCATGTTGAAACCATCCGGAAGTTTATCGAGTATGTCATCAATGATTTGTTTAATCTACAAAAAATCAGAGAAATTATAGTCAGAGATGAAAAAATTAAGGTTAAGGCTTTTAAGCTTGATTTTTTGAAACCTTTTCTTCTTTGGTTACAACTTGGCCGCCACCCGCTCCTGCGTCACGGGGTTGAAGCTCAAAAATAGTTTTGAATAACTTTTCGGAAGTGGCCGTGAGGACTCCGATTTCGGCATTCGGATGGAGACCGTAGAGAACTGGAGACTCAGGTGGGAGGACCTCATCAATGTACTGATGATAACTGGGTAGATCGCAAAAGGTCAAAGAGGTCCGCTACTAGCTCAAATACTCTTACATTCAAGAAATGGCTTACCCCAGGTAATCGGTGCTTGGTGGCGCCGGGAACGCAGGCGCGTAGTGGATTTCGCCATCGAGCTAAACAAAAAACGACAAGGGAGTCGGAAAATCCCTGACGAATTTTAATGATAAACCCGACGGATACGTTTGTCTTACCAATTCTTGGAGCATGTACTCTTCGAGGTAAGTGCGACAAAGTTTCCGATCCCAATCATCCGTGATGTGGCCGCCGTACATGATTTCTCCAAACAAATATCGCAAATCCTCCCAAGGGACTTTGTTGTTTGCTTCAAGGTAATTGAAGAGAACGTTGACACTGATGGTGAGGTCACCAGTACTAAAGGGATAAATCCGATTCCAGCCTTGGGTTCCAAATTTACGACGCTCAGCAACCACGGCGTGAAAGTAACAGAGGGAGAACAGAATCGCTTTGAATTCCAATTCCTTGGAACAGGTCTCAAGGGTCTCGGGACCAAAGTTATCAAGAGCTCGGTGAAGATTGGCCATCATGCCCGTCGGGGGCTCATTTGTGATTTTGATAGCAGACTCCAGGATTCCCTAAACGGTCAAAATGCAATTACAATAATTTTCCTCAATACGGTCTAAGCTGGGTAAATCAAAAAATTTTTTAAATGAATTTCTGACCTGAGGTATAATGTGAGATTCGACACTTCCTGCCGGTTCCGCGCTGAGGAAGACTCGATACTTTTTATGTGACTTTTCCGAGTTTTGTTCCAATTTCTTTTCAAGGGTTGAGAGCCATTTGGCCACCAAATGAATATTTTGAAGGATCACCCAATGACCTTCCTTCGCAGCCACGTCCAACGCATTCTCGGCTACAATTTCCTGCCCTTGTCCCAATGACACGTTGTGGATGTTTCCTTTGTCAATGGTGAAACCAAGTTTCCTCCCGAGAGCCTCAACGTCCTGGAAATATGGAGAAATTTTTTTATAGCCTTATCCTGGTGCTCATACAAGGGGAGTCCATCTTAATTCATAGTCGAGGACGTTTTACCTTGAGAGGATCCACACCAGCAGAAAGGATGAAAAAGACAGGGGTAGAGTTTGAAGACTCTTCGAAAGATTTTGCAAAGTCAACTCGTCTCGAACGGACAAACTTGACTCCGAGAGTTTCCTCAACGTAGACCTGGACCGCGTAGGTCATTCGATCCGGTCGGAGGCAACGCATGACGCAGAGACGGGACACGCCTAATTTTGTTTTCCATTCCTGCGGCAATTTCTCACGTTCTGAATTCTCAGTTTCAACCAGCTTCTTCCAACGTTTGGCCGAACCTTCAATGTCCTTGTCCAGATTTCTAAAAAAAAACAACAATTAAATGAAGACTCGTTTAGTTTTCATTTTTTTTTACCTAATTCTTCTTTTTTACCATATTATAAGTTTACCTGTATTCGTCCATGAGGCAAAGACTCTTGATTGCTCCCCAACTAACGTGTGAAATGAAATCCACTGGGCTTGAAACGCCCGGCGTAATTGGGAATCGGAGGAGAAAGTCCAAGTCCTTCGGATTTATTTGTTCATTTTGTAATTGGATTTGGAAGGCCATCTGTGCCGTGAAGATCAATTTGTCGCACTCAAAGAGTCCACGGGCCGTGTACTGCCAAACCGCAAATGTGATGCTCTCAATCAAGTTGTCAATTCGTTTGGCCACTTCAGCTGCTTTCGGTGCTCCTTTGATGGCGTTTTGGAAGACTGTACTGAAGGCCTTGAGCGAGAATTGGTAAATGGGATTGATAAGGTTGAGATCATTGAGGATAAAGTAAAGGAGTGAGGCCCGGATGGCCGCGGGACGATATAGTTCACGGGCAGCATCAATCTTTAATGAGGTCGTAACAGCTTCCTTGGCCTTGACCTCCACTTCCTGTGCCGTCCGTTTCGTGGTTTCCAAATTCTCAATGAGTTCGGTGTCATCAAGGAAGTTCCCTTGAGCAGACTGGAGACGAGTCAGGAGGTTGTCTTCTAATTTCTTTCTGTAATATAAAATAAAGGATGTTAGTTAATCAAATCAGGAATAACGGAAAGTGGAAAATGTCATACGTTATTTTAAACTTATATTAACTTACAATAAAATCTTAAACTCATTTTGTTGTTTGGTAAGTTGACTCTTCTGGGATTCCAGGTCCGGTCGCTCTACTTTCACTACTTCAGCCAACAACTGATCCTCAAGACCGTCCCGGGTCACGGTGAAGTTAATGAGAGTTGCCTGAGCTTGCATTTCCTGAAAAGTTAGAATAGCAACCATGTGACAGGGAATGTTCATAGACGTTGTTTGACGGCCCCAACAAATAATTTGTAATTAACTGATAAATTCAAGTCGTTCGTCCGAACGAAAACGAGAGTTCAGAGCGAGAATACTTATTACAGTAATGGTTAGTAAAACGTTAATATTTTGACAAGAATTACTAACTGGCTTGTAATGAGGATTGGCCAATTTGGTTTGAAGGATGAGACGAAACTCGGGATTGTAATCAATCTCACGATCTCCCATTTTGATTGCACTGTGGAAATTATTAAGGTCAAGGGTAAATTTTCTTTAGAACAAATGAATTCAAATGTCTTCATCAAATTCCGTTTCAATTCTAATTTTCTCCTTCTAGCCCTTACGTTCCTTTCCGGATAAGATTTCGGGCCAAAAGTGGTTCCAGAACGGGGTCAACACTTTCCATGATGTTCTCAATCAGGACTGTGGAGCCTTCCTCGATTGCCTGCGTAAGAGTAAAGTATTTCAGTCATATTTGACATCTCTGGAATAGCAGTAGCAAAAGATAAGGTAGGGTATGGAATACACCACTGAGGCAAACTACGACATTAAATGCTACTCCTTCCCATTTCCACTATCCCACTAGACAATTGGTATGATGTTTGACCTCTTCTTACCTTTTCGATCACCTCCAGATAACCTTTCGCCCCTAGGCGAAGTACTTTGAGTTTCTGTCCATAAGTGTTTTTGATCCACTTAATTCCTTGAAGTTGAGGATCAATCATTAGAGGCCACCGCTGGGAGTTCATCAGAATCGTGGCATTTTCACTCGACATCCGATCACTCGGGAGTCCAAAATTATTCCACTGCGCAATCTCGGCATCATCCGTCAAACTGGCCAAAGGATCCACTGTGTCTGACATTGGGATTGGAGGCTGGCGCAAGGAGATAGACAAACAAATTCGAATGTAAATCATTAACGTCAATGTTAAATCCAATCAAAACTTACCTTAATGTTTCTGAGATAAGGAATCCAAGTTTTTTCCAACAATTCGACGCGATAGCGTTTTGTGAAGCAACCAACATACGAAACAAAGGCGGTGACCAATAACATGTCGCCTGGAATTGTCTTTGTACTTGCTCGGTAGCTATAAAAACCCAAAGTGAATAAAATATACTAAAATGACGTTCCTCACTGAGTTCCTTACTTAAGGACATTTTGAATCCAACGACTTTTCTCTGCTCCCAAACCACCAACGAGACGGTTGGCCAAATCAATAGTGCGCGCAGTTCGATCAGCTTCTGCTTGACATTTCATCTTGGCATCAGTTGCCTTTTCAAAATCCCGAGTCAAAACGGCCAACTTGGACTCCAATTCCTAAACAGAATGCCACAAATGGATTAGATTTTTTTTTTCTCTTTTTACAAAATTCTTCAAAAATTATTAGCGTTAGACGACAGCAATAAAGAATGCGGAATGACCTACCCCGATCCGGGTTTTGAGATACTTGAGTTTCTCATTGGCAGAATTGAGAGTTGCCGTTGCATCGTTAAGTGCTCTTCGCTTAGGTCCAACATCTTGAAAGATTTCATTGAATTTTAGAACGTTGATAACATAGGAACAGATTCCTAAATTGTACCAATGAAAATGGATTATGTACATTTTTATACAAAATACAAAAGAGTGAAATTGGGATACGATGATACGAACCGGCAGCAGCAAGGGACTTGGATTTAATAATTTCAGGACTGAAGGATGGGGCGCCTGTATAAGGAGACATGGCATCGACCATGGACATTGTCAAGTTCTCCTTGTTTAGATTCATGAGCCCATCCAGAAACTTTCCAGCATCGTTCATCATGGTTGTCTACGAACAAGAAAAGGTATTAACCCAACCAAAAGCAATGAAATCAACTCCCGCTCTTTTGTCCAATAAATGATTTACCTTGCATTGTTTCCAAGAGCGATCCTTTGGAATCTTCCCAGTTCTGCATCCTTCCCACATGATGTAAACGGCGGAAATGACATTGGCCACATCCGGTGGTGGAGAACTGAAGGATTTCAATTCAGTCAAATTGGCCTTGTTGAGGGTATTCAGAGCAGCGTAGGCAGCGAGAAGAGCTGGCTCAGCTTTTACGAGCTCAATACGACAGACTTCTTTGATCTTGGCAACTTCTCCCGCTGTCACTGCGACCTTCTGTTCTTCTACAGCAGCATTTGACTTTTCAGCTGTCACCAAATTCGTTTCTCTCCCCACAACTGATCCCATGCAAAGACAAAAAATAAGAACAAAAAATCCATTATGCGTCGTCATAAGCTGGATCAAAGAAAGAAATGTATAGATGATGAATACGCCACCTTCAATTAAGACGTCAGCTTTGTCATTCTTTTCTTTCAGGACGACTTCTTGGACGGCCAGAACTTTCTTCAATTTTTCAACCTGAGCTGCACAGGATTCCAACTTGTAGAGTCCGGACTCGAGTCGATCTGCTTTTGCATAGGCGAGGAGATTCTTCTCTGTGACTAGTTTCCCATAGAGTGCAATTTGTTCCAAGAATGATTTGGGGGTGGTGTAGTTGTAGCGTTTCTCATTGGCTAAATACAGTTTGGACATATCGGAGACGGAAGAATGGACGAAGGCCATGAAACCAGCAATTGGATCATGGAGCTCCTGAGGAAGTACTTCAATTTCTCTCACAAACCGTTGTGAGACGGACATCAAAGCCTGAAGGAAAAATTAAAACAATGTTTACACAATTGGGAATTAATTTGAAATTGCATTTAGCTAAAAATACAATGACTTGGACTTGAGTTACCTCATGCGGCCATTCATGGAACCAAATGATCTGAGTACAGTTAACAATGGCTGGAAACTTGCGAGAGCGATTCCGAAGGGTATTCCCAACAGGCGAAAAACAAAGAACGCATTTAAGCACATGTCGGACTCGGTCAATGAAATACCTCCAACAGTTTTCACGCGTATCTTCATGTCCATGTTGTTTCACTTCCGCCCGCATGCCTGAGATGATGTTCTCCACTTCATCATCTGGAAGTAAATCCGGGATCTCACCACTTGCCAACATGTCATTGATGAGGACCAAAAACTTTTCATCTCCAACTTGGGCATCCGTCATCTAAAAAGTACAAAGGAAATCAAATGAGTTTTCGTTTTCAAAGAGACAAGCTCACAAAAAGTTGCGAATTATTTCCGTCCATACCAAGTACATGGTCCCTAAATTCTTTTGGCCTGCTTTCAAATAGAGCAATGCCAAATCTTGTTTGAGGTCATTGATCCCAAAGCCTTTGCGCAGAGCCGTTTGGAACACATCCACTCCTGACAAGTAGGCAGCCAATCGAGCCAAACTTTGCTTCCCTGTTTCACAAATATCATGGAAATGAAATTCGTTAAATGTTGCGAGATTGTAGAATTGGTGAAAATGGTTACCGGATCCACCGACACCAACAAGGAGTGCATTCCCTCGCGGAGATTCAATAATCCGACTGATTTGACACACATATCGCACAGCGTCATCAAACAAGACAAGATTCATGATGGAGTTGAAGTCATTGTACGATCTGAGAGCGTCCACAAGGAGGGTTTGAATGGAACTGAAGTTTGTGACTGGCATGTACTTGGGGTCACCGAGTCCGTTTGCAAAGTGGGAGTAAAGCAAAGGCTTCGCCATAACGGCCGACTCATCCACTTCCTGTGTAGAAAGGCAGAGATAATTAATTCCGAAACAAGCTAATTCTAACACGAATAATAATAATTCTCGAAAGCAAAAGCCTCAGGTCTAAAAATTCGTAACTGCAAGGTCGGACTACGACAAGTGGTGCATGTGACACTTTCTGGAAAGCTTTTGTAATTTCTTTTTACGTTTCAACTCCTACGTGGGAACGAGTTCATGCAAAGGTCTAAGAGGCTAAAGATACCCACTGATGACGTAGTGAGGTCAGGAAATATCTCGTACTGAAGACGAGCATTTCGTTTAAGCTGTCAAATTCAAACCCAACTCCAAAGTAATTAGAGAGTTGTATTGTGGTGTACAGAACCATAGATAATAAAAACTTGTTTAAATTTCATAACGCAATTCTTTAAAATTATATTTAAAGAAAAGTTTTAGTGACAACGTACCTCAAAACCCTTCTTGACACACTCATTCATAATCTTTGTAAAGGTGTGCTGATCAGCCCCATCCACCAATTTATCCCTGTAAACACGCTCAGCTTCATGCATCCAGAGTCGAACTAAATCCGATGGGTGTTGTAAGCACTCGTACGTGCTAAACAACAAGCCCTGAAAATAATAATGTCACAATTGGGAATCAAAAACCAACTTCAACACTCATCGTCATCACAGAAGAGCTAAAGTTTATCTTACTTGGAAGATGTTTGAAAGATCCCGCAGATTAAAAATGTAGTGGAATTTGATTGCGGTCTGAAAATGCGGAAAAAAAATTGTTTAAGGTACACTGCTGATTGGTTGACGAGGAGGTTGGCCTTACCGGCAGGAAATTCGAGGCAACTTTCTGATGAAGCGTGAGCGCGGAGTAGATGATGCTTGGAACAATCCTTTGTACATTTGATGGGAAGTGGTGAATTTGACTGGCAAGGTGTTGCTTGAGGATCGTATGGTAAATGGTCTGAAGTGCATCCCCTCCTGGGAATCCGATTGCAAAGACGGCAAAGTGTCGCTGGAGTCGAGGGTCGATGACAAAACTTCCGGCAGTAGGATTCATGCAGGCAACGTATTGGACTTTGTTGATTTCCTTTAGGGTGATTTTCACACGGTCATACCAATGGTTGTAGTCGATATGTTGCCGGATGAGCGTGTGGGGTTGGACAGTACCCTGAAAACGTAAAAACGTTTAAGAATTCTCCACTTCTCCCATTCTCACTTCCTCCAACTTACGTATTCGTCCACCATGGGCATGTTCATGTCTGAAATGTCATAAAGAATGTTTGAATTTATTATAATTTTCATTAAATGTGCTGTAACAATTCACTTTTTGACTTACCATCAATGAAGTAAATGAGACGTTTATTTCCTTGGGGTCCATAGTTTCGTCCTGCTTTCTTCTCCAATGGTTTCTCCAGAACGCGTTGCAACATTTCTAAGTAAAAAAATGTAGAGATCAGGGGGTCATTTAACATAAGACTGGCAGGCTCCCATTAGAAAGCAGTGGAACTTTAATTTATAGTTGTTTACCAGATGTTGTGTAGAAATTGAATGGGACGTTGGTGACAGCGAATGTGTCTGGAAGTGCTGCAAGTTTTGCTCCTACCAAAGCAGTTTTCCCAGTTCCGGCTGTGCCGACTATAAAATGCACACACAAAATTGTTTCACCGGCACTAAATCAGTTAATTCTTGATATTAATTTACCAAGCATCACTGGCCGCTGCTTGTCCATCAGCAGATCCATAAAGAATTTGACCCGCGTGGTTTCTCCAGTGTGGACCATTGCAGCCTGGTGTAAATTAAGAAAATGAATTGCTTGTTTCCGGTCTTACAGAGATCCGATTAGAAATGAATTAAAATTAAAATGTTGATTACTTGGAGAGGTAATTCTGGATCAAGCTCAAATTCAGGAACAATTTCTGCCCAAGGGAGAAATTCTTTGGTCTCGGGATCAACGTAAAACTGAAAAGAAAAGAAACGAAGCAGGATTTTATAAGAAACAAAATCCATTAGAAGTCTGAATAATTTAAAACTGTAGTGTCCCTTACGTCAAAGACAGTCCCACCAGTGGGGAATTTAACAAATTTGAATTCATTTGTCCACCATTTTGAAAAGTCAATCCGGTGATCAAGTTGTTGGTCTTGATAGGTTGCTGAGCCATAAGCCCAAATGCAGCAAAAGACAAAGTAGATTTCATACCATTCCTTCGGGGCGTCATAAGGCACTGACTCGGGAGTGATGATACAGTCGAGGAGGTGACAGAGGAGTTCCACATGGGCAATCTCAGAGATTGGCGTGATTTTCTTGAAACGATGCTTGCTGACTTCAATCACGGTCGGAATGTACTTTTCAAAAAGAACAGTCAAGTGACCTTTCTCTAAGCTATTCTCACGCTTTTCAATCCAACTTGTCACGTAACTAAAAAACAACAACTGGGTGAGTCAGTCAACTCATTTCAACCAATTTTTTTTTAAACGAAATCCATTAAGAAACTTACGGACTCCATCCCAAGTCTTGTGGATTCAAATATAGAATCCCTGCACGCGAGACTGTAGCTGGGGTAGCCACTCGAAGGGTATAAATCTCAAAGATGAGGCGCATCATTTTAGTGAGTGCAATCCGCTCATTGCTCGCCAGTGTGAGCACCTTGTTGTCTGGAATAATTCATGTTAACATTCATTATGATGTTAAATATCATTAAGATTTGATTAATTTTTATTATTAGAAAAGAAATAAGTGCATTTTAAAATCTCGAACGATTGCTCAACTCAGAACTAACTACAACGGAAGTTCTGTAACCGAATAAATATTGTTGTACAATTTGACTTACCGTCCATGACTGTGTTGAGAGATTCAATCCACATGGGGTCAATGTCACCATCCAAAATTATCCATTTAGGACCATCCCCTGTCAAGTTAGCTTGATCTCGCATCAGCACCGATAAAATCCCTGTTAAAATAACCAAAGGGTGAAGAGAAAATGAGATATGTACTAATAGTTAAAAGAAGTTCCGTTTACCGTCTTTCCATTCACGGGTTGCTGGATTGATGATCCCAAAGAGCTCATCATTGGTAATGGCCTTTGGATTGAGGTCATTGTAGTATGGTTTATGTTTCAAATTCTGATGGGTTCGATAGAGGCCACGCCAAACTTGCGATTTCCCTGTCCCGGCATTCCCCAGAATGAAAATGGAGTGTCGGACGTCAATGATTTCCTGGAGTTGCACAACTTTGAGAACATAGTTATCCTCTGGTTGTAATTTCAACTGAATTGCAGCAATCTTGATTGCTTTCTCAAAATCCAGGTCACGCTTTCGCGGAACGTCAAGGGCCGGGAACAGATCCCCAATCAATCCCATGATTACTGGAATGTCATCAGTCACAATTTTTGGTAGATTGAAATCCCGAAGGGCACGCATGAGCACTTGATCCTCAGGACGGTCTGGATCACTTCGCTAATGGAGCAGGACACGGAACATTTCAAAAGTTAGTTTCAAAATAGCTTGAAATTTATTTGATTTAAAGATAAAACTCAACCTTGAGAGACCCGGCGACGACTAAGACAGACTTGATGGCTCTGCGAAAGCACACC
>Ga0194135_10000924_pt1 | contig 17152 bp, 9 predicted proteins | sample LitLau_LLRF_2013_FD_134024 | JGI IMG/M metagenome (GOLD analysis project Ga0194135, IMG submission 134024) | Freshwater sediment microbial communities in response to fracking from North America - Little Laurel Run_MetaG_LLRF_2013 (version 2) | ecosystem: Environmental > Aquatic > Freshwater >...
GAGTATATAGGTAGTTTGGTTTCTAGTTGTGGATTCCACACGAGCCAGGAAGATGTCTCAGCCAGTCCAGCCAACGCAACATGCAACAGGTTTTGAGTTGTAAAATCAAGTTGATCCAAGATTCTGCTGATGCTGCAATGAATCATGATTGGGACTGATTCATTTATTATCATCATACATTGTGGATTAATCGAATTGACCTGATTCTAATCCACATTATATATTTAGCTTATGAATGTTTACCCGGCCTTGTACGACTCTGTTGATTCTGTGGATTGTTTTGTGCAAATCGTACGAGTTGAATAAACACTAAGGATGATGATAAGTTTATATTATTGAGATCATGCAAATATTGTTCTGGGATAAAACGTATTCATGAAAACTATGAAAAGTGGTTTCTGAACTCTCTCTCTCTCTGAGTGACGCTTAGGTAAAAATACATAGAAGATTTCTCAGGTTGAATTGCATTCTAAAATGACATGACTCATGAGAAATCATTAGAAGCCGCTGATGATGCTTCAACAGCTTCTTCAGCTGCGGCTGATGAGGTTTCGCGGATGGTTCTGCATTCTTTTTTGGAGATTCTTTAGAATTCACTACGTGGTGGTTTTTGCACCAAAGGGGGATTTATTTACGGATTGGCCAGAAGTTGAAAGATTCTTACAAGATTCTGACTCTGACAAGATTCTTGCGAGTGAATCTCTCTCTCGGGGTGATTGAAACTCACGAACAATTGGAAAAGTTTTCTTGTACTCAGTCCACCCCCACATGCGATGTGTATACATATACATATAATAATACTTCAAGTTGATCTCCGGAGAGAGTGGGGGAGATGAAACAACGTTAATATATACACTGGGAGATGCCCCCAGGGTTTTTTTGTACAAGAATTCACGCATCAACTATGCACATACGTGTATGCGTCGTACGTATGTAATGCTAGTTACATTTCGGAGAGTATGAGCTGGAAACTAAAAATACATACACACACAAACATATATGCAGATCTTGGAAAAGTAAAAGATCAGCAATTCATCATCTCTCTCGTGTTAAATGAAATCATTTAAAGCTTAACCTCAATAATATTTTCTCTGCTGCGCATTCAACTCGCCCTGTACGTAATATTATATGTATGGCTTGCTTACAAACAAGTTGTAAGGAAAGTTCGTTTTAAATGCTTGAAAGTTCATACTCTAAAAGCTCGTGAAATGCGAGTATAGGTAAATTGACTTATTCTATGCCCATTCTGGGGTATAGTGGGAAAATTTCCGTATGAATTACATTTTAATTGGCACAACTACCATTGGTATTTGGAAGTTTGGTAGCTAAATAATAATAATATTATATCTCTCTACACAGACGGATAATAATATTCAGTATAAAAGGTTGTTGTGTAAAGAAGAAGGATACAAAATCATAATAATAATATGCATTTGATTTGCACGAGAGAGAAAAGAATACATGATACGTGGTTGTTTAGCTTTTAAGCTTAATGCATATGTGTGTATAATATTCTAAGCGAGAGGAGGTTTAGGACCTGAAGGAAAGTCAAGTTGTTGCTAACTGGATATAGAGGTTATACTACTTAAGCACATACTGTGTTTTTTATGCACACTCTCTCTCTATTATGCTGAATCTCGCGTAATGTAGAGTCATCTCTCTCTCGTACACCCCCAAAAGTGTTTAATGCGAAGATATACTTCTATGTGTGTGTGTGTGAGTGTATGTAAAGCTAGAGAGTATGAAAAGTGACACAAGATAGATATATATAAATGGAAGCTGTATATCTATATTGTGTGGGGTAGATTATACGAACGATGATGCAACTCTCCACGTAAGAAAGAGTAAATGAGGTGGAGAGATACATTATTCCTATATCTCCCCGTAGAACGGGTTATGAGAGAGTAGTATGCTTTTGCACAGTTTGCAGAGAGTAGTCTCTAAAGCTGTTTAATATACACATACACACGTATATAAAAAACTTAACCAAAACTTGGTGGTGGATAAGGAAGCAGGAGCATCAGCAAAAGCTGCCAGGCATTCACACTTTTTATTATTACATATTAGCAAGTGCAAGAAGATAGCTTTAGTGTATTGAGAGTTCGACTCTTCTTCTTCATCCACAACTTCTTCTTCGATCTCAAATCCGTAACAATTACATATTTTTATCTCTTAGAGAGAGAGTGACACTCTCCAGTTTGTGTGTATGAAGTTCCAGTTGTAAATGGCCAGTGGGAGTGGGATAATGTACACAATAATAGAGTAGCATCAGCGTCTCAGAATTGTATCTCTCATTAAGACATAATATACTAACATAAAAATAATAATAATTCAATTGATCTTCATTTTATTGACAAGCATTATAGAGAAATAGTACAAACATTTCGACAATACGTAAAAAGGAACTATTTATTCGTAACTTGAAGAGATCTCTTAGAAGAAGAAGAAGTGGATTATGAATTTGGATTCTTGTAAAACATTCTTACAAAGAAATTGTTTTATTAGTGCTGCTCATTAAGAAGCCGAAGGGGGAAACACATATATTCAATTTACTTAACATGATGACGGGAAAGAGGAACTCATTTTTTAATCAACCTCGGTTAATCTCTGGACGAGTGAATGAGTGTAATGAAAAATGTTCATGCAGTTATACTACAGGAACTTGGTCAATTGAATGGGAATGTGACACATTCAAGTGCTCGTGAACTCAATAAAAAGTTTTTTATATCGTTTGGTTATATAAGAGAGAGAGCTTGATTTAGTTCGATTGGATTCTCACCTGAGATGTATTGAGAGGTAGGTAACAATAATAATAGTTACGAGAGTTAATTAACTGACAATACTTACGAGAAGCATTAAAATTTAAAGCGCATTGCTGGGTATGATATTATGACACTCGTGACTCGTGTATGTAAACTTATCTCCCTGTGCAATAGACACCATAATAATTGGCAATTGCTATTAAATTAATACAAGACACACAAGACGACACACTACACCATTTTTAACGATGGACATAAGACATAATGTTGATGCAACTTGCACAATTATTCATATGATGCTACACGTAACACGGTACTATACTACCTTCCCTCCTTTTACTACTACGGCATAGTTTACTATTATTACTTTACTACTACAAACTTCAAATTGGCAGGTTGACAATCGTAAAATTAGTAAAATTACACACACACACACCCTAAGCTATATGTAATGCTATGTGCAATGCTATAAGCTATGCTATGCATATAAATAATTGAGCTACTACTACTACTACCCATCCATCCTTGTACTATCTGCATTGTACACAGTTTTATAGCTTTGGCAAACTGCACTTTTCTTATTCTTATGCATCCTCATATAAATAAACTCTACTAAATACGCTACATAGGCTAAACAGCCTTCTTTTAGTCTTCTTCTATCTAGTGATAACAGTACTCAATGCAGATTAGCTACAATTTGCAACTCGTGCAGTTATTTTATATATGTGAGACTTCCAACTCATCTTCCCATTTGAATACATTTAGTTCTGAGCATATATTACTGCAGATTGGGCATTTTGAAAGTTGAATCCGAGAGTATAGTAGTAGTGAGGTCAGTCATCCAGTGTCAGTGGTCCTAGTCAGTGAGGTTGAGAGAGCCACACTCACCCGAACTTTCTTCCCAATATCATCCCAATTGCCAATGACCGAGAGTGTGTGAATAACTTTCCTCGAGCACATTCACTTTCCTCGCGTCCTAAAATACTCTTCGCTTGTCTTTTGATAACCGAGGTACAGTTATTACAGGAGTCTCCCGACTTCGCTTTATTATTAGAAGAGTAAAAGTGAATTTCAATACCGTTCAAACGAGTCACCCTTCTTACTTAACGGGACAGCCACTTATTATTATCCGGCGGTGAGTGTCTCTCTCCATTTACTGATACAGGAGACATTACTCACATAAACAACCACACCTGCCTCGGACACTGACAAGTAAGGGACCCTTATAAATATACATACATACATACATTATACATACTTGTATGCATATGGAGCATGTGTGTACAAAATGTTGTTGTATATTACCCCCTAAGGTTAGGTTATTAAAACGATCTGACACTGTACACACAGGGTGTGTAGTAACGGAGAGTAGTAGTGGTTTATGGACGACAAATAATCGATAGTAGTGAGGGAGAGACTTAATAATATGAGGCCCTGGTTGTAATCTTCTCCGCAGGGATATATTTATATGGAAGGGGTGGCTTATAGAGAGGGTTGTTTTCGGATTTTACGCACTCTCCTATGCATAAATAGTGCGTGTAAAAGGACCCCTTAGATATACATTGGACGTAGGGAGGGTTGTTGGGTAGGAAGTTGCCTCATCATAAGTAAGGGTGGATATTACGAATACGATCTTTGGGTTTAGTCATCGACTGGGCATCTCCCAAAGAGCATATTATAGAGAGCATCATCAACAGCATCACGATCATCAAAGAGTGGCTTTTAAAACTTACACAAGTCCTGTTCTGTTGTTTTAGGTGGTGAGCAGTTAATGTGTGCAGTTGGAAGTGATTATATATTTATAAAGTGTGGAAACAAGTGATAAGTAGTTAAATAAGTTGAGCTGGCCGAAGAAGATCCTCACGAGCGGAGTAGAAGACGATCAGGAAGAAGATCTTCATCGAGTAGGAAGTGGAGAGATTCATTGACGACGACAGATCGGAAGCTGAGAAGTAACTCGAAGAATAGCAAGAACAATAAGATGAGTACTCAGGTTCATCACGGACAAGGACCGGCGAGTATGGGGGGCATGGGGGGAACTTCCTCTAATTCCCCCATGAGAAATCGAAGTGTACGGAGGTGTCTCTTTGGACCTCCGGATCCCCACACCACTTCCGAATATGCAAGGAGGAAGCGTCTGGAATTACAAGCTAGGTCTAGCTCAGAGTGGAACTTTGATTTTGAAACCGAACGACCTAAACCTGGACCGTAAGTCACTTTTAAATACATTTTCAATAGATTTCATGATTTCAAGAGTTACGAAGAAGTTCATAGGGAACTCGAGTGAGGGACGTGGTATGCATGCAATACTATCCATGATTTCATAGGACTTCATACGAGTCTCAAAATCCCCAGTGACTCAATCTGATTGGGAAACTGAGATTGTGTTGAGTGAATTAAATAGTGATAGAGTGGTAGTGCATTAATATTATTAACTATCAGGAATGATTGACAGATTTTTGAAGTACCACATTATTGAATAATATTAAAAATTGATTAGAAGAGAGTTGGGGAAGGCGTTTAAAATGTTTAAATGAGTGTGAAGTGTACAAATGTTATATGAGAGAGTCAGTGATAAAGAGAGATGCTTCCGTACTTAAATGATAGTAGACTTAATGATGAGAGCTTGTAGTAGAATTTAAAGTTGTAGAGATTCGCAAAAGTTCACTGAACTGGAGATGACTCTCTGTTAGAGTGGCTCTCATCAAAACAAATATTATTATGGAACTTGCACAATAATAACAAGGAGCGTAAGTAAGAACAATTTCGCAAATGTGCGACTGGCTATTGGAAAGAGACGAGACACTTTAGGCATTCATGTGTAATATATTTAGGATACATGGTTAGGTTTCAGAAGAAACTCTCTAATAGATGCTTTTAAAAATACATGCACACAGATGCAATGTGCAATAGCGTCATGCTTATACTTATATATGGATTTGCGAATATACAAAAGATGAGATTTAGCGAGAACGCAGACTGTGTGGGGACGACGACGACGGTATTCAAGCATTTAAGTTATATTGACTGGCTGAGAGAGCTGCAAATTCGCAAATATATATATATATATATATATATATGCATATAATATATGCAGAGATCAAGTAGGACAGTCAAATACCTCGAGACTCGAGATGACATATCGTATGTGCAAAATATTGCAGCAGTGTAGAGAGATATGTATGACAGATTACACAAATGATCATCATCTCTTGCATGCGAATATGTTATATATATAGATAATGCACGTGTGTACAGAACTGTAGACTAGTGTAAAGCAGTTTATGGCACTTCATGGAGACTCCAGTCTAACTAGAAATCTCACAGACATAGACATATATGAAGAAGATATGTTATCTTAGAGTGTCTTCTAAAATAAGAATTTCTAGAGAAGAATGCACACACATACACTCATGGCTAAGATGAATATCTTAAACGGGATAAGTGACTCTATTGTGTAGTATAATAATTATTATCTGTATGCATACATCAGAGTGTGTGTGTTCATAGGTCAAGGGTTTGATTTATCTCTTGTTAAAAGACAAGGAAGGAGATTTTATGTTGTTCCACTGTGTGGGAATAAAATTCATCATAAGCTCTTATCAAACGCAGTGAGAGATGATAAGGGAGAGGTTTTTAAGCTTAAGAAAGGTCTGGCAGGAGTGTTAAAAAGCGTGTGAGGGATAGTAAATATAAATATACATAAATATGTATATATGAAGTGTGTGTGCGCATTTTATCGCGAATATGATGACATTGTCTGATTGTGTGAATTTAAATTATATTACTTACAGGTTAAAATGGGAAGCAGTTGGAACTAACAATACTACCGCGTGCGTTCCCAAACCGTATGCACTTTCAAGACTCCCATTCCTTTCTACTCATGCGGAAACAACAACGACAACGATTTCTGCCACCTTGACAAGAGTAATTCACCACGAACCTCTTTTGTGTGTGGGTGTGACGAGCCTAGAAGACCAATCGAGACTTGCACTACCACCAAGGGACATTGGAGGACAATTGTACAATTCCACTTCTTCATCGTCCTCGTCGTCATCATCTATACGGGGAGGAGGTCCTCCATGTCCTCCACCTACTCCTGTAAAGTCCGAAGTCAATCGTCGGTGTGCTGAAGATTCTGATGAAGAGGATGAGGATGAAGTTGATGGGTTGTTATTACGACGGCAGTTCCAAGTCTCATCGGGATCAAGTCAATCATCTTTATCTAGCCCTGAATGTCCTCCGTCATTTCCATCTCCCCCGACTTCACTGGAGGAATCGTCTCCTCCTAATTCCCCTATTGGAGGTGCTTCGCGGAATAATTCTACTGTGATCAATAATAAATCTTCAACCAGTCAACCACGTATCACACGTAAGCCTTTTACTAAAAGTTTTCCGTAGTTTTAACTGGACTTGGTGCGTGAGTTGAAGGAGTTTACTTGAGAGAAATTCTGTTTGGGTTTTCTCATGACTTGCAACAAGTTGCTTACGTACATGGTTATACGTTGTACGTATCGTAGTAGTGGGATACTCGTATGAGGGGGGTGGTGGTAATGGTGATGGGATGATGTACGATTTGAAAAGTATTAGGATTTATTACGTTGAATCAAAAGGCTAGAGAAAGAGTTTTGGCTGATGATGATCCACCCAGTTTGAGATTCTGGGAAAAGGTTAAAATCCATTGACTCATGCCTGGGAAAATCTCAGCTTGCGTCTTAAGAAGATTTGTGTACTGTGTAATGAGTAATTTAAAGGAAACAAAGGATGTGGTGGAATCATAATAATAACTTGGACATTTTCCATTCTTCCATTTTGTATGACTCTCATGGAGAGAGAGAGAGATTAGTCTTTGTGGGTAGATGAATGAGCATTTATTATTGTAGATGTAGGCTAATGTGTTTCAAATGTGCTTCGCTCTGTAATGTGTCCTCTCGTCTGTTTTAATTGATTTTTATTTCGAAACTATGAGAGAACTTCCTCTCTGTGGGGTTTTTTAGATTGTCAGGGTTAAAAAAGCTTTCATAGAGCTTTCAAAGAGCTTTCAAGAAACTTAAGATAAGATACATAAGGGCGAGTGTAAGTTGTGGTGGGAGACTTTTTATTTTACTTTTGGTGACTTTTCTTATCCCTTTGGGGTGGACTTTTAATGTAAAGATCTCTAGTTGCATTTATTTTTAGGATAATGAAGATTTTTGAAAGGTTTTTATCATTTGAAAGTCTCCAAGTCTGTGGCGTATCGTTAACTGTTGGCGATGCAGTAAAGTCAAAGTGGTGGATGTATATTTACTGCCGTTCAATCAGAGATTAAAGAGAGAGAGGATGGATAAGTGTCCATTACCAATGAGCTGATGATGTTGAGTAAAGAATTCGAGATAAGTTAAAGAAGTTAGTAGTAGTAGAAGTTTTATTGAGGGCGAGACAGAAGGCATACGACACACACCAGAGACTAAAGAAAGATTAAATTACTTAACCGGCAGACATACACACGGCAGAATCAGAATATGTACACATACACATCTCGGATGTGTGTGCATGTGTATATGTATAATGAGAAATAACCAGGATTTAAATCTCAAAAGTAGTGTAAGGGATTAAATTAGGGTCTACGTCTGAATTTTGAGAAGCCCTGGAAGACGGAAAGTAGTTGTGCAGACACTTGAGAAAAAAGGGAGACCAAGACGAGAGAGAGGGTTCTTCATTTTGGAGGAAGGAAAGTGATTAGTGTAGTAGTAGTCGCCTTCAAAAACCTTGGTTTGTCCAAATGATGTAATGGGCTTTTAGAACGTGCTGCATATGGAGTGTAGTTGTAGGAGTCTCGTGGAGTCTCTCGTAGTAGTAACAATAATAGTAGTAGCTATTCTCAGAGATATAGTAAAATGACGTGGTGGTGGTGACAAAAACCATGGTTGAATCTCGAAAGATGTTTTGAGCATCTGCTTCGAAAGATGAACGTCTTGCAGATGGGCACTGAAAAAGTAATCACTAAAGTCCAGAGAGAGAGGAAGTCTTTCTTCTTCTCTCGTGTATTGTTGTAAGCAAATATCATGAGAGATGCTTTTTCTTAAAGTGATAAGTGGAATATACACTAACTATGCATTAAAATATGGATATTCGTCCACGTGAAGAAATGCTTTATAAACCATTCTTCTTTACTCTCTGTTTGTGGAGTATAAATATTTACAGCTCAGCCTTGAGTATATTCCTTGTAATATTATTTATCATGCTTATATATATACTGTAGGATGAGAGAGAGGTATCGATTTCATTCTATGATGATTATTAGTCGTTATACGTCGTTAGTGTGTGTTCCCACATATCACTCATCTTTGAGAGGATTAATATTACAAGAATGATGATATAGAGTTAGCTGGTGGTGTGTGTACTTAAAAAACACATTTAGAATTGAGATACATATGTGAGTTTGTGTGTGTGTGGTGGTTTACTAGACGAATAATTAAATGTGTAGTAGTAATAATAGTAAAATGAAAATACTACGAGAATATGAATATAAATGTGATGACGAGTAAAGTACGCGGTGAGAGGGAAATGAGATACACATAATACATATTTCATAGTCAATAACGCTACTAGTCATTATTATACACGCTGGACGGTACTGTAGTAGTATATAGTGTTGTTATGAGTTAACTTGCCAAAGTGGAAGATAATGAGAGAAATAAAGTCAATTACTATTTGGTATTTAGCATTTCTAACAGGTGGGGAAATGTGACCGGTGGTGGTGATAGTTAGTAATAATAATTCCTAATAATTTGGCTTAAGTTGAGAAAGTGTACAGGTTGAGTAGTAAATGTGTTTTGATGATTTGGCTAAAAAGGAAGATGATCAGTTGAAAATAACGCCGAACTGTGGTCGTCATCCGTTAGTAATAATGCATTCGTAGGAAGTTAGTTTTAAGAGATGCGTAGAAAAGGAAATAATAAAGTGCCGGGTTATCTCTCGTCTTCTGAGAAGAATAATGCTTAAAGATGAGTGCTTAGTGCATAAATAAGATGTCGAAGGATGAGTCAGATAATAATAATGAAGGCTGCATGTATATATATATATTGCATAGAACGATGTCGTCATATTACAAGTCGTTGGCAGTTATCACACATTATCTTGTTGTTTGCAACAACGATCATCGTCGTCAAAGGAGATGCTGAAGCGTCTCTGAAGTCTAGGCGGGAAGAAATGGCTTGGAGAGATGTCATTTATGAAGAAAGGAAGAATAAACGGCTGCGTCTTGCAAGACAAGAAGAACAGCCAACTGCCTTTTCTGTCTGAAGAAGAAGGTTAGACCTTTTAGAGACCATATGGTGGTTGTACTATATAGAGGAAGGCAGGGTCTCCCTATTATACATATGCTTATACAAGTATAAGAAAGTCTTTACTACGATTTGTAGTAAGACAAGATGTAGTTTTTCCTCCGTTTGTAACGGCCAAAGTCTTTTGGGTTTGTAAGGAAGAAGTCTTAAAGGAAACGTTGTCAGTTGAACAGTTCTATACTTCATGGACAATGCACATTGGGTCTTTTTGTATCGCACGTTTGTATTCCTTGTACCTAGGTAGATAGTCATATTGTGTGTACCTGGGGCCTTTTAAGTAGAAAGGTTTTAAGGGACGACCAATTGTAGGTCAATGCCTTACTACGATATCTCGTACTACACAAGTATACATACAAGTCTCAAGTACTCTCTTTACGATGAATTTTAGAAAAGTACCCTCTCTCTACAGTTTGTGAGGGTGGCTGCTCGTAATTGACTGGTAGTCCGGTGTGTTTTATTTTACACACACACTGTGAGATCTAACAGACAACAGAAGACGAGAGGAGATCACCTCAAAAACCAAAAAGAGATTTGAAGGGTCGTCTCTTGTTGATGAAGATGATGATGATTTGGGTGAAATTTCGTAACTTTCATAACTACCCTGAGCTTATATGGAAAGCGTCCCTTGTATTATCATTAGGACAATAGAAATTTGAAATTTCATCTATGATTGATATGGACTAGTACAGAATTTTAAGAGCACAAGTCCTTGTATTATATAGATAGATTAGTGTGCGTATTCAGAGATTATATGTATTGTTGGTTACGTGAGGGGCAATTTAAAAGCTTGGACTCTAAATTGTAGTTATAAGGTAGCAGCAGCATAGAAGAGGGAGATGAATTTACAGGTACTTGTTTTCTTCGTGGACCTTTATAATTTTATCGTCCACTCAAAATCCAGACTATAGCTTAGCAAAAGAGTTTTAATGGAAGTGTATGTGTATACATTTATACACGTATAGTTGGTCTGCGTATGATGCAAGTTAAATCTCCAGTGTGTGTAGTAGTTTTTCCCTCAGCATTTGGTAATTGGGAAAGTAGTAAAGTAGTCAAACTACCCTTAAGAAAAGAAGAAGTGGGAGTAAATAATATTAAGAAGGAGACTTGTACTCTCTCAAGAAGCGTCTCATCTTCCCTCTCGTCCCTTTTTCTCGTATGTCAAGATGAAGTCTTAAAGAAAGGATAGTAGTCGCCCTTCTTGTTCTTCATCTGGTCGTAACATCGTGGTGGTTGTGATGGGGTGGCTGGAGACGAGGTCTCGTTCTTCGTTTATATTTATATCTATATTGTCAAGATGGTCGTAGTAGTAACTTCTGGTGTGTGTGTGTAATGTGTGGTTGTAAAATGATGCATTTGTGGAGGAGGAGGCAACAAAAGTAGGTCCTCGGTGTCCTATTTCTTCATCTGAGAGAGAGTTAAAGGCTTGAAGTGGCCTTGCTGGTCGTTGCATGACGAGAGAAAACTCGATGTATGTACAACGAACGATGGCTTGATGGCTTTTGAACTTGACACGATACATAGAAGAAGACAAGCCAACGGATCAAAGTCATGCTGGGAGTTATGGGTTTTCCAGACATAAATGCAATTACCAAACGATCTAGTAGAGAGAGACTTTTCCACCCGCATCTTCTCAAGTCACCCGAGCATGCATGTATACAATATTATATATAGGGAGGTCTTATTATTGGAGACTTTTGAAGTGGTCTTTAATCATCTCTCTGGAAATAAATGCGTGTCTCTCCACCAGTGATCCTATATTGATGAAGATGATGATGGTTCATTAAACCACACAAGACAGGGAATAATACAAGCAGTAGAGAGTCGCGTTGCAGGTGTTTCACGTTCTTTTAAAAAGAAGCAGACTTGTTCACTTTTCTTATTACACTGCTTCAGGGCTTGTTAGTTAAAAATGGTTGAAGACTTTCAGAAGGAGCTGCGTTTATGTATATAGAGCTATGTAGAGAGAGATCTCTTGTTTTCATGTGCTTGGATGGTATTAATATGTGTCCTGGACACTCGGGTAGATAATTGGCTTCTTCGATTGTAAAAAAGTATTCATGCGTAAGAAGAGCGTGTGTGTGAGTTTTATCACACAAGATTCAAATAGGCACTTAGGAGGACTCCAAAAGATGTGTGTCACATCTTTTGGTGTCTGTTGCAGCATTGAGAAGTGATAATTTAACACATTCAGAGATAACCTTACTTATCGATAGTTCAGAGATGGGGTTTTTGAGTAGTGTGAACATAGTTTTAGTATCAGTAGTAAATATAGTTTGATAAGCTCGTGGGTGTTTACTATGCGAGCGTAATTAGAAACACACGCTTGGTTAACCTTCATAATATAAGATTTAGAAGTTTTGAGGTAGGTTTAAATATTTTTATTTGACTGGAGGAGGAGGAAGTGCTTTTGAAAAAAGCTTTTTTACTTTCAACATTTCAACGTTCGTGATAGTGAGAGATTAAACTAAACCTATAAAGTGGGATTTTAAATTGGGAGTGGATTGTTGTCTGGATCAAAGGAATGTGTTTTTTAAAACACAAAGAACTATCTCTAGGTTTGATATATCTTTATATGTATATTTGAAATATTTGAATTCACCCTTATTATTATTGTTACCTTTGAAGTATTTTTTCACTCTCGATTGCTTAAAGATTTCCACCACGTGTCATGAGAGCCTCAAGTCCAAAACTGAAAGTTATTGTGGGCCGAAGGCGAAATGTATATAAAAGGCATTTACAACATACCTGCATTTTAGGTTTGGGTGGGTTGTGTGCTTTCATTTTCGTATGTGATTTCAAATTACACTTCTCGTTCCAACTGGAATATTTTAACCTGGAATCTCACGTGCTTTTTTGTAGGAAATGTGTATTGATGAGAAAGTGAGTTTGCCTTTAGGCCTCGGTATAAATAAGTTTAGAGTTCACCTGACACGAGGGGATGATTACTATATGAGAGTCCTAGCCTTTATTATTACCATTTACATGAAGAATGTTCGAATAATAATAATACACTTGAATATATTCTGTTTGTGTGTGTGTGTGTTTGGAAAGAAAGAGATGAGATCGAGATTGTTGTCCGGACCTTATGCGATACTTAAAAGGAATTTAAAGCTTTTTAAAGGGCTGCGTGATTCGTAGTGGGGGATTATTAGATTGGAGAGAGAGAGTTCAACTTTTTCTTATCTTCATGAAGAGATCAACGGAGATGAATATTATTTGAAGAATTGTTTCCGTGTTTTATATTTAATCTCTGGCAGAGTTACATATTCATAAAGTCATTGGTTGATTCATCTCTCTCTCTCTGGGTGATATGCTTGTTAGATGAATATACATTCCTTTTGAAATTCCATTGTTATAGATGAAGATGAAGGTGTGTTACTTGTCCATTCATCGTGTCTTCTCTTCAACTCTGTGGTTGGTCTCTTCTGATGTATTGGAGTGAAAAGTCAATGGTCAAGTGGTTTGTGTGGTGTACCAGTTGCCAGTTATGAATCCAACAATAGCCCGTGGAATTCATATACGTAGATATTGCAGCAGCGGATGAATACGCGAGGCTTAAGTAATGGATAACTGTACATGATCTTCTATTTTATGACCTCAAGAAAAGTCTCCATTTGATTCTTGTGTTGTTCTTTGGTGCCTTCATTCATTGGAAACTTTGAAAGTTTAACGAAGAGTGTCTGTGAGGAATTAGGAACATTAATGTATGCGTGGAGAATGCTGAACTAAACAGATTTGTTAGAGGGAGCTTGTATGTATGTATACTCAGGTTACACGAGTGAAATGAACATCCTGCTTTTGACTGTTTAAAAGACAGACTGATCTTCTATTTAATTCAGCTAGAGAGAGAGACTGGACTGGAAAGCACATCAATGAAGTTTATAGACGTCATCTCAAATTCAAATACATCCTGTGTGTGTAGAGATCGTCTTCGTCTCTAGAGACTAGAAAAGTGTAGACGCAACATTGTTATGTAAGTTAGATTAAGCAAGAGTCGGAGGCTATTTGGTTAAATTGAAACCTTCTTTTGGTTTCTAAAAGAGAGACCAAAGACTGAAAGAGTTGTACCTTTGGCTTGACAAACTGGATCTGTATTCAGAATACTTTGCATGTACCTACGTATGTGTAAGTGAATAAGATAAGGGATGTATATGAATGATTATTAACTATTAAGCAATAAAATGTGTACGTGTATAAGGTACTTTCACATTATGTGTTATATGTTTTGCAATGTACAAAATATAACCCTTTGATAGATTTTATGTGTTTTATCATTATCAATAGCATGAGAGAATATATGTGTACGGATAGCCGGTCAATTCTTCCTGAAACGTAACCTAGTTTGAAAGTTTATTACGCTTTAAAAAACCACTGAATAACGAAGCAGTTTTGTGGGTTGAAAGGAACACGACGCAAGACGGAATAATATGTTAGTCAAATGTTCTTTTGAAAAATGGCGAGAGATTCAGAAGGGTCAGAAGGGCATCATCGTTGTCAATAAAGAATCAATGTAGAAATCTCCGCGATGAATAGCTCTCTAATTTCAAATCATTTACATATATACGCAGTCCTAGCGGTAGGACAATATACATAAATATGTATAAATGGCTGTGCTTATGGTTTGTATTAATTTAATTAAAGAGTATCTCAAAGGGATAATAATAATAAATGGTTGGGTAAGAGAGGAATTTGTATATTGATTACAACATTAATAGAAATAGTAAAAGGTTTGAGTGTGATTGTGAGATGAAATACCTGTTGGAAGTTTTATTGTAAGGTTTAGTTAGTCATTTATATCCAAGAAACGAGCACCAGTGTCAGTTGTTGGTCTCTGTCAAATGTGAAAGGGTGTGGAGAGTAATGTTTAATCCTTGATTTATGTTTTCCCATCCATTGAGTCTTCAACTCACAACAACAATCGTAGATGGGTTTCACTTGTTCCCCCTTTAATTGTATGTGTGTGAGTGTGTGGAAGGGTCTATTGTGTAAAGTAGTGAAAATAATAATGATGATAGATTGAAGGGATGAATTTTCTCGGGTGGAATTATTTTATCAAAATCCGAATCGAATGGATATCAGCTCAGGCTCAGGTGTAATTCTTAATCTTAGATTGAATCGAATGAAACAAGGATGGTGTTTTTTATGCATTCAAATGCGTGTATAGATTTATGGAAATATTCGGGGAAAGGTTCGGTGGTGGTTGATTATCTCTGGTATTTAGAATTTCAAAGGGGATTAACATTAACAGGGAGATTTTGAGAAGTACAAAGGGAGGTTCCTTTCAGGGTGTGTCTCTTGGGCAATCAACTTCATATATATAAGTTATAAGTAAAGGTGGAAAGGCAAAATATAAAATGCAGCTTATCGTATCATTCTATGAAGTTAATTTGATTTCAAGATTAACCCAGCAAAAAGGCTTCATTATGAATTAAAAGAGTATGGATGCACTATTGTTGGTGTTCACATTTCATCTCTAGGTTGAAAATTCCAATGGGGAATTTATATTTGATGTTGATGATTCCTTAGCAGCTGGTCTTTTTGTTAGTGTTGTGTATGGTTAATTAGTGTGAGAAACAAGTTGTAAGATGTTTTTCAAGTCATTCAGTGGCAGAATCAAAAACAATAATATATATAGATGAATTGACTATTGATTACGAGGATATATTTTATGTACGCCTTTTTATTCCACACTTATATATATTTCTTTGGAGTTGGGAAAGAAATGATAATAATCCTTTGGACAAATGGTGAATACTAAGCGGACGAGTTTTTATGAGATTTAATCAAGTGTAAATTTCGACACAAATGAAAAAGTACAAGAAAGAACGAGATTTATACAAGAACGAGTAGCTTTTTATTCGCGAGCAAAGTCTACCAGTCAAATCAAAATGTGGCCTCAAGAACAAACAACGAGCAGAGTAGGTTTTTAAGCAATGAATTATTTTCTCAGGGTAGGGTATAGGGAATTTTGTGAGTGATTAATAATATATAATGATAAACTTACGAGTTCGGGATATATGTCCCATAGTGGGTTAATTGTTTTAGCTCACCTTGTGTAAGTAATTGGTGTTAATGAATCTCATCTCATGAAATTCATCTCTGACTTTTGAGTGTGAGTTCAAGTGGATTTCATATAAGCAAAAGCAACTCTCTCAGCTCCTTCAACTGATTTCTCATGCTCATAATATATAAAAACGATTGGCAGATGCATTTTGGAATTGTGTTGAATTTCGAAAGTAATTTTATTATTGTATTTTTCTTATTTTAGAATTTCTGGAACAAAGAAAACGACCGAACACGTCAAAGACTTCCTCAACAACAACGACGTCCTCACCTTCAGCTGCAAAGAAAAAGAAGGCTAGCTCATAAAAGTAATTCAACCGTGGATATACATAAAGTCTTCTTTGAACGCTATTCACTAATCGTGTCGTCGTCGTCGTCGTTGTTGTTGTCGGTTGCTGTAGAAGAAGAAGTCGCGTAAAAACATCTTGATCATTCATAATAATAATATTCTCATGGTTGGGTTTAGTTATTAGTTTGTAGAAGAGAATTCATAACTCTTTTATGTAGAAGTATATATATAGTTAATATACAGCAACGTCTATACATATATATATATAAAATATATATATATCATGATCAAACACAATACAGAACTTTAGAGTAGTTTTACATAGAGCGTAGTATAGCGAGGTGTGTAGTTTATTACTAACACAGAGAAAGTAGTTTGTAGTGATTAACAGTGTGCCAGAACCAAACTTGATTTTTGATATGGGTTGATTTTACTAATAGGTTAACCGCAATCGCAGTCGCAACACAAATTCAATCATTTTTAATTGCAATCCTGAAACTTGAATCATCATTTATATTAATCAGTTGAATTATTATTATTTAAGTTATTAGCGAATTATGCGGGAGGGATTAATCCTTAGTTAACCAAGAAGAATTATTCATACACGAGGATGACACGTCTCCTCTGTTATAATATGACCGCTACACATTTGTATATTTATATATATACATAAATGTAGTATATCTCAGCTTTACATTTTAACACTCATGTGC
>Ga0194135_10000925_pt1 | contig 17140 bp, 7 predicted proteins | sample LitLau_LLRF_2013_FD_134024 | JGI IMG/M metagenome (GOLD analysis project Ga0194135, IMG submission 134024) | Freshwater sediment microbial communities in response to fracking from North America - Little Laurel Run_MetaG_LLRF_2013 (version 2) | ecosystem: Environmental > Aquatic > Freshwater >...
CCACCAGTCCCACCATCCTATGTCCCCCAAGAACGTGAAAAATTTAAAAGAGGCTTCAAAAGGCGTCAAAGCCCTCCGTGATCAACTGTCACTGAAGTCCAAATCTAAAAGTGCAAGTACTTCAGAGCCTCCAGTTTCCTCTCGGAGGATCAATTCTGAAAAGTCTTGTGCGGAGGAAGGGACGACGGCGACGGTTGAGTTTTCTCCAAAGCGACGCGGGGGTAACAATTCCAATAACTTTTCCATTGAAAGTCTCATTGCCAAAGACCGGGAGGTGAAGAAGAGTCCAAGGTCCCAATCTACAAATCATCGTTTGGACGATGACAGTTTGTCTCATAGTCAAAGCCCCCACCGGAGCACCCTCTCCCTCTCGTCCGCCTCTGACCCTGGGTCAGATTACGAAGAGCCCCAGCATCCCAGCCCAGGCGGGAGCCAGGAAGAAGACATTGATCTCTCAGATATGGAAGAAGGGGATGAGCGGCCCGAGTCCTACGGTAGTAGCACCAATCATAACAACAATACCATCAAGCACGGTGCATTTAGTCCTCCACGACACAGTGACACCCGGAGCCCAATCAGTATTCGCTCCACACCTTCCTCAAACTCAGTCCCAACTACTCCTTCCCCGGCTCTCAAGTCAACTGGGCCGCTGTCGTTACCAAATACGAGCGCTGCCGCGGCGGTGGCTGCCAATGCCCTTCTCCCCGTGTACCCCTTTTACGCTGCCGCTTTCCTCTCGGCCCAGTCACTCCTCTACAACAGTCCGCAGTACTTTCCGCAACGGCACGGTGGGATCGGGATCCCAATGCAATTATCCAATTACCCTTACACCAACAGCCATAGTGGTAACCCCACAAATAGTACCAGTCTACACAACCACCACCATCCCTCAACGACCATGTTGTTCAATGCAAAAGACTTGTCATCGGGTTAGTACTACGTTAAATTATTCATCCCTAGTTTATTTGTTCTCCTGCTCCTGTAAGTCTCAAATTGTTTCCTACTACCGGCAAGTATTTTTTTTTAATTTATTATTTTGTTATATTATAACAGCGATTTTAGTTTTTTTTTTAGAAAAAAAAACAGACCTACACTGTTAGTCAAAACCAAAAACGCTTTTCGTGTGTAAAATGAGCCCATGACAAACGAAACTTTTTTTTAATTATGACACCCACTCACTGAGTTCCATTTACTGATTAATAATTCACCCTCCAAGTTTCAACCAATCAGCGATAGACAATTTTGAAAGGGATTAATCTGATCATTGAAAACCAAAAATCAATTTCCTTGACGTGTAAGCATTCTGCGTATTGGTTTCGGTTCAATTAGGACAAGAGACACACACACCACACTATTTTACTAGTAGACCCACCCAATAAGTATAAAAAGGAACCGAAGCATGAACCCGGGTAATAATAATAGTTTGCATGCCCAGACATTGTATTCCTATGTGTATACGTAATAATTCAAAAGTTAATCATCCTGAAAGACAAAGAAATAAAATATACCGTAAATGGATTCAAAGAAATTAATTTCCGGTTCAGAAAACTTTACTTGCTCAATTCCGTTGACACCGTCGTCGCCCCCACTCCACTACTCAGCTTTCAAACGAGAAAAGGTCGTGATGAAGCAGAATTGTTGCTTCGTTGCAAGTTTCCTAATTCGCTGAGGTATTGGGTATACAAATTGGACTAGAATTTGTCAATACCCCTACAGAGGAGCCAGGTTTTCTCTTGTGTAATTTGGAAAGAGCATGCCCGGGAGTCTCCCAGGGGACGGACGGTGAACATGACATTTAAGGTCAGGTGGATAATAATTTGATAGTAATTCAATAAGCTCTGCCTCAGCTAATGCTTTCACTCTTGATTGAATTGTTATATGCGAGTGGCTCATAATTCACATGCAAAGTGCCGCGGGAGTTCACCACTTGGCCTCGGACAAGAATTAGTTCAAGTGAAAGCGAGCTACCATAATTACAGGGAATTAAATTTTCTCCTTTCCTTTCCCAGAGAGAGACCACTACGGCGGCTCAACAACCAGGGAAATTGGGGGCAGAGAGAAAAATTAATTTGACTAATCGCCTCCTCTCGTCCTCCTCGACTTGGTCTAATTTGTGTGCTGGCGGAGTTGATTGAAATCAGCACTTTTTGATTAATTTCCGAATAAATGCCACATAAATGCTTTCACCTTACAAATTACAATTAACAAAAACAAGGCAAAATACAATTTTCTAAAAAATTCTCTAATTTCCTTACCCATTCATTATTAGTTGGGAATTCGGCGTCTCCGTTTCACTACAAAAGTTGAGGCAGCTGCTGTGGATTTAAGTAAACGTGTAATATTTATTTGCAGGGACTTTTTTACGCTCGTCGCGTATTCCAATGATTTCAAAAGTGTGAAAAAGCTTCACACGGAATATTGCGATTAAACGGCAATGCATGGAAAAATATAAGCAGTGGGGGGTTCACCTTATTTCAGTCTAATGTCCCCCTTCTCCGTTTTATGGTTAGTAAGTTTCTAAACCATGAATTTGTGAAATATTAAATAAAAGAGCGGAGAGGTAAAGACGCGTTTTAATTGCAGTCTAAAAAATCTTAGGGAAGACTTTAATGATGACCACCGTGGCGGTGGAGAGACCGGACGGGCGAGGTAGGCCCGGATACTACTCTTCAGTATTCATAAAATCTCTGCAAAAGTGAATTATTTTTCATACTAATTTTAGCTCCCTTTTAAAATTGTTCAGGTAGGCTGGAATAGTTAGCAAGAAGTGTAAACCACCATAAACAAAACGCATAAAACACACACAATTAACCGGCCAACACGCTCGACTCAAAGGAGACACATAAACACGCAACGGTGTCAAGAAAAGGAATCCTGGAATTAATTTTAGACTACATTTCCTAACCTAATCACTCTTGCTACCTGCTGCTGCGATGGGATTTAATCTTTAGTAAGTGAATTTTAAAGGAAAAACTGTTGACTACTGACGGAATGAATAAAAGCAGTTTTTTTTGGATTTTACAAGAAATGAGAAACGGAAATGGAATAGGTCTAATTTCACAGTCGGAAACTTTGGGAATTTGATGAAACTTGAAGGGGCTTCTGGCAATTAGCCAATTTACAACATTTATTACCCGCTGGAGAGATTGGATTTGTCTAAACAAATTAGCTCTAATTACAGGTTGGGATTCCAGAGACGGGAAATCCACCTGTCCAACTCCAAATCCCTAGGACCACAACTATACAGTTTACAATCTATTTGCCAAGTTCCCTGCTGTAATTGCTAAGCTGTACTTTAATTTACTGTGTACTCAGACTTCCTTTTGGCAAAAAGTCCGGTTTTCCTGGGTGCTAATTTTCCTTCTTTTTATCAACACCCTTAGCAATGATAGGAGTAATAAATTAGTCTTTCATTTAATAAGCTAGTAATAACGCTCCTTTTTTCCCCTTTCGGTCTGCCGTTCTGTAACCCTACTTGAACTGATTTCGCACTATTAAGACAAGAGACAGGAGAGGATCCTTTTGTTTGTAACGTATACGCTTCGAATTTGTAAAGGTAGAAATTAATGTGTGGTACAAGGCGTTGTTCCTTTTAATTTTATTTCTTTCCTTTTCCCTTTTGTAATAATAATTATCACTCTAAGATCAATATTCAATAAAATCAAGGGCAGACTCAAATAAATCCACTCTTTCATGCATGGATTTTCCTTACATTAGCATTTCCATTGTCAAGAAACGGAATACGTGATTACTTTGCATCTGGGATTAATGGAATAAGATTAATTACACAGGCTGTCCGTTTACATACCATCCAGGCTACTTTTTATAATTACCCGTTAGCCTTTCCCATATTGATTAAATTTAATACCAAGACAATCACATCATCGAGTACATCCATAGTCCCAATCTCCAGTGAGGCGCAGACGTAAATGGTTTAACGTCATTTCATTTTACGGCGGCGAGAATGGCGTCCTGCTCTTAGAAGCGGACGGAATTTAAAATCCATCAATTACTAGGAATAAAATCCGGATTAACAAATAACGGCATCTTGAAAGATGAGACGGGAATCGATCCCGCGCACTCATTCCTCAATTCCCATTAGGGATGATGGGGATTGAGTACAAAAACATTTCGTTTCAATGGGTAAGTCATCTTCATCCTGCAATTGGAAATGATAATTCATCAATCGTAATTCATATCTGCTTGGTCAAGCAGTTGGTTAGTTGCCGACAGGCAGAGGAATAGGGAGGCTATATGGGCAGCCAAGGAATTAAAATTGTAATTCAAAGCGTTCCACTTGGATGAGCCTATTTATGGATTTATGCACGTGTTGTTGGTAAGGCTGATTTTTAGAGTGGGGCGCTATAAAGGAAGACACCAAACATGCAAAGTTTTGATCCTGCCTGTAAAACCCTCATTCTTGGCTGAAAACAATGAATACCAACGTTTGTTGCCCAAGATTTGGACTAAACTGGAGATCGAGCAAGTTGAAAATTCCCTGATTTCCAATTAGGATGGAGGTCTTATTCACCCGAGTGGACCATAGTAGTTCTGAGGCCATAAACAATGGATTTGGATTTGACATTATTGTTATGTGTTGGTTTGGAGGTCTCCTCCCATCCTCCACCTCTCCAAATCCACACAGACACACACACACCTGAGCGCTGAAAGTTTATCCAATTAATACACAACAAGTGGATATTGAAGAACAAAAGGATTTCGGAAAGGTTCTCTTTCCCTGCTCTCCGTTCACACAATGCTAAGAGGTAACGCGTATTGGTTTTTGTCGGGATTTCCTGAGACGTACAAAGGGATGAAGGATATTATGAACAAGATATATTACAATAATAAGTACATGAGATGTGATATAATGATGGAAGAAAATGTTATAAAGTGAAGAAGAAAAGGAGAGGAGAGGAAGGTGTTTCCTTACAAAAAATTCATAATCATAAGTACACAACAAAAGTTAAAAGGAGGAGTAGGTTTTTTAACAATCTTCATAATGAAATGGGTTTCCAGACAAACTGTTCAGCCCTGCCGTAAGACCACTACTGCACTGATGTATAAATTTTATTTTTGGCCTCCGTTCCCCACCGTGAAAATAGTTAGCCTGTATTTTCGCATAGACAAAAAAAACTTGTGCTGATTTTGTATCACACTTTCTCCCACTATGCACACAGTGGGAGAAAGGAGACAGGTTTCCGAAATTTGTACAAACGCAGAGACATGTTGAGCGTCCGGAGGAAGCTTAAGCCTTGACCGCTGGGAACTCTTATGTGAGGGTGAGCCTGAATGTAAATTTTTCTGAAAATCCAAAATGGTTTTTTTTAGGTTTTGGCTTGTAAAAGAAATCCTCTTCAAAAGGTGTTTACTTTTTTTTCCAGAACCTGCCTGACATTCCCTGATTTATGGGATGTGAGGAACGTCTTTTCGGCTTTTCCCTCCTTTATCAATACCAATAAAAATGACCGCGTTAAATGTTCTCTCCCTTTTTGTTCTGGCACATTTTTCACGCCCTCACCAAACACTTTGGCTTCAAGTCGGAGCGATGGGTTATTAATTGCACTCGACTCGAGAATAAATGGCATTCATCCTAATAATATAAAATGGAACATGGAACGCCTTCAACCTGGCCTGAGATGCCCCTTCCGTCTTCAAGCACCCTCTACCCTCTCTCTCTCTCTCTCACCGCTGAGGGTGCAGGGTGCATGCAGCCAGGAAAGAGCAACAATGCTCAGACAACAATGGGGATAACTCTGGTCCGACTAACTACAGACCGTATACATAAAGAGGCACATTAATTTTACTATTTACTACCAGCAACAATGAGTGCCGAGGCGGGGAGACTGGACGCTTCCCCCAAGTACCAAGAAACCGCTACAACAATTCAAAGTCAACTTGTCATTCGGAATTGTTGTCTCTCTAAACTGACTTTTGGAAATGTGCGCGTCAAGGATAATTCCGGGCACCAGGATTGAATAGTAAGTTCACCATTAAATTACCCCTGCTGCACAAAACTTGTTCTCAACACTTTCCAATTGACTAGGGAAACCCCGCCCCTAACTAATAATTTCTGACAACGGTCCCTGTTGTGATTTCATTTTCTTTCCTCAAAATTCCAAACCGTCTTAAAAATCACCCAACATTCGTAGAAATTGGTCCTACGTTGTCAAAATGTATTTTTATTCCTCATGCATTCCTAATTTGCCAATACACGACATATCCTCCTGACGGAAGAGAAGCAGATGCAAATAAAAACAAGAAATAATTGATGAGAGGAATGGGGCTGGAGTGGTGTTGATGAGTTTGGGAGGCCCTGGCTGCTAACCGAATATGGAAGCCATGCCCGACCCAACTCAGTAAGCCATTGTCCTGAGAGGTGATATAATTTAATTTTAATACTCTCGTCCAGAGTCACTCCCTTTGTATGTTTCGTAATGGATACCTGGAGCCCTTTCCAAAACTATCCCTTAATAATATGTACCTTCCTTCCCATGGCCATTTTTCATTTCAGTTCCTCTCTCTCTCTCTCTCTCTCTCTCGGATATTTTAATTGTGCTCTCGTACACGAGATAAAGAAAGTGTCTAGCCACGGAAGAAAGAGCCCAATAAAAGAGGATGTGGCTAAATAGTAGTTTTATCACACCTATAATAATTCAAGAAGACACCTTGTATCAATAGTAGACAGGCAGACCCGCACACCTTTCGTAATATCTCCGGGGGTGAAATAATTACATGCCCAACACCTCTCTCTCTCTCTCTCTGTCTCTCTCGCTCTCTCTCCTCGGCCGAAAATCCCTAAATCCAGGAGGAAAGGTCGAATCTTCCTGACTGGGTAAACCAAACAGTTTGCTTTAAGTCAAATTAAAATTGTTTTTACCTCAGAGAGGCGAGAGAGATGGGAAGGGTTGATGAGGGGGTTAATTCGTAGACTTCATCCAACTACTTTCAAACAACACCAGAATCGTTTAATCAGAGACGGAGTAATAAAACCGAGTCACACCACACCTGACCGAGGTTGAAGGGATGATGAGGGTATTAATAGCCTCCTCTGTTCTTGTAGACATGACATACGATACGATTTCGGATTGGATGATGATAGAGATGATACGGGGCTCGTCGGAGGGAGCGGAATCAACTTCGTCGTTGGTTGCTCCTGTTTCTTCCATTTTACAAATCCGGTTCTTCGTCTCCTGTTTTAGTGTGGTGGAGGAAGAAAGCCCGGGATTTCAGCCTGCCTGGCAGAATAATTGGTCCTTTTTCGGCCTTTTCTTAAAGTGTTGCTCCACACCACCAGTACCTCATCTTTCAAAAACCAAACGTGTTATTTCTATGATTAGAATCATCCCTCAAAGGGTACACGGCCTCTCCACCCCAACCTAAACCCTTAACCCCGAAGGTTATTTTGGGGAAATGGGACTTTTTGGTGGAAAAACCGCTCTTGTGGCTCCGATTATAATTGCACGCATCTCGGAGAAAACACTTCCAGCTCCGTTCTTGCTCATGTCCAAGCTTACCCGGATCTGTGTACGCCCTGCGGCTATCAAAAAAAAAAGAAAAAAGAAAGGCTTAACTCTTTAGTCCTTCGTCATCTGCATACACAATTTTACTTTCTCATTATTATACATTTCCTTTATGCGCTTCTGATTCCAGTGTTGGAAATTGACTTTGTCCTGAAAGACTCCGTTCTACACCTGGTGCTGGTGGACTCATTCTATCATTTTGTAAAACAATTTTGAAATTTCAAACGGAAAGCTTTGGGTTCAAGTAAAACTGAAGATAACTCAATAATCGGGAGAGAAAATGTTTCCATTTTGTTCACCGCAACGCGCACCTAAGGTAGATAATGAAAGTGAATGATTCATCAACATGCGGATTCCTTTTGTCTTTTTCTTTTTCTTTCTCTCAAAGAGGAGAACAACAGGAAGCGTTTTCCTTTTTTTCTCTAAAATGAAAAGCAGGAAAAGGAACAAAGATCAGAGGCGTCGTAAATTCGACAAATTGCACTTCTGAGACTGAGGTGGTTTAAGTGCTGGTGAGCTGTGCGGTGTGGTGTTACCTAAATTGTAAAAGGAGTTTCATAAAATGTTTGGTCCTTCACACTTGCGCTGGTTGTGGGCAGAAGGGAAAAATACAAAATATATTTGTCCAATCTGAAGCGATCAGTTGGCTGGCGAGGATCATGACTTGACTTTGACATGACACGATGGGGATCATCCTCCTTTTTCCACGATTTACAATTACCTGCTTTCAACCTCCGAGCAACCAATGGCGTTCCACGACCACCGCTATAAATCAATTTGTAATTTGTAAACTGGCCCGAAAACCAAAAAAGAGACAAATAGCAAACACCTCGTCGGAAACCCAACAACTCCAAACTCCCATAAATAACAAAAGAGAAAATTTAGTAACGCACAGGCAGAAGGGAGTCACAGAGAGCAAAACCACAAATTCGAGTAAAATGGAGAATTCATGTCAGTACTCTTGTCAAAATTGCCTTTTTTTGGTTTAAAATGGCGCTTGGTTTTTAGCAGTTTCACCATTTTTTGCAATGTATTTCAGTGAAATGACATTTTAGCACCATGAAATCCGTGTTAACCAGAACCAGAATTGAAGTTGCATTTATTCACGGCCAAGTCAATAATGATAAAAGGAAGTCTGTCGTAATTCATTTAAGTGTATACAAAAAGAATTAAAGCCCACTAATTAAATACATCATTGTTCACACCTCACAATGTGACCGAAAACGTTAAAAGTGAAAAAAAGACAGGGCTGAATTCGAGCCTGCTGTGAACAAAGGACAGATTCTTCATCTATTTCAGCACTAATTAATCTAAATTACTCTCTTCTAGACCTCAAAAACATGAATTGCATACTAGAAATCTTCCTCTTTAGTAATTATATTGTTAACATAACATTTTAATTAATGACGCAACTACAGTAGCAATCTCATCAGCTTCAAAAGACTCCCTTCCTGAATTAAAAACTCGGAATGGAATGAGTATATAATTATTACAAAAAAGACGTTATAATAACTTTTCCCCATTAATTCCGACTCCGCCGGGCCGCGGAGTTGTGTTCGTCGGCTGCTAAAACGCTTTAGCTGGCTCCACCACTACTAAACCAGAGTTCATAAATTCCTGTTGCTAAAATCCAATTTCCAAAAAGTGTAAGGCCCCGGCAGTGGTTAAAAAAACCGTTCGCTCCCGCCCTAATCCTAATCCAATTGTCATTGCCATCCATTGCCCAAAGTGGATTTAGTTGTTAAATGCTCCCTTTTATTTGATTGCCTCTTAACTGTCAAATAGTATTTTTTAATACAAGGGGACTCGAGGAGTAACAAAGGGATTAGTTCTAATAATCGTAATCATAACAATAAATAACTCGACCAACATCTGCCAACGGAGGAATGGATGCGGAGGGATCCATGCCGGGATCTTTTTTATGCGCTACCCCCGTGAAACAGCAGGAGTGTGGATTGCAAAAGCAAATAAAAATGTTTTCGAAAACCGCTAACGTCCTTTTAGGTTCCCCCGAACAATCACTCCAAAGCCCCCTGAATTTAGTCATGGTTGAGTGTTTAGTTTTTTTTTTTTTTCAAAGCGGAGCGCTTCCAGCTCATAACGCATCTGGACCATGACCAATGATGAAGACGGGCCGAGTCACTCTCCCAAACCCCCTTTCAATCCACTGCTCACTCCTTTGATAATCATCATAATAATAATAACGTTTCCCAAAGTTTATAAATATATTACCATTTCATATAGTGTGCGGAGGCCCATTCCCGCATGTTCTCCTGAGACACTCTTGCCGAATGCAGAGACCTTAATCATTATAATGCAATGAGGGGGACCCTTGAGCCCGTGAGTATTCTAATAGCTTACGAAAGCTGCCCCGGACCACAATTGTCAGTTCTCCTTGCTCCCCTTTTTCAGTTCATTGTCAGTGTCATCATCATTACCCTACCTTGGATTCGTGGATCCATTTTGAGATTTACACAAAAAAACGAAACGCAACAAAGTTGGTAAGTTGAGCAGCGGAGAGAGTTGAATGAAAATAATCGTAATGAAAATAATATAATGGAAATTGACTCTCTCATGCTGAGAAAATCAACGGAAGGGGTGTTTGGATGAAAAGAAGTTAAAAAGAGAGCATTTCGGGTATTGTACACTGTACAGAGAGACAGAAGAGCCCATCATCGGCAGGATGGACTCGTTTTCCGAAGACAACAATTCCATGAGTCCTCATTTTCATTCTTGCTTCCTTTTCAGGACTAAAAAGTCTTTTTTTTTTAAATGCCGCACGCTTTAAATGAAAACGGAAATTGGAATTCAGGTTTGGAGAGAAAGAAAGAGCAAGAAAAGGCTCCCTCGTTTAGGATCCACCCCCCGTCCAAACGTAGTCCAAAGAAATAATATGTTTTCCTCCAAAGAACGCGCGGCAACGCGGCCCAAAACCACAACCATTCCCCACGACCCGGATTCTCCAGCTAATATTATTTTAAAACGTTCTCCACTCCCAAAGTGTATCAAAAGGAACTTCATTTAAAATCAGTCAAATTGTCTTCCAGTCGCATTGTTCGTCTACACACGGAGGAATGCGCACGTCGCGGGCAGGGGAGAAGGGGGACTCCCAATCATGGACTCCAATTTCAAGAGTTCCCCCTCTACTTTCAAATAAGAGTAATAGAACAATTCCAAACAAATCATTTAGTCTCACCTCCCAAAAAGGTGCTTATTTTCTCCCTTTGATTAGACTAGGAATTAATTAATTTCAATTATTTTTGTTGTTGAAAGGGTTATAGTATGTTCCCTTATTTCCTCCCTCCTTTTCCAACTCTCTCTCTCTCTCTCTCTTGTTTCCCTATAATTGGACTCCTGAACGTCGTAGTCGGTTCCTGTATAGTTTGAATTGAAAAAATGGAAAGGTCCCTCGCACTTGAGTTATTTAGAGTCCATTTTTCCCAGTGGGGTGACAAGGAGAGAGCCCTACCCAGTCATTATCTGTTTGAGTTACCTCCGTGGAGACAGACGTCGTGTTAGTTGGAGGTTGAAAATACCTCAAAACAAATTCAGAGCAGTCCAGGTGTAACTGTGTCAAATCCGAGGCATGGGCACAACCAAACAGTTATGCATTGTAACTTTTTGATCGTCTAACGGCCCACTCCAGGAGGGATTCAAATTACTCACGGAATAAATTAAACTGATTCAACAGAGACCTCTGTAGGGCTTTGAGCAGGGGGCTCTGTGACTTATTTTGGAAATACTTCAATGCTCTCCTTTAATTTCTTCGCGAAATAAATTATTAATTACTTACATCAATTTTCAACGACAATTCTATACTCTGGATTTATTGGATTTATGTATTTTTTAAAACCTGCCGACGTTGAGGCTAATTTCGGTGGGTCTTTTAATTTAGATTAGGAATGCTCATCAGTATTCTTGTAAATTGAGATCCCTTATTATTACCATGAAAATTAGCCTAAGAGTATAAAGTTATCACCATCTGAACCTGAAGGAGGCCTTGGATGGATGGATGGAAGAAAGGGAAGATTCTTGTTATGCACGGATGAGGATTATACGGACAATGTGGAGGAGTCTTTAGCATCCTCCTCCTAATATTAGTAAATAAGGTTCTGATAACATAATGAATCCAATTAGATCCTGACAAGGGGAATAAATTAATGAGGCTATGCCCTATCCGAAGACGGAAGAAGGCTCCATGGTTGGGGATGGGTAGAAATTTATTTGACTAAAATGGATCTTTTCCTCCTTTCATTCAAGCCTTTTCCCCTTAGTCCGGCGAGCGTCCTTGTTTGACACCCTTAAACAAACCTTGAAGGAGTTACTAATTAATCCAGAGGAAGATTTCAAGGGAAGGGATCCAGGAGCAGTAGAGGCTCAGCCTTGTCTTTTTATCCCTTCCAAAATGTGGATTAATATATCATCCTTACCTTCATTCATCAATCCCTCACTGACGCCTGTCGATTGATGATCCAATGAATGAAGTTTGAAAAAACTAAATCCTCTTTCTCACGTTGAAGATCCCACAGCTCCAGCCTGAGTATGTATAGCTTCGTAAATTTTAATTACTAATTATTTTCATATCAAGAATATACGGGTCTGAGATTTCAATTTTGACATTCGGAGCTGGAGAATTTGTGACGACGGGGTGAAAACTAAAATACGTTTTGAGAACTTGAGAACCAAGTTTTGAGAACGTTTTGAGAACCACATCTTCTGTTAGGTCTAGGGATTAATCTTTACAATTCAAAATAATTTAATTCAATTGGGATGAATTTAATGGCTTAAACTTTTATATTAAGGTGGTTGCCAAAAACCCTTGCCATGGTCGTGATGAAAGCGAAAGCATTTTTTTCTTCAAACTTAACTTTTCACTTTAACGTTGTGGGATGATTCTCATCATCTGCATATAATTGGTTGTGGCCTGCGTATGGATGGGCTTAATTGTATTACCTCCTTAAGGGCTCATATCCTTATTATGGGACTCATTTCCTTAGTTTTGAAAGTTCGGAGTCATGGTTTTTCCATAACGGGAGATTCGGGAATCTCGTTTCCTTTTCATCGACCTTAATCGTCCTTTCCCATTCCATGGCTCTAAAAGCTCTTGAATTATTAAATTACCCAATTGGAAATGGATACTAGTAGAAGCTTCCCAAAGCGGAAGCGTTCCTGACTTCCCCCCGTCACTAGATCCCATCAACACTTTGTCTCCGACCCTGCTCCACTCTGTACTCCTGTGAATTGAGTTAACCTAAAAGATTGATTCTTGGTGAAAGTGTGAGTTAGGGGAGGAGGAATGACTAATGATGACATGTAGCTAATAATCAGTGGATAATTAGGTGATTACAGAGGATTCTGCTCCTGGTGAGATGTCTAATCTTTCCCAATCCGGATGTATTACAATTTTCCTAGTCCAGGTGAATTAGGCTCCGCAAGACTCCTTCAATTGTTTTTCCCAGCAGTTCTCCCCCAGACTTCTACTCGCCAGCCCAATTTCATGGATGAAACGCCTACGCTCTCCGAAAGATGCGTCATAAAGATTTGGATAAGGAAATTGTGGATTTTCATCCACAATCAAATTTGATTAAAAACCAGAAAGGTTATGAGCATTTGTTGCTTGGTTGCACTTATGTACCGCCAGCCCACATCCACCCGGCATGAGAGGAGCTTCTTGATAATCTCATAGTTTTGTAGACTGTGGATTCCTTCATGATCTGATCTTCTTCCGTCGTTGGTAATAATAATCCCTCTATCTCCTCCTATTATCACACCAAGACCACTTTTCCGTAGTCCATTCCCTCATTCCCTATCATCGGAAAGGGTTAATTTCTCCATGCGGGGAAGGTGTATGGGATGCCTGTCCTTTTGAGCCGTCCTCATCCATTACCCCTGTAATAAGATTATACGAAACAGAAACTCTATCCTGTAATTAGTCAAATCGGAACAGAAACCGCATCTCTCAATAGTTAATATATAACGTCAATCCCTTCCCGACTCACTCCAAAGTTATAATAACTGGATGATGGTGATGAGACAAGGAGGAAATATAAATGGAGGAGACAACTGATGATCACGTATAGTCAGGAGCAGGAGAGTGGCATTTGGGCTTTAATAACTTTGTATTTTGGTATACTGTCAGTATGTTCCCAGTACATCGACATCGAGTCAAGGGAATAGTTGGGGGTAGGAAAAACTACGCGGTTTCAACTGTAAGTGTTGGGATGACAATTAGTCACATCCTGTCAAAATAAGAATGCATGCGCTCTCTCGGAAGAATATTTTTTTTTATATGACATCTTCAGCTTCATCCTCAGCCCCACTCAAATCTTCGGATTCTAAGGATTATATAAAAGATGATGAGATTTTGGGATGAGGTTTTGGGATTAGGATGAACGATGAAAGAACTCTTTGCTAACCGACTTGTTTCGTAAGAATATTACAAAATTTTTTAAATAAAATTTGGAGTCACGACATGAGCAAACAAATTACGATAATTGCAGAGTGCCTGCCAAATAATTGATTTAAGAAATTACTAAAACCGGTACGCGTCGACAAGATTAGATAAACTTTAAAAGGTCGGAAAATTCCCATTGGGTGTACCATTTATTCAATTCCAATTCAGTCTAAACGTAATAAATTGTCGTTAACATTTAGCCCATTTATTTACAAGACATTTACAACAACGCATTATTTGATGACAGGAGGGGGATACAAATTAATTTCGTTTCATATCCAGAACGGCTCATCCTCACGTCATCACCACGAACAAAAGAATGCGTGGGACTTTTTGGGACATCTTGTTGATACAATTTAATTGAAATGTCCTTCAATACTCCTCGCAGCAAGAGGGGTAAGAAGGTAATTCCATTTATGAACATGACCAAAGTACAACTAGTAAGAACATTTAGGTCACAATAATTGCTAATTGTAATGTGTAACCAAACAAACAGTTTTTCAAGTCCCTAAAACCAACACATGCAGAGCACACATGTCCCACAAGGTCCGCCTTTCGTGTTGGTGTCTTGTCAAGCAGCCTCTGGTGTTAATTTTATTCAAACCACTTCAAACTCATATGCAATTAGTTATTCGAAAAACAAGCAGAGCAGGGTGTTGAGAATTTGCAGAAGGTTGTTCCGCCTGACTTGGTAATTGCACAGTATGTGACCACCGCTTGTCAATTTGGGCAGCATAAGGTGTTCGGAGACCCCTATAGTCTTGTTATTCCATCCCATAGCAATTAATCTCTACATTGCATTCTTAAGCTCCTAACCAATCAATCAATCAATCAAGTTGTCATCCTTCCCATTTATGTTGAACTAATAAACCCCACCCCCGGTATACATTGTCAAGTTACAGAAAATCACATTGTTATTCAACATTCCACTGTTGCTGCCATTTCCATTTTGTTACCAACTCCAAACTCAATAAAATTCTTTAACTTCAATTTATTCCCTAACAGTTTGAAGGGATTTCCTCCATGATATGATAAGTCAACGCCATTTAAGCCAAACACCAACTACGTCAATCGAGCCATTACAATATCCCGTTTAAAACTGAAATTGAAGGCAGGTGAATTGTTTTGGCAGTGGACCGGGAATACGGTTCGGGGAAATCCTAAACTTTTCATCGACTAATTGTCGATGAAAAGCTTTATTATTATTTTTTTATTGCAAAGACAAACAGTAGTCAGTTGTAGAATAGAGATAACATGATTGGGTTTAGTTTTTAAATATTTGCGTATTCATATGCTACCTTAACGTTAACGTGGATATACCACAAATAAATTCGGCACTTACTTCAATCCATTTCATTTCAGATTTATTTTGTTTCTTCAATATCAGCATCAGCCAATATCACCACAAGACAGTAAAATTTGTAGCCTTACAAGGGTTTTAGTTAAAATAAGAAGCTTTTCAATTTCATTGCAATTTAAAAGTTCCAATGGAAGTCGTAATGAATTTGAATGGGGGATCCTCCTGTGTAAAGTGTGTCATAAATTGAGGAGAGTCTTTATATGGCTGTTCCTCCTTGAGCACTGGCGGGTTATGAGACGTCAACACGGAGATAAAAATCGATATTGACTGACCGTAAACGTATTCCCAGATGGTCAATAACTCCTTCCTGTTAGAACAATAAATTGAAGTTATCCATTCAAAGAAATTAGTAATCAGAAGGGATGAGACGGGAGAGAGAACAAGAGAGAGAGATGAATTTGAAAGAAGAATGAATTCCTATTATTATTTACGCACCACCACCACCGAATTGTTTATGCGCCTCTTCATGTTTCAACTCCATGTCATGATAGGAACAAATTCGTTTGTTTGACCCACCGGACCGCTTCCTTACTCGCTTCCCCCCATAAGAATGAGAAGCTGTGAACAAATTGGATTTGAGCAACCTTAAAATTCCCTTCATATCCAAATCCCGTCCAATTGTTGCTTAGACCAGCCGGTTTCCCTTTGTAGTTTTTTTTTCCTCCCGTGAGCCGAGGTGTTCAAACGCATGTTCCAGGACGGGAATGAAATTAATGCACGGGAAATTCAGCAGCAGCAGCAGAAAATTAGGAAGAAGCAGAGCTAATATCTCATGAGCATCAAGTGGGAGAAGGCCATTTTTAAAACTCGGATTTGAATGTTCCCGGTCTAGAATGCGGGCATTTCCGGCACTGAGCGTATTCGGAGTTTGAGTCCAACAGGGCTGGGCAGTTGGAGGGAATCCTATTTATATTATTGCTTCCTTGTAATTACACGGTACTTGAGAGTTGGTTCCTATCTGTTATGTGTTATTAAGATAATTAATATGAAATGGTAAGAGATGATAAGGAGAAGGATGAGAATGGAAATGAAAAGTCTTCTTCTCCCTCTTGCTGGAACAGGTTTCTTTATTCTCCTCAACTGTAAAGTATAATTTGTTTTCTTAAGAAATATGCAATTGCATTAAATAAATGCCTCCTGGAACCTCCTTAATCCTATTTGCTCATATTGGTAAGAAAAGAAGTAGAGGGAATAAAGGCGGGCCGGTCACCCTCTTCGTTTTGGGATTACCAAGTCCACATCTCCAGGAAAAGGTCACTTCCCAACATACACAAATAACAACAGAGGCTACAACAATGAAAATGAATTGGTCGGGACTCCACTTTTGGGAGGTGTATAATAAAAACCCACTTCACACTCCTGAGAGAGCCCGGATCAGCGCAGCGCTTCAAAATTACAAGTCCAACGAGTCAGATTCCTTTACGTGCCAAACAACTGCTTTGCTTACTACACACTTAGTTTCTTGTAAGTAGGAAAAAAAAAAAAAAATTTATCATCAACAATGGAACCCTGTAATCAATATGCCGTCTCGTATTTACGCTAGCTAAGCCCATCTTCTTCTTCCCTCCTCCTCCTCCGCTCAATTGGTATTGGGGGAAGATGGGTAATTTCAGTTTAAGAATTTCTCATCCCTTCTCACGTCATCCACAAATTTAAAATTTCTATTTGTTGTTCATTTTCAGCCTCAATTAATTGGAAGAATTTATTGAGAAAATTGATGCGTTTACATGCGCGGCCTTCACCACGTCGGAAACGTGTACTGTAAAATTCAACGCCATTATCTCTATCATGGCGGGCGAGGAG
>Ga0194135_10000926_pt1 | contig 17135 bp, 18 predicted proteins | sample LitLau_LLRF_2013_FD_134024 | JGI IMG/M metagenome (GOLD analysis project Ga0194135, IMG submission 134024) | Freshwater sediment microbial communities in response to fracking from North America - Little Laurel Run_MetaG_LLRF_2013 (version 2) | ecosystem: Environmental > Aquatic > Freshwater >...
CTGAAATACTGTATGCTTGAATTTAAAACTTGTGTTGTGAAACCAAATGAATGCTTTGCGAATTATTTTTAGTAGCATTTTGTCACTGACATTTATTGTTGTTTACTGAAGTCTTTATAAGAAATAAGTTTTCTACAATTGTTAGTCATTGATGTCTAGCTTCCCTAAAACAATGAGCTTCTGAAATATTAATACCAACTACTACAGCTTTCAAGTCACATTGCATAAGAAATATATAGTCGAGTAGTCAGGGACCACTTGCACACTGAACATTACTAGAAACTTAGAGGCATGCATTTAGAATGTGACTACTAAAACGATTTCTGGACAATAGTCTGTATCAATATTATAAAGTAAAGCAGCAAACATATACAATGATAAATGGCTTGCGTAAAATTCAATATACCTACTACTTTATAACTGCAAGGTTCAAAGCTATAAACGCTTCATCTGAATAGTAAAATGTAAATCTAAGTTTACAGATATAAATATTTATAACAGCTACATGTGGGACTATAATTATTGTAGAAAGTCAGAAGAATAAAGAATAGAAATTATAAATTGATTGTTAACTCATGCTTTTCCACCTGCTAGTCCATATTTCTTGGCTTCAATCTCATACACAAGAAGACGCCACATTTTCACCACGAATACTTCAGCTTCTTCGTCCAAAACCTAATTTTAAAAAATTAAGAAGCATTACAACTAAATTGCAGATACCTCCCGTCCATTATGTTATGCATTTACCATTATGACATCTTCTAAAATGCTCTGTGGGGCGCTTCGGCCAAGAACTTTTGAACATATAAAATCAACTAATGTAGGCTCTGGTTCTCCTATATATTCTACTATTTTCTTATTTATCCACGGTCTAATTCGCTTCTCCATCAAGCTCTGAAAGAAATGCCACATTTTAAAACAAACCCCAATTTCTTCATTTAAGGATATTGTTGTTATAAGTAGAAACGTACAGTGTCTACCATCTCCCAATCTATTTCGTAAGCAAACAGAGCATCCTTTTCTGTCGGTATTTTGTCAATCAATGCCTTTATGTGCTTTTTCTTTTCCTCAGGATTCTTACTGTTCTCATCTTTTTTCAACTTTTTATTTGGATCCTCTCCAAAATCTAATACAAAATAACACAACTTTATTAACTACCCGTTATGATTTTCAATTGAATTTAAGTTTTGAGACTTACCTAAGGGTACTAGCTTTCTCTTTCGACCCATCCCAAAACCATCTTCATCCTCATCTTGGTTGAAAACATCTTTAACGTCGATTTTTCGCTTTTTCGGAGCATCAAGGGGACTTTGCATGGACGAGTCATCTATCAACACAACGCAAAAATTAAATAAACGCAATAACGACCAACTGAAATCAACTTTTCGCTACCATCGTTATTGAAGGTTTGAGGACTTGCACTAGCCATTCCAGCCGGTGACGGCATTCCAGGACTGGAAAAACTCATTCTGGAATCGTCTTCTTCACCAGGTTTACTTGATTGAGCATTATTGTTGTTCACTCCTCCTACAGTCATTTGAAACTTTCCAGATAAAATTCCAGGGCTTGCTTTTGCTTGAGCAGGACTTGTCAATGAATTTGGAGTAGATGGGTTAGATGTAGATTTAATGTGTAAGGTAGCAGAAGTGCCTAATGGGGTCGCTAACACTGTGGATACGGATGGAACATGGGCTGGAGAAATAAGAGCTGGCGTAGTCGGTTTATCCTTATCTGAAAATTCTGTGACTTTGTCTTTATGTCTTTGACTGATTGCCTGCCCTGCTTGATTGCTAGCAATGGCTTGAAGTCTATTGTTGATATTTATGGAAGCTTTTAGCTCCATTTTCAATCCAGAAAACAAAGGAGTTGGAATAGGATTTGGTGACGGAGTAGAAACCGTTGAATTATCAATAACAGTTCCTCCTCGTTTGTACTTCTCCAGCAATGACGTTCCTGCACTTACAGTTCCTACAATTGCGGCACTTGGATTCAGTCTAGAATTACTTAACGCATGTTTTAATTTCGCGTGTTCATGTTCATCTCTTTCCTTTTGCCTATCTCTATTATCGTCTTCGAGTTCTCGAGCGCGGTCAGCTAACTTCCTTTGCAATTCTTTTCCTCTACAAAGTTAAACATTTTACAATTCCATGAGATAATTGTTCGCAAAGATATAATTGCTATAAGTGTATGTTTGCATTACCTGTAATGTTTGCTATCATGCTTCTCGTCGTCGTAATCTTCAAGAAATTGCTTCATTTTCTTAGCTTCCTTACTGGCCTCATCTTCATGTCTCTTTTGACGATCTTTTATTTTCCTGTACTCTCGAATTTTTGCCTGCTCCCGGCCTTCCCAAGCCCTCAACCGCTCTTCGTAAGCTGCTTCCTTCTCCCTCGCTTTTCTTTCTAAGCGTTTTTGGTCACTTTGCTCCTCTTCTTCCTCTCTCTCCCTGTAGCGGGGTTTTAAAGTTGGGGGTGGTCCACGGTCTGGTGATCGAAGAATTCTTTCGACGGATCGCGATTTTGACCTTCGATCTCTGCTTCTTCGTCGTCTATCCCTCTCTCTGTCCTATAAATCACACAAGTTCATAATTAGAAGTTACCAACGGCTTGAAATTCTAGCCTTTAGTTAGTCTATTAGCATCAAGAATAATCAAGATAAAAATCATGCCATCAGAAGAGCTATAGACAGTTATGTTATATGACTGTTTCACCATACCCTATCTCTTCTATCTCGATCATCTCGTCCTCCTCCACGACGATCTCTTCGGTCTCGACTTGAGCCTCGATCATTTCGTCCTCTGCTCTGACTGTCCCTTTTGAGTGAATTAAAAGGAAACAAACTGTCATATCGATTTGCTTACATGCATGAATTAGTAGACAGTACCTGGGAGACTTGTTTTCCCTTCCTCCTGAAAGATGGTCAGGTGAGTTTATGTCTTCTGCGCCCTTTTCACGAGCTCGCTTTCGTTCTTCACGCTCTCGTTCTTTTTCTCTTCTTTCTCGGCCTAACTTTTTTCTTTCTTCTTCTCGTTGCTTCTCGATCTGTAAAAAAATGCACAATGGTTGTGTCATATTCATGAAAAACTCCTACCGTCACTAATATCGTTTTAATGGACAGCTGATTTATTTGGTTCAGGATTTACTTCAGGAACTTAGAAAAAATTGTTAAAAAATCAAAAAGCGAATTTCCATACGTTCACAGCACATATCTAAATGATTTGACTGACGACTACGGTACACAAGCTGGTGGTGTCCAAGTAAGCCTTGCCTGTTGGTTTCAAGGATAAGGGCAATGTTTGAGCCGTAGCATGGAATCTCAAACATCGCTCACCATGTAAATAATTTTTAATTGTTCGAAGAATATCTTAGTCACCCCCGAGGGTACTTATTGCCAACGTCAAGTAAATTGGAAACTTACTACACACTTCCTCGAGGGATATCAAGTCCAAGAAAAGAAGATTCATGTTCCGGTTACTCTTCTTCTACCACATCAAAGAAATACTGACTCTGAAAGTTCGAAGCCTCACTTGAGCAAAAATCTGTTCTCGTCAAACATTATTTGTTCCCCAAATCCAGTTCTTTTCCATACCCAATCAGAAGAAATGAGAATAATCTAACTATAAACAAAGTCGTTGGACTTACCACGATGTGAGTGTGGCCCAATAACTCCTTTCACAATTCTGCCATCGATAAGAAGGGACTCACAGAGAGAGACAGAGATGGACTTAACGGAACATTTTAATGCAACAGGTGAATGGGTTAAAGTTACAAACAGACTAAATTAAATTTGAGAGGGGTCAGACTTACATGATGAATGCGAAATGACAAATAATGATGCTCGTAAGATGGGACGACACCCAAATTAGAACGAACCACAATCACTTTGTCTGTCTGCCGTGTAAGTAATTGCAGAATTTCGTCACTATCACACTAATCATTATCATCACACGTCTTTGTGACGATGAATACCAATGAAGCAACGTAAATGTTTCAAAATGAAGGCGAACTCACCATTTGTAATCAATTCAACCAATCATTCCTTAGCCCTAACGCATTTGGTCGTGAGAGGATGTCATGCCGCTCAGAGTCATGCCCTAATCAATACATATGGGATAGAACCCAATAGTCATCATCAAAACAATCGTCAAACCCGCTACAAAACTCCAGAAGCCGTACCAAAATCTACATATTTGCTTTCTTATCCTACCTACCCATTTCTTAAATCTGTTAGTTTTTATCGGCATCTTGCACATAAGTTTAGAATGTCTATAGATTAAAATTGTTGGAACTAACTTAATTTTCAAATAAAGAATGTATACCTTCATGCTTTCACGAAAAATACTGATTTCTCTCGTGATTATCTCTCGTTTCCCCTCGTCTTGAGCGATTTCCTCAGGTAAATCCTGTAAAAATGAATTGAACAGTACAGTAAGATAGAATATTGCTATCAATGCTTGAATGCTTGCGAAGCCACTTACAGGCTCTTCGTCATTCCCTGGATCTGTAATGGCATCCAAACTGCTCAATTTGAGAAAATGCAACTTATCTTGTATTTTCTGTTTGTTGTCAGAGGAGTCTAAAAAGTGATCAGGTTCTTAATGCTTGCTCCAATTTAAAAAATAACTGCATTCGAGTATACGAAACATACCCTTTTCAGATTTTCCTTTATCATTGCCAGCAGATCCATAAGATTCTATCTCATTCTTGAATTCCCTAAAAATAATAGCCAGTCTTTGTTTCGAGCGTTCGTCAGCTTCACTCATTTCTTGGTCCATATAATCCACAGTGTTCTTGTCAGCTTCTTTGTCCCCATTAGATGTACTCACGTCAGCTTCTTGCTTTCTCGTTCTTCTTTCAGCTGTCGTCAATCAAGTACCAAAAAATAAATATGTGATCGTGAAATGTCAGTTGGAAGTAAAAACCATTAATCATTAATGAACATTAATAATATACCTTTGTACTCCTCCAAGACATTATTAGTTTTCGCGTCAACTTTAACCACCAACTTTTTATCTCCGACTTCCAACTCATGAAGCAATCGAACTGCTCGAAGTCCAGCATCTGGTCCATTGAACTCACAAAATCCAAACCCTTGAAGCTTGCCAGAGGCTCCTTGGACTCTTTTCCAATTGATGACTTGACCACATGTAGCTAACAATTGCCGTATCATCGCATCAGGCCATTTTTCAGTTATATTTCCTACAAAGACAGTGACAGGCGGCCCACTCGGAGTTAAAATTGGCACAGGGTGATCCATCGGCTTTTCATCCATAAGGGATGGTGGCTTTGAAATAGAAGGTGGTGGTCTCATCATATTATGTGGTGGAGGTGGTCCACCGGGTCTCATTGGAGGGCCACTAAAATACGACGAATTCCCTGAATGAGGCATCATTGGAGGAGGAATGCCCATACCTATAATGAGCGCAATAATAATTATTATCTGCCATATTTATTATTCACTCATCAGTGTAGCGTTTAGTAAAACGGAACAAATCTTTGTTCAGAAGCCTCGCGAATAAGAAATCAGAAGCAATTAGAGAATTAGATAAGCATAATTATGACGCAGTAAACGCCGAGTATTTCATTTGTAATGTATGAAATGATGGTGAACTCGCTTTCAAGTTTGACCGGACAAGTTGGCCATCGTGAATGTCTCTTTGGCCAGTACCTCAAGCTGCTCTACAAGGTTATTGACATTGGGCACAAAAGTATTTCCACTTCTAAAACCAACCTGACCATAAAATTAAAATACGATTAAAAGTACAACTATCAGTTTGAGTAATATTCATAGTTTGAGTTTCCTAACTACTAAAATGCTGTTTAATAAACTCTGTTTTCCAACATAAGCTTCTAACTTATCCAGATCTAATACTCATAATAAAGGCGATTTCATTTTCCATCATCACCACACAAATCTGAACATGTTTTAAAAGTAATGATGTAAGAATGTAGTTACGTACCTGGAGGCATCCCCATAAACATCGGCGGCATGCCGGGTACCATCGGGGGTCTTGGGGGGTACGACATTTCTCGATTCCTCAAGAGCTTCGTTTCTGTAACGATCCTCCTCTCCCCACAATTCCTTATGTCATTCAGCAATATTATAAACTCTGTTCCTGCTACCAACGTCAACGTCTACCCTTCAATTCAAATAAACGAGATGAGTTTCGAAGAATATCTGCGTCTCGAGTTACGACGATAAGCATGAAACGAAGAACAACTCTCGCTTGTCGCCGAATTAAGTTGTGCTAAATGTAATTGATGGACTCACGCTAATTTTTGCCTGTGCTACCTCACTCAAGCGAAGAGTTCCAGAGAGAGAGATTCAAGTGAGAGCGCGCAGTGGCCGCATCGCTCACTCCCCTCCTTCTTCTCCAGGGCAACTTGAGATCATCTCTCAGTGCCCCAATTCTTCGTTTTCCCCGGTGGTGTGGTCAACTCGTCCACTATTGTATCATTTTTATCTACACCTTCACGTGTAGATTGAATCAGAACAAGCAACAATGGTAAGCCAATATACGTGCAGATAAGTGTATTAAAAATAAATAAATACATATGAATGTAGGTTTTCTAGCCACCAATCCATTTACTGATTTCGATAGTACTACTTGATATGGTTGTAAAATGATCGTTAATCATCTCATATCACAATTAATCTTTTAGCTGAAAAACTAATTGCATGTTTTGTTGATCTCTCTTGCTACGAGACATGGCATGAGAGTCTTTGGAGACAAGTTCAACAGCATTTACCAGGAACTGGCTAAAATCTCGAAAGGCAGAACTGAATAACTCTGAAGATTTTGAACCGTAACTTCTTATGAAGGTGAAAGCTTGTTTACAGCCGAACTAACCATGAGCATGTATATTCTTTATTCCATTACACTTAATCTATTCATCCTCGTCGAAAAAGAAGTTATTATTACGTACATGCAATTCTATGTAATATGTGTATGCATAGTCTGCCTGAAGCAAAACGACGAAGTCTTCTTCGGACTCTTCAGTGTTCAATTCAATGTATGAATGCAAAATATAATATACTCGAGATAGGATACTATTATAAACTTGCACCAGTACATTTTCTTCAGCAGAACACAATAAAATAGTGAATCCTTGCAAATCTCAAAGTTCTTGCAGTCATCAGCCTCATGACTTGCTTTAATTTGACAGACAACATTGCTGCATCCTATTTGTTACACAGCTAGATGCACACTATTGCACACTACAGTCAACTCCCTAGGATTTAGGATCTTGTAGGAATGCAAGGTCTTCTGAATCTCATTACCTGAGTGCTTTATTATTGAGACCGACCAGTCTCTACAAAGATAATTCTTCTCTGGATCAGATTCCCACACTTGAAATCAATTCTCCCATGCAAAATTGGTAGGAAGTAGTGCACTCAATTTGGAGTCAAAAAGTACACCTGCTGCTAAATATCGAATTCCCTCTGTCTCACATTCCCTGTTTTTGGACTATTCCAAGTTTATCTCACACATTTAGTGTCTGTGTTGTTGGTTGATTTGGTTCCATAGAAGTCTCTCATCTCAGATCTGATGATCTGTCACTATCTTTGTACCATAAACGTGTAATGAGACTCACAACAGCATTCTCGGAACAAATATTATTTTTTATTGTGAGCTGTATATCTATGTCATGTCAAACTTAACTTGACTCGACACCATGTACGAACCTTTTATGGCAAATGTGTGTTAGTTAATACCTGTACCTTCCACTAACTGTGTTTGACTGTCTCTGTTTAAATGAATTCTCTCACAAAGTTCTTCAATCAAATTTCCGGTTGGGTCATTTCATCTCTAATGTAGGTTTTGCTCTTTCATTCTAGCCCAGCAGTTTTCATATTTTCATTCGTTGGGTTATTGGGTATTTGCAGGTAGTTTGGGGCGAGAAATCATGCTCTACACCTAAATACTGTGTATTTATCGATCAAACCTCTAGTGTAGTTCCTGTACCTACACATTTAACATGAAAAAAATCCCATTGCGTGTCCGTGTTTTTATCGGTTATTGCACGAATACTTTTCATATGCTCTTGAATCCAGAGGAGGAAAGTGTCCTTCGGAATTCTGCTGGTGCTAATCTATTTACTGGTGCTGCTAATAAGATTACTTATCCTTAAATTATAATATGGACACTAAAAAGGCTGAGAAAGCGATTCTCAAGAAACTTCAATCTCGTCTTAAACTTGTCATTGTTGGTGACGGCTGTGTTGGAAAAACCTCGTTACTTTTTGCATATGGTGCTAAACAATTCTTAGAAAATCATGAGCCAACTGTGTTTGAGAACTATGTGACTACAGTGCAACTTAGCAATAAGAAAGAGGTTAGTGGGGAAATGGTATATATTATGCTAATTTCAAAACATATTCTAAATCTCCACATTTTTCTCATGCATTTTCTCCATTTCATACTGACAGGTCGAAATGAGTCTTTGGGACACAGCAGGACAAGAAGATTTAGACAGACTAAGGCCTCTTTCATATTCAGACGCTGATATAATTCTCATATGCTTCGCAGTGACTGACACGACTTCCTTCCTTAACGTAGCTAATAAGTGGGTTCCAGAAATCCGCCACTATTGTCCTCATGCACCGGTCTTGCTAGTCGCTACGAAAAAGGATCTACGACCAGAGTCTGGAACGAAGGCTTTTGTCGCGTCTTATGGCCAAGGTGCTTTGCAAACAGAGGAAGGCAAAACCATGTCGACTAGAGTACGGGCTGCCGGATACTTGGAATGCTCTTCGAAGACATTCGAAGGGGTTGAAACCGTTTTTGCTGTTGCAGCAGATCTCGCCATGAAAGTGAGTTTTATGTTTTCATACATTTTATACACGTTATACCAAAAATGTGAGAAATACTTTTGGTTTCTGATTTTCTAGTATCACAAAAAGAGCTCCTCCTCGTGTGTCCTTCAATGATTTTTTTATCTCACCATCTTTTCTAGTCTTTTTGGGACTTCTTAACCTAACAATAAGTTTTAGTCGATATTCTACAAAAAAAACGTAGCAAACAAGAGAGTGAGCCGTCAGAATTTTTCACCATTCCTAAAATTGTGACATTCTCACAGGTTGATTGAAAAAGAGGAAACTAAGCTTAATCAATAAAACACGTTATGTTTGATAATACAATGATTATGTATCTTGAGAGATTCTGTGATGGATTAAAATAGTCATTCTTTCACTAAACTCTTTAAAATTTTTCATTTACCACCACTAAAGATTACTTGCAATATAGTTATTAGTAATACAGTCAATAATCGTAGTTATGAAATGAAAATTACTATTACTAATCATATTTACTATAAACTATAAATAATCACTTAAATAGTAAGTAACTATTTTTGTCAAACCATGCATGATTACACTTTACATAACATGGAATAACTCATATACCCACTACCGACAAAAACCCTTTGTATTCTTGTTTATTTATGAAATGGATAATTCTATTGCTGTGAAATGTAGTACAGCATATTATATAATTTATGCATTAAGTAATCAGCGAGGAAGAAGTCTCATTTTTAATCCTTCATGTAATGGCTGTATGTCTGAACTTGCAGCGAATACAGCGTATCGTAGTAGTGTTTGACTGACTTTTTATGTAAATGAGTAACAAATAAAATATTTACATTTTGTTTCTGAAGCTTTCTTACACTTACATATCTGCAAGTTACTCATCAACGTTCCATGCTGTAATCAAAACGCGTATTAAATCGACAAATACATTATATTTTTTGTGTGGAATATGTAACACTTTTCTTTCATACAACTTTCCCTGTATGCTCACATAATTGTAAGTTATGTGCTATAAGTTATGCTGTAAGGAATCTACAGAAAAGTCTCCTGCTTTCTTCAAAGAAAAACAAGTCACAGTGAAAAATTAATTGGGCCTGTCATCATTATAACAGGTTCATTGTGTATTTACTTGTGAGCGAGTAATAATTTCATTCATCTCAATCATGCATACCAAATGATCATAATGCGAACATCGCAATAAGTTGACAATGAAGTTGGTGCAGGTCCCGTGTCAATTTCTTTATCGTGGTATGAGGGATGAGGTCAGAGACTCCAGGAGTCTCGTTCCCACTCGGGCAGGCGGAGTCTCAGAACCAATTATGATCTAACAAACGTATAATTTATAGTCGGCACACGTCAAAACGAAGTCTTTATTTGAATACATTTGACTACCCTGCAGAACAGAGTACAGACAGAGTAAGTAGCAAAGACATTGATTAGGTTGTAGCACAGGAATAGTTAATAGTGAAAGCTTTCTTTATCATCAACTCCAGAGTCACTGCTACTGGAATCATTTTGTTGGATTGCAGAGTCATTAATCACTTCATCTAAAATCTCCCAAAGAACTGTTTGTTTAGGGAAGTCATTATCAACGAGATTGACCAAGTAGTATGAGTCAGAGATGCCTTGAATTATTGCTCTTGATGTCGACCCTTCAGGATACAGTTTTGCCCACTGTTCTGTCCACAAGGCAAACGCTTCATCTTTCCAAACAAGAAAACTTTCAGGGTCGACAACGGTGGGCTGAATAATTTCTCTTCCTGGGAATACTCCCCACGTTACCGCAATAGGACAGTGCCGATAGGCATTCGTGTAATTGTGTCGACCCTATTTTAACATAAAGAATGATATTTTCAATAAGTTGTCTGTATGAATAACCATCTGTGTATACTATGGCGTCTTACATTTTTGTTTATAATATGATAGTTAACTTGAGGATAGTTGACTAAGATGCTTTTGAGCCTTTCAACTTTCGCAGGGCAAATGAAAAATTCCAAGTAGGCTTTCTTGTACACGTATCCCCCGGGCTGACCCCAGCCATGAACAGTATCAGAACTTGGTATTCCATTTACATTCGGCTGAGAGTTAATTGTGAGCACTCCATTTTGGTTGAGACGACTCAGGTGATCTTTGATCTCCCCCGTCTCCGGCGAAATCTCTTCATCATTCCACGGAATCTTGGTCACCTTAAGACAACAGAACAGTTCAACTTAAAGCAGGTTTAGTCATTGAAACAGGTCTTTTACTTAGATTAATACTTACTGGAACTCCGTTTCGGTTTGGATTTCCACTGATGTAAGAGAGAAAGACAGTCCACACATCCTTTTCAGATTCTAATGTCTCGCCCCACATTTGAAGAAGGTCGTCTTTTGGGCTCTTGCTTTTCAAGTAGAACAAATAGTAGTCTTTAAGTTCGCCAAATGCAGGTGATTCGGCGGAACCCCAACGACCATTAGGAAAGTCATCCCAATGCCTGGTCCTATGAATGTAAGCATTAGGTCGTGCAGACCAAAATATTGGCCTAACTTCCTCTCCAGATCGTTTATAACTTGGAACAACTTTCCACGGTAAAGGCCTTTGCGGTTGTGCATTCCACAGTCCTAATTGTTTGGTAATAGCCATTACAGCCACTTCTCTAAATTAACAAAACGCTTGATTAACAATCTACATACTCAACATACACACTGGATTTCAGTGTCATATTCTCTTAGTTCACCTGTTTAGCGTGTAAAAGTGAACTCCAGGTGCAGTTCCAGATTGAAATAGTTCCTTGATCATTTCTACTGCTTGATGAACTCCATAATTTCGAATAGCCTCGTCATTGCTTTTCAGTGGCTCAATAATGTCTAGGATTTCCTTAGGCACTTCCAACTTGGACAGTTTAACTATATGTCTTAAGGAGTCATAACTCTGAAATGAATAGATACAGGAAATATTCAACTCATTGATCAACACACTGATCAGTATTTTATAACAATGGTTATTACCTGAATAGGCATAACACCAGGGATGATAGGAACACGAATACCCACCCTCCTACAATCTTCCACAAACTTGACATAAACCTGTGTCTTAAAGAACAATTGAGTAACAATGAAATCCGCTCCTGCATCAACTTTTTCTTTCAGGTGAAGTAAATCTTCCTCATAAGAAGTCGCTTCGGGGTGTCCTGTGGGATATCCAGCCACCCCCACCACAAACTCATCTCCATGTTCTTCTCTAATATGACGAACCAGATCGGTGGCATACTCAAATCCACCTTTCTTAGCTGCCTCCCCTTCTCCCCCTTCATCTCTGTCCCCTCTAAGGGCTAAAATATTCTTGATCCCAGTATCCTTAGCCTTGGTCAGATGTTTCCGAATGTCATCCACAGAAGACTGAGCCGACGTCAAGTGAAGAACCGTATCTAATCCCGAGTAATTCAATGCTGCAGAAGCAATCGTCAATGAAGAAGTTTCCGAGTCCCCACCAGGGTTCCCTGCAGGGTGCCAAGTTACATCGACAAACAGTGGCCCTCCATTTCGAAATCGGTCCAACCTATGTGTACGCATTCAAAATCCAATTTATCACGAGAGTCTTTTATGAATCCTTTATACGTGTTATATCCTTATATCCCATATCCATGTTTTGAAAGTTATGTCTGGAGACGAACCTGGCGAGTAAGTTGGCAGCTCCACTTTTTGTCCGTGGAGGAAAAAACTCCAGCGAGAAAAAGGGCTCCCCAGATTCACTTCTCTCGCGAATCTTCTCCACGAGACTCACATAACCATTTATGGAAACTCGTCGACGTCGACCATTTTCCAAGCAAGACTCTCCATTGTTGTTACCGGTGACGGTACAAGTTTCTTCCGTCCCCACCATTATTTTTATTATTATAAATTTTCAGCCAGTAAGACACAATAATTTTGAATGTTGTATGGATTTCACGCACACACACACACACAAACTATGAATTTAGGACGGATTGGAAAGTAGTCAGCTCATGTGTCTCCAAATTATAGGAGATTTGCTTTGAGAATATTGGGAATGTAGGATTATAAGTCACGCACACACACACACTTTATGTCTTTACATATGTCTTTTGTACACACTTCCGTCTCACCAACAAAGTACTCAACATCCACAAAGTCTACACACGCGTAATATCTTTAGAAGACAAAGTCTCGTGTGCGCGTCTAATAATAATATTAGTGCAATGTATTATGTTCAAATTGAATAGAATTGTCTTTAGTCTTTAGGACAAAGATGGAATTAATACAGGAGGTTGTGTTATGTAACATTGAGACGCAGGAGGTTCTGCTGAAGAAGGGACTGAATATATAAAAGCCGGAGAGTGTGACTTTTCTAGAGTTCACGTTGACAGGAGTGCAACTACTAAAATAAAGGCTGGTAGACAGAGTTGTTGAGAATACTGAAACGAGAATTCAGTGATGCTGAGACTGTTGTGTCTGTATACTTGAGTGCAGAGATTTAATAAAACCGGAGGTGGTGGTGGTGGTAGTTCAACAGTTGGATATAAATAATGTAAGTTTTCCAACTGACTGCAATAGTGTACACTGGTGGATCTGCTCGATGAGAGTCAACAAGTAGATTGTTGGCAAAGTCTATCAGCCGCCTAACACGTGTTAAAATAGATACATATCAGGATGCAATAGCAGCGCTAACAACTTTTTACGTGGTGCTTAATATCTTTTCTTTTTTATGTCTTGTATAATTCCATGATGAGTTTCATGCAAAACAAGTTATTTAGTGGAAAGGTATGACGAGTAGGCTTTAACCGGTGAGTGGGTTAAGCCAGAGAGGTTCTTAGGAAAACAGGATTGGACAATTGTTGGTGGTCTATAAAATAATACTAACCAGGCTAGTCCATAGCTGGGGTTATGCAGGAATGAATTATGTTATAATTCGATTGTGCAGTATTTACAAGTCAGGAGACTTTCCTCAATGCAATTTTCATTGAGCTTTAAAACAAAAATGTAGGTAATAGCATTGGGCAATCAATTTCAATAACACGTTCTTATTGAATGAACCTTGAAACCAAAAAAAGTGTACAAAAGCACAAATTAAATATTATCGAGTTTCGAACAATAATAATGTTACGGCATAATTTTGCAAGACACATTATATGTACTAGAGAGAACCCAGTTTCAGTAGATCATAATGTGTAGATTTCTTTTTCTATGTGGCATAAAGTTACATATCTAAAATCTAATGATGATCATAAACTGGAGTTGAACAAGAGGTAAGAGGCGTTAATGATGTGACTGATGAGGAAATTGTAAGAGAGCTTGTGGATCATAAGTGAATTGACTTGATGACACGATTGGTGTAGAAATATGCGTGGATGTTGCAGGTTGATTTTGTTGTCCATGTCCATAGCCAGATGAAGAAGAGAACGAGTTGTTTGCACTTAAGTGAGCGGTTATCGTAGATAAAGGCATTCCTCGCATGTGCAGGCTTCCGGTGGATAAGTATGACTGAGATAAGGGCAATTGGGGGTGACTTTGGGGATCATTTCCAGGCGTCGTCGTCGTCGATAGCTGTGAGACGACTTGTAATGAATTTATTTGAGCTTTCATTAGCGCTTCTTCAGCTTGTTGCTTTTTCAGTTTTTTGGCCATCTTATTATGTTCCTTCCGAGTGGCTCTCAGAAGGAATATCACTTGAGCCACAGTCGGAAGCTTCAGGTGTGGTTTAGACGTCTTGATCGCGTCAATTATCTGAGTCGAATTCTTCAAGCCAGCTCTGTACAGCGTGAATATCTCAGACTTCATTTCTTCGCACAAAAACTTTCGTCTTACTTTTACAACGTCGTGAGCGTGAGCGTGATTGTTCTGAAGGATTTCTACTTCACTCTCGTGATCTTCGTAAATTACTTGAAGTCTTATAGGACCTTTCTTGCTGCACAATTTACAATAGTAGTACTTTTTATTCTTTCCTGCAACTATGCATGACGTGTGAATCGCCCAGTCTCTCTGGAGAGGAAATGCTTTCAACATGGCATCGTAGTTCGGATAAGTCGACACGAGGTTCCACTCCATCTTCTTCCGAGGGTAAGACTTTTTAAATTCTTCCGTATCTTCATCTGTCGACGATTCCGAACTTGAATTTTTATCCTCGTCTCCTTCTTTACCGTCTTTACCTCTTTCATCCGACTTTGGTGTTGTACTACTACCTGTCTTGTGTCCTATGCTTTCTTTATTGGTAGAGGTTGCACTCGCATCTTTGGTAGTAGACTGTTGAGCATCCTCAAATCTGCCTCCGTCTGAAAAACAGTAAATGATAAATTCAATGCTGTACGTTCTGTCCCTGATTGCTCTACGACATAAATGTCCACAATTATTACCCAAAGCTACAGGGAAAGCCTCATAATCCGATTCTTCCTGTGGCGACACTCGCTCAGTTTTGAAATTCCTTTTACTACTACAAATCTTGCGTTCACTAATATCGGGAGTTATAATGAGATCCCTTGGGTCAATTTCATCAGCATCAAAGTCAGAGAAGTCCTCATCCCCGTTGCTGGCGAAGATATCCTCATCATCATCTTCCTCTTCCTCGGTTTCATCCTCGTATTGTTGTTTCCGCTTTCTCCCTCGTTTCGAAGACCCTGCACCAGCCCTTCTTCCCCCTCGACCCCCCCTCGGTGACGAAGAAGAAGTCCCCTTATTGCCAGTCTTTCTCCCTTTTTTCATCCGTGGTTTCTGAAGAGTAGCTTGACTATTTGGGAACAAATCTGGCTGATGTCTCTTGAACAAGGCCCCTCTCAAATCAAAGGCTAGAGAAATACAACAAAACACCACTCAAAACCTCTAAATAATATTACACAAAACTAGATTATAACTCAATTTTAATTAATCGATCTTACCAAAATTGGTGAGTATCCACTCCTCCAAAATAGTTTTCCATTTGGAATCCTCTTCGACTTTAGCTTTGAGGAACTTGATCTCTCTCTCCAGCACGGTCACCCGTCCTAGAAAGCCGCTGTTCGGGCCTCCTCCTCCGTAGTCTCCCAAATAGCTGACTGAAGGACCGCCAGCCATCGCTGCAGCCATACCACCACCCTTGCACCACTCCAATCAGCACTTGCTGCAATTGGCAATTAATTTAGATGAACAATTAATCTTGTGCTGGTGTGTGGAGTGTCATTTGGAGAATGCATGAGGAACGGAGAGTGTTTTGTCAACAGAAGATGAGGGGCTGGCAGGCAGGGAGCCATGTGCAAGGGAAGTCTGTGTGGTGGATATGACGGACAGGATATCAGTAAAGAAAACACTGTCCCGATCTCTCGTATGTATAAATGTATGGGAAGAGAAGAGGCGCATGGACGGGATATAGTCCAAGTGGGCGGAGTGGGTGCGGCCTCCCATGCATTATTATTAGTACGCTACTACTACACAACCAAGCTTCCCAATCATTGTAGCATAATAATATTTGCCTGTTGTACTCGAACTTGTGCCTCGTCAACATTCAACAACTTCTCGTTGTTAATATCCGTCCTTTATTGGAAGTGACCACATGTGACTTGAAATCCGATCCGACTTCGGAACTCCTTCTTGTAGCCTTGGGAAGGGCCACTAGTCCCTTCGCCTGGGACAGAACACGACTTCTGGCTAACCACACCCACTTCCAAGCCTTCCAGTATTCGTATAATTCGTGCGCGGTGGTTTCCAGTAACCAAGTTATTATTCTCTGCTCGAAATGTTTTCCGATGGGAATTTGGTAGGAGATGGGTCCTGGGAACTTCGAGTTCTTGTCACGGACTTGAATGAAGAACCAAGGACACTGAGGGTCAAAGGAGATCTTCACATTGGAGGACTCATGCTTCAACTCGTCGAAGACTTGGGTACTTTCATTCATCATAGTTATCATTCTCCATATAGTTAATTAGTCATTATTAGTAGTAGTAGTTTATTAGTAGTAGTGTTACGAGGTAATTCAATCCGTGACTGAATGGAGCGTAGCAAGCCGGACACAACTCTTTGAGATAGAGCCGTCAGTAGCTGTACGGTGCTACCCCACTTTCTCAGTTCAAGCTTCTCCGAGTAAACTGAACCTCCACCGTTCTCTCTCTCTCTCTCTCCCTTCTCGGTAACTCTACCCGACTGCGAATTAATTATCCCTCCCGACTCTGCATTGATAATTTTACCCGACTGCCCATTAATTATCTCACCCGACTGCATATTAATTATCCCACCGGACTGCACATTAATTATCCACCCGACTGCAAGCACATTCAGTACCTTACCACCGGAATCACTTTAAGTGTTCCCGCGGGAACTTTTAAGATTGGAGGAGCGATGTAGAAATATTAAGAAATATTAAGAAGGA
>Ga0194135_10000927_pt1 | contig 17126 bp, 12 predicted proteins | sample LitLau_LLRF_2013_FD_134024 | JGI IMG/M metagenome (GOLD analysis project Ga0194135, IMG submission 134024) | Freshwater sediment microbial communities in response to fracking from North America - Little Laurel Run_MetaG_LLRF_2013 (version 2) | ecosystem: Environmental > Aquatic > Freshwater >...
ATGTTTTAACTTTTTCTCCTTCACTAAACCTTACAAAAGATATTACTGTTACCACTTTAAATTATGCTAAATCGTTTAGAATTCAAAGTGATGGAACTGCCTGGAATATTATTGATTAATTTTAGAATTAATAGTAATGACATTGGATTATAATTTTGATGCTTCTTGATGAGTAATACTCTAAAGGATGTCGTTTTTTTTAAAATTTCTAATGTATGGAATTGATAATTAGGTAATTGTTTGATGAGAGTCTTCAATTGCCTGATTTTTAGATTTTAATTTCTAATTTTTAGATTATTATGTATTATAAAATAACAAAAATAATGCTGGCTTCACTTTTTTTGTCTTTGGGAATAAGTAGTGTAAAAGCTCAAGTGGTTCAAAAAATTGGAGATAAACCTTTTATTGTAAGTCCTAGTGCAGTTTTTGAATTAGAGAGCAAGACAAAAGGATTTCTTCCTCCGAGAATGAGCACTCTAGAGCGTGATGCGATTGTGTCTCCGGCTACAGGATTAACCATATATAATTCGACTTCTAACTCATTGGAAGTAAATGAAGGTACGACACTAGTTCCTGCATGGAATTCAGTAAAGGCTTTTTTGCCTTTAGCCGGAGGGATAATGACGGGAGATATCAAGGGATTGAACTTGACATTAAATAATAATGCTGCTACAAATTCTACAACTATAGGAGGGGGGACAACAACAGGTGATATTACGCTTGGTGGAACTGCTGCTCAGAGCATTAATATAGGCACAGGTGCAGGGGTAAAGACAGTAACTTTAGGAAGTTCTAATAGCAGTAGTTCGACCAGCATTCAGTCGGGAACAGGAGCACTAAGTTTAACACCTGGCACAACAGGAGTTACTTTAATAGGTAATTCAGCTGGAACAGGTACAATTACTTTGGGTTCTTCGAATACTACTCAAACTGTAAATATTGGGACTGGTACTGGAAGTTCGACTGTAAATATTGCTACTGCATCTGGAAACAATTTTGTTCTAATTGGTGGTAGTTTAGGAGCAAGCGGTACATCTATTCAATCAGGTTCTGGCGGATTACAATTAAATCCAGGCAATACAGGTACTACATTGATAGGAAGTAGCATGGGGCAGGGTACAATAACCTTAGGCTCATCAAGTTCAGCCCAAACTGTTAATATAGGAACAGGAAATGGAGCATCTAGTGTTAATATTGCTACAAGTTCTGTTGTTGCAAATTCGATTACTATTGGGGGGACCAAATCATTAATAGCGGTAGGTACAGCACCATTGGAGGCTTCTGCTGCTTTTGCTGTAAATTCAACTACCAAAGGTTTCTTGCCACCAAGAATGACAACTGTTGATCGAAATGCAATTGTAACACCAGCAGCAGGACTCACAATTTACAATACTAGTACTAGTGCGTTAGAGATTAATGCAGGGACTCCTGCTATTCCGATTTGGAAAGGTATTGGTTTTTCAGGAATAATTTATCCTTCTATTAGTAATAGACTTACTGATGATTATACTCTTTTGGAGGGAGATTCGACTGTTTTATTTGATGCTACAGCAAAAAATTTGACCGCGACGTTGCCTAGTGCGGCTTCTTACAAAGGAAAAATATATTATGTGCGTAAAGACGATGATTCTACCAATACATTAACGATTTCCCCTTCGGTGATGATTGCAGGTACATCTGTAGTAGTTGCTGTAAATTATGCAAAAACAATAAAAGTACAAAGTAATGGGAGTGACTGGGTTGTTATTGACTGATGTTTTTTGTTTTAAGACCTTAAAATGTAAAATCTGATATGAGTGAGTTTTTTTTTAATAGATTTTCAAAGGTATGTTTTCAGATTATATTCATTCTTTTTTAATAATTAAAGCAGTTAGGTTGGTATAATGGGATTCTTAAAGAACTAAAAATACAGATTGTAATTTAGTGGTTTTCCTTCCATTTTGTTTTTTTAAAGTTCTTCAAACTAGCTTAATTTTACTTGATCTGTCAAGTGTTTTTAAGTTAGTTTTTCTTTTGGAAACCATCAGAACACATTTGTAAAATGCTTAAAATATAACATAACTTGATAAAAAAAATAATTATTTCTGTTATCTATAAAAAACTTTAAGTTGTTCTATAAATGATTCAGATATTTTTTTGACATAAATTTTAAAGAGCTAGTTTTTTAACTAAGGTATAATGTTGTTTGTATGTCCCGGATATTTCATTAAAAAGCTCAATTATTACCAGAGGATATGTTTTTCTTGTTTTTTAATTCAAATTTGATTGAATTTTTATCTATAGAAAGACAAAGAAACTCTTCGGTGTGTTTGTCACACGTATGAGCAGTTTCTTAGAGAAAGTTTATTTAAAAACATTAGATAATATTATATAGTATTTATGCTCGAAATCAGGTTTATAATCGAAGTTTTTTTTGAAATAATAATTAAATCTTAACATAAGGAATTTAAAAGTTTTTTGGAAATATTTTAAGTCGATTTTACATTTTTAATTGTTGTTTATTATAATTTGGATATTATTTGTAATAAAAGTAATTAATTTTTTTATGGTTATAATGGGTATTGAATGTTGCTATTTTGTTAACTATGTTTTTTGTTTTGAAGCCAAATGGTGCTCAATTTATTGTTTGTCTGAAATAATGGATGGTTTAATTTAAGAATAGAAGCTATTTGTATAATTCTTAAAAGAAATATGTTTACTTCAAAAAAAAATAAGGTGAACATTGTTGTGTAGTATTACAGGTACAGTTTTGCAAAAAGGGAAAATAAAAAATTTTAAAATTTAGATTATGTATAAAAAATTAAAGACGATCATCACATTACTAATTATGGGAATCGCAGTAAGTAGTGTCTCTGCTCAGGCTGTGCTTAAATTAGGAGGAGATCCTTATAAGATCAATGAAAAAGCGGCTCTGGATGTTGAGAGTACTACAAGGGGTTTTTTGCCTCCGCGTATGACTAAAGCACAGCGTAACCTGATTACTTCACCTCCTGCGGGCTTACAGGTTTGGTGTACAGATTGCAATATTTCGACAGAACCTGCATCAGGACAGCTTTGTATTTATTTAGGATCAGGCTGGGCTCCTATTATGATGAATTCAACAGCTGTTGTGACTACAGGGAAAAAATCGGATGCTAATAAACCAGTTTTTGTAAGTACTACCAGTGCAACAATAAATGGTATTTTGGCAGAGGTTAATGGTGCTATACCTACTGAAACCGGATTTGTGTATAAATCTATTTCAGGAGACTTTGCAACACTTCCTACATTAGATGCGTCAGGTACTGTTACTTCTCCAAACGTTAAAAAAACAACCTCGTCAGTAGTAACTACTCCAGGAGGCGCAATGACTGCAACTGTAAGCAGCTTATCGGCAACTCCTTATTATTATAGGGCTTATGCTAAAAGTGATTTGGGTATCGGTTATGGTAATACGGTTATCCTTAATTGTGCTGCTCCTTCTGTAACTGCTCCTAATTTTACCGATACAACGTTAAACCCAAAGTTTAATGGTACGCTAACGGTTAACGCAGGAACTCTTCCGGGAGCAATAACCGAATACGGATACTGTAATAACACTACAACAAATCCTACAGTTGCAAATAATAAGGTTGTACTTTCAACCCCAGCTTCACTTGCTGCTCTTGATGCTACTCTTGCTTCGGAGACGTTTACGTCAAATCCTACAGTAAGTCTTAGTGCAGATAATTATGTAGCACCAGATTTAAATTCACAGTATTTTAGATTTTATGTTATCGCAAACGGTGTAACTTATTATAGCCCTACTAGTACAACTTATTCACCAACTGCTGATCCTATTACAGGGGGTACTGCAATTGCAACAGTAGTTTCTAGTAGTACTATATCACCAGCCGCCAAGATAGAGGTGTCAACAAGTGGTAAAATTACGGTTACTTTTAATGTTACAAAGGCGGGAACTTATAATACTTTTACTCCAGCTGCCTCAACTGGATCTACTACAGGATTAAGTTTGGGTTCTGTTACTTCTGGTAATTTTGCCATAGGGACTCAAACCATTGATTTTACAGCCAGTGGTATTCCCGCAGCTTCGATTTCTGGATGTACTTGGAGTGTTCCAAGAATTGGTACTCTTAGTTCAGGTACTATTTTAAAGGGTGATAATACCGGTAGTGCAAGCTCTTCTAAAGCGAGATGTTATGATGATTTGTACAACATTACACAACCAGTGCCTATTACTTCTGCTACAAATAGGGTTTGGATGGACAGAAACTTGGGAGCTTATCGTGTAGCTGCAAGTGCAAATGATTCTCAGGCTTACGGTTGTATGTTTCAGTGGGGGCGTGGCAATGACGGGCATGCTAACGTTGAATGGACAGGTACTACGACGGCGACAGTTCAGTATTCAACTTCATCTACTACTGTAAATGTTGATGTGCCAACTGTCAATAGTTTTATAATTACCTCTGCTAGTCCTTATGATTGGCGAAACCCAAAAAACGATCTCTTATGGCAGGGTTCTTCTGGAATTAATAATCCTTGCCCTTCCGGATATAGAGTGCCTACAATAGGAGAGATTAATGCAGAGATAGCAAAGTATAATATAACAAATATTTCGTCGGCTTTTAATTCAATTTTTAAGTTTGCAGCAAGTGGTCAACGTAATTCCAGTGATGGAAGTTGTTATAACGGGACCAATCGTATAATGCTGAGGGGTAGTACCGTTTCTGCTAGTCCTAATGATACTAAAGTAGATATAGTTTATATTACTTCTACTGGTGTTACTGCTGGCACGTTAATCAGAGGTGAAGGTGCTCCAGTTCGTTGTATACAAAACTAATTTCTAAATTTTAAATATAGATCATGGTCTGATAGAGTAGGTTTTATAATAAAATTCAAAAAAATGATAATAAGGACGTTAGCCTGTCTATATTATCATTTTTTTGGTTTATGGTCTGTAGAGTTTCACTTAATGTTTTTTACAATGTACTGTCTGTCATTCAAATTAGATTTTTTTTTTTAGTGTTATGGTCTTTTATTAAACTAATATTTCTCTTCATTTTTAATAAAAAATTATATCAAAATAGTACTGATCTCTTATACAGTTATCCTGTATAAGAGATCAGTTATTTACCTGCAATCTTTTTTTTATAGTAACTGGTTTATTTTTACTGCTAGTATATTTTTAATTTCTTCTTCGTTTTAATTCATCCCAGTTATAAATATTCATAAAAAATGAAAGTACTCTGTTTTATCCTTCTTTTTGTAAGTTCTGTTTCTATTGCACAATCACAGCACGTTATATCAGGATATTTTCCTCAGGCAGCAGATAAAGAAATTCGTATAAGCGGTATAGGTATACCTGATAATATTGAATTTGCCTCAACCAAAGCAGATGCGAAAGGTAATTTTATACTTACTTATCCATCAGGTTATGTGGGAGCTTCCATATTGGAGATTAAAGATACGAAAAGTGTTATCGTTTTATTGAATAAAGAAAATTTTGAAATTAATTGGCCTGATCTGGAAGATTTTTCAACATTAAAGTTTATGCACTCTACTGAAAATGGTAATCTCTCGCATGGGCTTGAATTGTATCAAAATATAGAAGCTAAAAAATCAGGTTTAACTTATTTGATTCCGCTTTATTCAGGAGATCCCTCTAGTGAATCTTTTTTAAAAAATGATTTAAAACTTCAAAATAATTTATTTAGGCTGTTTTTAGATGGGCTTCCTTCAAACTCTTATTCATTGTATTATTTGAAATTACGAAAGTTATTATCAGATATGTCGCTTACAGCCACTAGATACCCTGAGCAGTTTTTAGACAATAAAAAAACATTGCTTGACCTTGATTTTGGCGATAAAAAAATGGAACGATCTGGCTTATTTATTGATTTGTTGCAAGGGTATGTGCAACTAGTAGAAAATTTTTATGGAGCGGATCTGGAGAAAGTAAAAATTGATATCAATAGCCTTATCGGTTTAGTGCTCAAAAATTTGAAAGCTGATCCTTTGATTTTGCAGGATGTTGCTCAAAAAATGTTTAATTTCTTAGAAAAGAGAAGTTTATTTAGTTCATCGGAGTATTTAGCTCTATCTATATTGGACGAGAGTAGCTGTCAGTTAGATGAAAAACATACAGCATTGTTTGAGCAATATCGAAAAATGGCAACTGGAATGGGGGCTTCTGATATTGTTTTTCCTGAGCCTATAAAAGGGGGGTATGGAAAATTGTCTGATATCCATTCAAAATATAAGTTGGTTGTTTTTGGAGCCAGTTGGTGTCCCAAGTGTACAGAAGAGTTGCCCAAGCTAAAGTCATATTATGATAATTGGAAGAAAGAAGGTCTTGAGATCGTCTTTGTGTCTCTGGATACTGATAAGGCAGCATTTATGGATTTTATAAAGGATTTTCCTTGGCTTTCCAGTTGTGATTATAAATCGTGGCAAGGTAAGCCAGTGATAGATTACTGTGTATTTGCGACGCCAACAATGTATTTGATGGATAAAGATCAAAAAATTCTTGCAAAACCTATTTCTGCAGATCATTTAGAAGCTCTAATGAAATTATATATGCTGAAATGAGAATAATTGATTAAAGCAAACCACTTATGTAACATGACTTACCACTTATAACCTATCGTGATATTTCATTAAAAGTGGTTAGTATTTTTGCTTTGCTTTCAATCTTTTTTTAGTTATTGAATTTGTTGTAATTGTAGAATTTAAATAGAAAATTAATATTATGGTACAAAAAGAAAAAAGAACGATTAGTTTGTTGTTTTTCATAGCAGTTGTTCCCGGTCTGTGTTTTTCACAGACAAGTAACAAAGGGATTGTTTCTGTAAAAGCCGGTACTGTATTAAGTACTGCCTATGTATTAGAAAACAATCTTGGTGCAGAGTTTATAAATGATGGTGATTTGTCGCTATACAGTGATTTTAAGAATGATGGTAAAGTAAGTTTTACAGATGGTCAATCTTCAGGAATAACTAGGTTTAATAGTAAAGGAGCATCACCTCTGGCCATTTCAGGATCAGGAACTTCTAATTTATATAATATTGAATTTAATAATTCAGTTTCAAATTTTGAAGTTTCAGGTGCTCTTAATGTTTTTGGTAAAGCATATTTTCAAAAGGGTGTAGTTAGTTATGTAGGCTCAAGGGGCGGATTGACTTTTGAGAAAGATGCAACCGCTGAGAATGCAGATGATGCAAGTTACGTGATGGGCAGTGTTGTTAAGAAAGGAAATAAACAGTTTGTTTATCCAATAGGAGACGGTGGTAAATTCAGGCCTGCTGCTATTTCTGCTCCAAGTGAATTGTCAGCTTCTTTTAATGCTGAGTATATCTTTGATAATCCAGACCCATTATATCCATTGAATAGTTTTGAGTCTTCATTGAGTTTGATTGATAATGCTGAATATTGGACTATAAAAAGAGCTGATGCAGGAACAAGTAATGTTTTTATTACTTTGAAATGGGATGAATCTACTACTCCTGCCTCTTTGTTGGTTGATCCAGTTGAGGACATACACGTTGTTAGATGGGATGAAACAAAAAAAGAATGGAGTGATCAGGGAGGTGTTGTTGATGTTTCTAAAAAAGAAGTAGTAACGGTTTCTGAATCATTAAATAGTTATGGCGTTTTTACTTTGGCAAGAGTTACTTCTTCTCCTGGGGCTGAAAATGTAATTGCAGTTCATCCTGGAATTTCTCCTAATGGAGATGGAATAAATGATGAGTTGATTGTGGTAGGGCTTGAGTCTCATCCGGATAATAAATTGACTGTTTTTGATCGTTTTGGTAAAATAGTGTATGATACTACATCCTATAATACTAAGGGAAATGTTTTTAAGGGATTTAAAAACGGTAATAGTGGTGAAGTTTTGCCACTAGGTACTTACTTCTATACTATTGATTATCTCGACCAGACTACTGGGAAGAGAGTTAAGAAATCAAATTATTTATACATAAATTTAAGATAATGACGAACTTTACTACGATAAAAAAAATAGCCTTTATTTTTTTGTTGATCATAAGCTTTTTTTCTGGAAATGCTCAAGAAAATGAGAGATATACACAATATTTTTATAATCCCACCGGAATTAATCCTGCTTATGCGGGAGCATCAGGTATTACTACTCTGTTTAGTAGTTATCGTACACAGTGGGTAGGTGTTCCAGGTGCTCCACAAACTGTTGCGTTATCATTAAATGGTGCTGTTTTGAAAAAAAATATCGGTTGGGGTCTATCTGTAATGAGTGACAAGATAGGTCCTTCGGATCAAAGTGCGATTGCAGCTGATTTTGCTTACAGTATGAATGTAAGTCCGACCTATAAATTGTCTTTTGGATTGAAAGCATCTGCTAATTTACTTAATGTAGATTTTACTAAGTTATATTTAAAAGATGGTACTGAACCTACTTTCGAGAATAATATTGATAATAAATTTTCGCCAAATCTTGGAGTTGGTTTTTATCTTCATTCAGATAGAACCTCCATTGGTATTTCTTCGCCGAATTTATTGGTAACAAAATTTTATGATAAATATTCCAGTAATGCTTCTACAAGCAGTATCGCAAAAGAAAACATGAATATTTTTCTAACTGCTAATCATGTATTTGATTTGGATTATTTTCTAAAGTTTAAGCCTTCAATACTTGTCAAAATTGTTAAAGATGGTACCATTCAGACTTACAGTTCAGCAACATTTTTAGTAAACGACGTATTTACTATTGGTATGTCGTATCGTTTTGGCGGAACAATAAATAATCTGGCAGGATTTCAGGTTAGCGATAGGATGTTTATTGGCTACGGTTATGATCTTGAAACAAAAAGTATGCGTAATTACAATACTGGTTCTCACGAAATTTTTATACGCTTTGATTTTGTAGGAAAGAATCAGAAAAGATCAATGCTTGGGTTTTATTTTTAAAAAGGAAATTTATTAAATTAAAAAAAAGAATATTGCATTTATATTAAAGATTTCAAAAAGTTATTTTTTTTTTTTTGTAAAAAAAAAGCTGTATGATTATTTGCTTCGAAAGCTATAACTTTTGTTTTTTATTAATTTTTGAATTAGATTACTATTTTTAAGCCCGTTATTTTTATTTTAATTACTAATGTTAGTTAGTTAAAATGAGAAAATGCGGGTTTTTTTGTACTATTATAAGATGAATCTTTTATTTTTTTTTAAGTTGGTGTGTTTAGTCTTATGCTTATGATTTTGCAATTTATAATGTTTATAAAGTATTAAAATACGTTTTGGATATATATATATTTCCGTTATTTAGCATTTTAAATTATTTGAATGGCGAAGTAAATTTCCAGCTTAGAAGTACATTTAAAGCTGTTGAATTCTTTTTTATTTTCTTTATATTTTTTTAATTGTTACTAAAAGAAAATAGGTTAAAATTTTTCATCTTGTTATTTTGATTTATATTAAAATGATGAAGTCTTCGTATAAGAAATTTTAAAAATAAACATTCATCTAAAATTGATAAGTTTATTCAAAATAAGTGATATTTATACCTTGATTTATTGTGGTTGTTAACGATTTTTATCTTTTCTTTTTTATTGCTATTTCCTTCTCGGGAATATTATGCGCTTTAGTTCTTTTAATTTTGAACAGAGTAGAAAAACATGCGAACAGATTATTAGCTTTTGGTCTTTTAAATATTTCAATTGTTCTTCTCTTAAATGGTTTAACCTATGTTGATTGGTTTTATTTAACATTTCCACATACTTACAGATTAGGTATATTTACTCAGTACCTGCTTGCTCCTTTTTTTTATTTATATGTGCGCGCAACCATTAGACGTGAGGTTAGTTTTTATAAATGGGATTGGTTGCATTTTGTTCCGGCTGTCTTACATTTTATTGAGTTCATCCCTTTTTATTTAATGCCAACTGATGAAAAAGTTAGATATTTAAAGTATGCATTTTCTCATCTGGAACTGCTTTCTAAGCAACAGGAGGGGCTGTTACCTGCTAATTTTCATCCTTTTCTTAAGACAGCGACTGGAATTGTATATCAGTTTTTTCAGGCCAGATTACTATTTTTAGTTTACAAAAATAATCGTAATTGGTTGAAAAAGAATATGATTTTTTGGAAATGGCTTGTTCGGCTGACTTTTTTTCATTGTTTAACATACGTGTTTGTTTTTGTTTCTTATTGTGTATATTTTAGTCGAATAGATATGAGGGCTTATTCGATATTGGCTTTGGCATTAGTTCAGTTTTTTTGCACTATTAACTTACTTTTTAATCCAATGGTATTATACGGGATGAAAGAAAATATAGATCAAGAAAAACTTTTTGAGTTTGAAGAAAATAATAAAATTTCAGGGTCAAAAAAAAATATTTCTTTCGTAAAAAAAATGATTTTCAAAAAAAGACTTGAGGATTATATTGAAATAGAAAAGCCTTTCTTAAAAAAAAAATATTCGATACGAGATTTAGCTGCAGACTGTGACATTCCTGTTCATTATCTTTCTGTAGTAATAAATGAAGAGTTTGGATGTAATTATAATGATTTTATTAATGGTTTTAGAGTAAAATTTATAATAAAACATCGCTATGTCGAAGAATGGTATCCTTTTTCCCTTGAAGGTCTTGCCTCTGAGGCTGGATTTAATTCCCGTAATTCTTTTTTTATAGCTTTTAAGAAAGCTACAGGTCAAACACCTTCGGGATATTTTTCACAAAAGAATAATGGACCAAGAGTAAAACCTGGCGACGAATAATTAAAAACTCTAATGTTTGTAAACATTTGTTAACAAAGTATATTTGTCTCTGGGATGACTTTATACTATTTTGACCAACAAGAAATTCATGGGCAAAAAATATTTTTTTTGCTATTGTTGGCTGTACCAAAGTCAATTTGGTAATATAGTATATTAGTAAGATTGATTATAAAAAGAGATCTTTCGTAAAAGAAATAGTACTTGATCCGACTAATAACATGAAATTGATCTCACAGATGTGTTTTGCAAAAAAAAACATAAAGGTTGCCGATAGTTTGCATTTTCAAAAATTAGTGCTTTAGACTTTAATAGAGATAAGTATCAAGTATCTTTAGGAACTATGAATTTTGAGGATCAATTGATTATACGGGTAAAATCTGAAAACAAAATATATATACCTCAACTTTTATTTAAAAGAGATTCTCTAAAAATAGCCATTGACCAGTAGCAGGTCTCTCTTCATATATCTCTTGAAAAATGTACTCAAACCCCTAAAAAAAGAAAGGGGACGAGTGCTATTTGAATCGTGCCCTGATATAAAACTAACTTAAAATTTAGTGCATTAACTTTTAGGTGTTTAGAATGATAACAATAATAAACACATTGCTATAATTAAACTGATTATTAGTATAAAGATTCAAAGAAATCAGGGTTTAAAAATTTTAATCCCTTGCTCAATACTATATCTTTTAATTACCAGTCAATGTTAAGCTATTTTGATAGTAATAGTTGAAATGCTTCTGAAGAATATTTGTAATGCAAAAATAAAAGTATTTAGAACTCAATTTCTAGGGATAAGAAATATGCTTTTTTTATTCAAATGGTTTAATCTCCAAATTTTTGCAACTGAACCAAAATAGTATTTACTCTTCAAAAAAAGATAATAACTTTTATAGGTCTATTTTTTTGAAGTTCTAAAAAAAATTGAGAAATTCATTTAAAATCACTTTTGATTAATAATATTTTAAAGAGGTAGTCCTAAAAGGTAAAGGAAAAATTATTTTTAATCTTCCAGCGTTAAAGTACAAATATTTGTTTGCTCTCTCTCATTTAATTCGTTTTGTTATTAAATAAGTTATCATTGTTAATTCTAGTTGAGTTAGTATTCTTGATTGTAAATTATATTGATTTTTTTTAAGCCTTAAAGGTTTCGATTTTCAAATCTTTAAAAGATTATATAGATTAAACGACAGGAAGCTTTTAGGTATTACAAAAGATGTTCTGGTATAAATGTTAAACAGGCAAATGATTTGTTTTGGTACTGAAAGCGGATAGAAAGATAAATAACTTTGATAATTTTTCCTGACCTAAAATAGTTGGTAGATTTTCTTCAAAATTAGTCTCATTTTGCAGAATAGGACTAGAAGCGAGGGAGAATTATATACAGAATCTCTACTTAACCTTAATTTTGAACCCAGTTGATGCAAGTTGCTTTAGCGGTTTATACTAGTTTTTTTACAATATTATATTTTGTTTTTTTTAACATTTGTTCGTTAAAGATCATCGTTTGTTTTTTTTGAGGAATCACTTGTTTATTTCTCGCTTTAGCTTGATATTTTCTATTTGTATCTTTAATCAAATGAAAAATATAATTGACCTTTTTACCATAATTAATAATTTAAAATATGTTTTATGAATACCTATAATGTAGCAATAATAGACGATGCACTTGTTGATGTTTTGACTTTAGAAAAAATAATCTCAAGTTATTGCATAAATATTAATTCGGTAGTTCATATGACATCTATCGACGAAGGCATAGAAGAAATTAATAACAATAAGCCTGATATTGTGTTTTTGGATGTCATGATTAAGGATAATGTTATTTTTGATTTTTTGGATAAATTTTCTTTGGAAAATGTTCCTGTAATATTTCTTTCATCTGACAGAGGGTTCGCTGTAAATGCCTTTCAAAGCAATGCTGTAGATTTTATTTTAAAGCCTCTTAAAGTTGAGAATGTTATTTTATCTATAAATAAGGCAATCAAAGCGATAGAGTTAAAAGATGTCCAACATAATATTAATTCCTCACTAAGAAAAAGAAATGATAATTTTGATTACTTAGCTATTTCATCTCTTGATAAAATTGATTTTATCAAAAAAGATGATGTTATGTTTTGCATGGCAGAAGGGAAGTATACAACGTTCTTTTTGATGGGGGGGAAAAAAATTGTATCAAGTAAAAATTTAGGTGAATATGAAAAAGTTTTGGATAGTTCTTGTTTTTATAGGATTCACCACGGTTATATCATTAATATAAAATATTTAATAAGTATAATTAAAAAGGATGGTGTTTACTGTGAATTGTCTAATCGGATTACTATACCAGTTTCTAAAAGAAGGCAGGAAAGTTTTAATAGGTTTATTAAGCTTAGGAATTAATTGTTTAAAAAAGGTAGACGATTATTTTTTTTTGTAAATTTTTATAAATATAAAATAACTTCTCAAATAAGTTTCATTTTATATTAAAAAGACTTTATGGTTTTAATTAGTATTCTTCGCCAATTATTCTCTTTATATTTTCGGTTGTTTATTTTTAAGTTGTATTCTTCTTATAAATTTTAAAATTTGATATAATTATAATAGAAATTTTGATTTCTTTATTTATAATAATTTTATTTTAAAAGTTTATATATTAAATATTTAGTAATGAAGAAAATAGTTAAGTATATCATTAGTGAAGATGGTGTTCCGATTTTTTTTGGATGTGATATGAAGCATGAAGATGTTTTGAATGAAGGTTTTTTATCAGCTGGTTTTTTGGTGTTAAGATATGATAGTGGGAAAAATATTTTTTTAGCAAGATGTTTTGGTGATAGTACATCTTTAAAAGTAAAATCAAAACTTGAAATTGATGCAAAGATAATAGAAGATTTTTTTAATTTTTAAAGGACTATTGATTTCAGTTGATTTTGTATGTTTGAAAGTTGTCTTCTTTATTTAAATTATCAAGATATTTTTTTGTTTGGATTATCTTAAAAATTACGCATATTAAGCCAAAAGCTTCGTATATTAATTTTGTTAGCTTCTATTGACTTGTATTTTATTTATTTGTTGTTTTTTCAAATGTTTTTGAAATGAAGTTAATTTAAAATTTTAATGTATGGATCCAAATAAAGTATTGGTTTTTGATAATCACCATTATTTTTCGAGATTTTTAAAGTACGAGTTTAAAGATATCAAATTTATTGTAGGTGAGAAGGAGTCTATTTTGTATGGTACTGAAATAAATAAGAGTTTTTCTTTAATTGTTTATGTTTTTTATTCTGAGGAAGATTTAATCAATCTTTTTAGGTTGTATTCTTATGGTATTAAGCTTTTGGTTTGTAATCATAGCCCAAAGTTTGTAAATAAGTTTAGAAATATTGAAAATATGAGCGTTCTGGACTGTCTTGAAACAAAGAGCGGATACAGAGCAGATTTACGAGTGTATTTTAATCAGGAGTTTAGCATTGCTAAAGATACAATTAAAAATTAAGAAAAATGTAAATGAGAGAAGTGTAAAGATTTTGCAAATAAAATACATTTATCGATACCATTTGTTCTTGTACGAGATTGGTTATTATTAAGGATTTTTAGGTTTGTAATTATATGTAATTGGAAAACGGAATAAAGTATTGTTGTAATTTAAAAAATCGATAAGTTGATGAATTTGCAGAGCAACCAGATAAAAAATGAGATTGAGAATTTAACTAGTTTGAATAAAAGCCTGAAGGACTTTGTTTACAGGGTCTCACATGATTTGCAATCTCCTTTAAATGCGATCAAAGGCTTGGTGTCTTTTATAGAGCTTGAAGGTGAAAGTGAAAACACTTCTGAATACCTTGGTATGATTAAAATCTGTTTAGATAGATTAGATGAATCGATTAAGAACAATCTTCAGTATTCCAAAAATAATTTCTTAGACTTAGACTTAACTGAAATTTCTTTACGTAAAACATTTAAAGATGCTACAGATGTTTTTTTTAGTAGAATTCGATCTTCAGGAATTAAATTGCAAATTGATATTGATCAAAAGGCTCCTTTCTTTTCAGATAAATTTAGGTTGAACAGTCTTTTAGTAAATTTAATTGATAATGCAATAAAATACCAGAAGAAAGATGAAGTTAACAAAAGCATAATCATAAAAGGGGTTTCCGATGATGAAAAGTTTAGGTTTATAATATCGGATAATGGGATTGGGATTTCTCCAATGTATCATGATAGAATATTTGAAATGTTTTTTAGGTTATCTGGCCTGGCTGAAGGTTATGGTGTCGGGCTGTATATTGTTAAAGAAACTATTGAAACATTACAGGGGTTGATTGAAGTAAAATCTGATGGTATGAATGGAACCACTATTGTTGTTGAATTAAAAAACTTTAAAAGATGAGTTCAAATTTACATCTTAATTTTCATCGAGTTATGGTTATTGATGATAATCAAATTGATAAATATATTATAAAATATGTCGTAAGCACAAAAAAGTTTAGTGATGTTATACTAGATTATGACTGTGCAGATAAAGCTCTTGAATATTTGACCGAAAATCAAAATAATCTTTCTATGTTACCACAAGTTATTTTCATTGATATTAATATGCCTGGAATGTCTGGTTTTGATTTTATGAAAGTATATGACAAGTTATCCTATATTCTAAAAAACACATGTAAAGTTTTTATTACTTCAGCAACAAATGTTAGTGATTCTGATTTATATAAACTTGATGATAAAAATATAGTTTCTTTTTTGCAAAAACCGATCACTCGAAATCATTTAGAGGTAATTCAAAATTTAGTTTATTGATAGTTATTTAAGAATATTTAGATTTAAATTTTATAATAAGTTAAAACGGGAATTTTTTTCTGACTTATCATTTAGTTGACATATATAGTTAATTATCAAAAGTAAATTAATAAATAAAATGACGTATTGTATAGATTGCAATCAGAATGTAGGTACTAAATTGAGAAGAGTGCAAACTGGCTATTGCTCTAATGGCTCGAAGATATTTTACGAAAATAAATTAGTTTGCGAAATGTGTGCAAGTAAAATTGATAGTAAGGCCTATAGAAAAAGATTGTATTTAATAGTTTTTTTACTTGCAATTATTAGCTGTTTTTTATTGCTTGTAAAGAGTAAATTCAAAGAATTAAACATGAAATTACACAAAAAGGATATAATAGAAATATGCACTTCAAAAGTGTATTAGGCTTTGTTAAAAAATCAATTTGATCATAGAATCTTTTTCTTAGTGTTTTCTTTGTTGGTTTAAGGTTTGATTTTACAATCGTTCAATTTAGTAATGCAAAAAAAAAGTTTTTTAAGTGTAGATAATTCAGTTTTTAATTCTTTATTTCAGCTGAAAAGAGAAGAGCTTTTAGTCTTTAATAAAAATAAACTTTTGGATTGAATTTAAAGATTTCTTTAATGTTTCATAAAAATATTTTATGAACATTGGTTCTTGCTTTCTAATAATTAAAAAGTGTATATTAAAGTATATATAATTCACTTGATTATTGTTCCTGTAATTTTTATGTTTTATTTTCAGGATAAAATTATATGTTATAGTAGTGCATAGTAGGAAGTTTTTAACGATTTTCTCATAATAAATGATTTTTTGATCTTTTTTTACGATAAGGTTATATTTGTGCACTATGTCCTTCTTTTTTTTTAATGCGATAATATTACTTGAGCCTTTGTAAGATAAAGTATGTTAACTTTTTGTTGAAATTATAGGAACTCTATGATGCTATTTTTTTAATTTGTTGATAGATTAGTTACGCAGTTTATAGATTACTTACAAGATGGATTCGGGCTCTGTATAATTTTTTTAGTAAAGTAATTTATTGCAATAATGGGTTTAAAAGTAATAAATGTAAGTGATAACACTTGTAAATGTAAGTTACTAAAAAAGATTCACTTTTTTCTTTGTTTTCAATTATTCCTATTTAAGAATCATTTATTACTTGATGTTCTTTTTTTTTTCTTTAAAATATCAACTTTGTTTCTAAAATTAAGATATTAGTAAATGGAAAAAAAAATATTATCGATGGCTTTGCTTTTTGTAACTGCTACTTATGCGCAGGTTGGTGTAGGAACGAAGGCTCCAGATCTGTCTGCCATGCTTGATGTTGTTTCTAAAAATAAAGGTTTTCTTCCTCCTAGATTAACTACACTTGAGCGTAATACTATTGTGGCTCCAACTGCTGGTTTGACAATCTACAATAGTACGATAAAGTGCTTAGAGTGGTATAATGGTACAATTTGGTATAATCCGTGTGGAATTGATATTTCTTCGGGTGGAAGTGCGGTTGTTTCGGGCTATAGTCTCTCTGTTACATCTACTGGTACTCTGACTGCCGGTACAGCGGTGTCAGGCGTTACTCAGACGATAGTTGCCATGGTAGAAAAAGTG
>Ga0194135_10000928_pt1 | contig 17123 bp, 6 predicted proteins | sample LitLau_LLRF_2013_FD_134024 | JGI IMG/M metagenome (GOLD analysis project Ga0194135, IMG submission 134024) | Freshwater sediment microbial communities in response to fracking from North America - Little Laurel Run_MetaG_LLRF_2013 (version 2) | ecosystem: Environmental > Aquatic > Freshwater >...
ACTATTGTCACTCGTCCCATCAACGTGCTCCACGTCTACATTAATACTGGAAGAATCAGAGTCGTCATCATCTTCATAGTCCGTGGTATGATTATTATGATGATGAATATTATTGAGACTGTCGTCGCGTGGGTTCATCTGGGAATCTTCTTCAGTGGTCAGAGTAACTTGAGGTGTGAACACAGATGATGAAGGATCACCCCTGAAGTGATGATGATCGTCGTCGATGTTAGTCTCATTATTATCTTCTCCATCATCAGAGGTTTCCCTTGAGTCATTATGATCTAGATGATGATGATGATGATGAGTGTTAGTGGTAGTCGAGGTGAGATCAAGTTCCATCTCCATTCCTGCATCGTCTTCTTCTTCATCGTCGTTTCTTTCACCGCGGATTATTCCCCCTCCTGTTGATGATATGAATGATACAACACACACACACATGTATGAATTAATGAGGCTACAAAGTAAGATAAGAAGCACTTCGTGTCCCATCTTTGGACCGTTTTATGGCATCTCTCCTCTCCCAACTAGACTCATTTAGGTCGATATCAAATAAATCAGGTTACCTGAGCTTGGTGCGAGATTAATCGAGGATGTTGCAGTAGATCCTGCCTCCTCGTTAGCACCTGAGTTGTTAATCTCCTTCACGTTGTCTGGGAGGTAGTCCTTCCAACTCCGAAACAGGTATCTCGTGAACTTCCTCAGTTGCCTGAATTTACAGTACGTCGCTCCTTCTGCAGATTCCAGCTGTTGAGTTTGAATCAGAAATCCTTTCTCTTTGAATGTCTTTTCGAGTTTCTCTCTCATTAGACTCTTTCGCGTTCGTCGCTTTCTCTTTGAACGTAACTTCCGGCTGCCTGAGATGATACCTCCACCACCTCCTCCTGAATACTGTTGCTGGTCTGGTCTTCCTTGTGATAATGCTGAGCATGTTCCTGTACTACTATTGTCTGATTGAGAACTCGAGTATCCATCTTCACCTTGGCTGATAAGGGGGAAAGTGATACTTGAGCTATCTGCAGACGGACTTCGAAGTTGGTTTCCTCCGTCTATCTTGAGATTATGAAGCTCCCTTGCTGCAGGACTCAGAGGAATTGACGAAGAAGATGGACTTTCAGTTCCTCTCGATGAAGAGGGGAAGGAAGTCTTGTTATTATTATTATTGGCATTACTAGCAGAAGATGATGACGGAGAAGAAGAAGGAATCTTCAGGGACGAAGGTCTAACAGGCATGCATACTGACATAGACTTGGCACTTTTAGGTAACGATGAGAATGCATACTGACAGTCGTGCTGCTGGTCTCCATCTAACAATCCCCCTCCACTAGTCGCTTGGAAGAGTGAAGATTGTCCAGTGTTTCCTGAAGGAAAGGATTTATTCATTGATTTGACTGCAGAAGACGTTCCTACCTTGTCCGTGTAGAAGCGAAAGTTTCCTCCAGAATCAACCGAGAGCATTTTCTTCTCTTGCAAAGAAGGCTTAGCTCCTCCAGTAAATTTGAACTTACAAATAGACACTTGAGCACCTGAACTTGGTCCTGAATCAGCCTGACCAAATAGACATCCTCCAGCATGACTACTATTGTTATTATTATTATTTTCTCCCACACTACCACCACCCATCATGACTCCTGTCGTTGTAGTCTTATTGATAAGAAGATTATGCGATTGATTATCATACTCTGCTGATGCTGCCTTAGTGGCAGGAGATAACCGTCTTTTTGCTTTCTTGTGAGGATTAAGATGAGAACTTTTTAACCCTGTGTGATGATGATGACGATGATCATCTATTGTAATTGGTGGGGCGAATTTGATTCCTCCTTTGCCTTTACTTTTATTACTCGTGGTAGTCGAATGACCTAGCATAGCACCGGTCGCTAGACTTAATTGAAGGTTAACGTTGTTGACTAGGCTTAAATCATTATTGACTGCTTTAACTTTGGTCTCCATATTATTATTATTATTATTATTATTATTCCTACTACCACTACTACTCATTAATCCTACTCTACACCGTTTAGAGTCATTAAGTGAAGACTTGTTGAAATTATTATTATTAAAACTACTATCGCCGCCTGATAACCCCTCACGGCGTCTTCCAGGGTTTAAATGAAAATCACTAAACAAATTCGCTGGAGAAATCAGTGGTAATTTCATATTAATAGCTCCAGCATATGCTGCATTAAAGTCAGAAAGAGACAATTGAATCTGAGAAGATTCGCCGATTGAACTAGTCGTCGTATCTCTCATGCAGAGATTCAAAGGCTCCTCTTGACTTTCACTCTTGATTCGCATCACTCCATCACTTAACACACCTTTCGATTCATTATTGCTCAGCATAGGAGTAGCAGCAGTAGTAGTAGGTTTTCCACCTTTCCCTTTGAATCCCGTGAGACTTGAGTAAGACATCTTCGAGTTCATCTTTGAAGGAACTTGTTGTTGGTGGTGGTGAATTGACACATTCTTCCCTACTACCAATGGAGTAGAAGTGATGGGGACTAAATCAGGAGGTGATGAGATTTCCCAAGTGCTACCTGGACAGGATTGCTTATTGATGTTTACTACACCGGAGTACTTTTTATTTCCTCCTTTGCTACTTGTTGTCGTAGTTGACAAGACTCCTTTAGCCGCATTACTACTACGAGATGGACCTTTCTTCGTTTGAAAACTACTTGAACCTGAAGGTTCTGTAAAAGCCAAAGGAGACATTATTGTTGTCGTAGTGGGAACAATCGTGCTGGGAACGCCTGTATTTGGCTCATTTGTGTAAGAATTGGGGAAATGAATTCCATAATTCTTCGATATGAGATGACAAATATCAGCCTTCTTTGGCTTTCGACCTCGACGAGGCCGAGTGTCAAAGGTCAGCTCCCCCATATAAGGCAAGTTATTCATTAGCAGCATGGGGGCTGGATTAGTCAATCGAGGAGTTTCATTTATCACTTTCCCCCTTCCTGATGCTGACGATGGTGATCCGGAGAACACTCGGGACTTATTGTTGTTCTTAATATTATTACGGTCACTTTGGTTTTGGTTTTGAGTTTCATCCGAGTCTTGATTTGTATTGGTCGTTTCATTTCCGCTATTTACAACTTTCTTTGAACCCCGAATCGTATTCACTGAAGGGAATAAATCTCCAGAACCTCTCGAAAGAAGCTGCTGCTGACCTGGTGGTGAGCTTTCTTTTGAGTTATTCTTCTCCACAACTTGTTGTTGGCACTGGAGAGATGATGATGACGAGTTTTCATGAGGCTCTACTTCTCTGCTTGCAACCGAGATCTCCTCAGTGTTTGTCTCATCACTTTTATTATTATGAACTGTTTCATTCACTAGTAAGTCTTTATTTCCTGATGTAATTTGTTTCTCCACTGTTGAAGAATTCACTTCCTGAAGTTTATTTTTATTAACTTCATCTTCATTAGAAACCAATAATAAGCTTTCTCCAGAGGATTTGCTATCAGAGTTAATCTCACTTTGACCAGGAGTTGGGTTATTATTATCTACAGATGGATTCCTGTGTGAGTCTTTCTCATGACTGGACTGATTGCACTGGAGAGAGGAATAAGAAGCACTTCGAGTCTTGCGATCTGTGAAGGCAATCTTACTACTATTGTGGTGATGAGGAGCAGTCGTCGTTGTTGCAGTTGTTGCTACTCTGAGTCTCTTGGATCTACTGCTCGTTGTTGTAACACGGATTGATTGGGGTTCTTCAGCAGATACTTCTTGAGATGTTGTTGCTGACGAAGAGTTCCCTCTTAACAATGTTTTTGATGATGATAAACACCCACTTTGGTCTGCTGTTACTGGTCCGCCTAACAATCGTCGATTTGTTAGCCCTTTCTCTGCCAGCGATTGTTCCTTCTGCCTACGAGTATCATCTTCGACTTGAGTTGTTTCTGACTCTCCTCCTGTATTTCCCGATCTCCGTTTACTTGATCTTGTATTAGGGATTACACCTGAACTGGTGCATTTTGTGACTGTATTATGGCTGCTTGTATTATTGGCATTTGTCACCTTTCTTAATCCTACAGATGACTTGTGCATCTCAGAGAAAAGTTCCTAAAGAGTCTCTCTTTAAAATCTCATTCTCAAGGCAAAAGTGAAAGTATATATCTTAAAATATATGTCGATGTAGCAAGCGCAACTATAGACAATACACAGAATGATTACGTTGAATTTTAAAAGAAATCAAATAGTAAAAAAGATGAAAAATTGCAGTTGAAAATGAGACACATTGAAACTAAGCTGCACTATACGAGCTGTACTCTATCTAAACTCTCTATTTTGTTATGAAGTATGTGAAGTGATGAAGTGTCTTTGAAAGAATGTATTTCTAGACTTATATCAGTCGTGTGTGAACTTGAATCGCTTGGAATGAGCGTAGAGATGACCGCAGAAGTGAAAAAAGAAGTGACGGAAATGAGAAGAAGGACAAGAAGAAGAAGAAGAAGAAGAAGTAAAAGTCTGGGTCAGAAAAATAGGGAAGAAAAGATAGAAGGAAAGTTGCACTCCGACAGAACTTGGTGAAGTGAGTGGAAATCTCAGAGCCAAAAGTCTTTCTCATCCATTTATTCCTTTGCTGTGTGTGAATAAAACACACCTAGCAAAGTTAAAGCTAAAGTGCTAAAACACACTCACACATCTCCATCCAACCAAAAGTCTCTCATATACTCTCCGTCTTCGAAAGTCTGTATATAATATATATTCAGGTTGTGTAGTTAGTTAACTTCTACTCTCTCTGCAAAAACTGCACAAGCCGGGGACTTTTTACTTTTTACTCATGTTAAGGATTAAAGTGTGCACGCGAGATTGACGAAGAAAGAAGGTCTAGCGACGTTAAAGCTATTTTGGGCAAATTTTTCGCACACAACACCCATCCTTCTCAAGTCAGGTCGCTTTTAGTCTTTATATAATACAGAATACATGTTGCTTGTGCACACACCAAAAGACTATAAGGCTCGTCATAAGAATCCAACGGGACGCTTGAGTATCTGTTCCTTGTTCCAACTTCCACACAGACGTATCATCATCTTAAGAGGGAGTATAGGTAACTTAATGCGCTACTCTCTCTCTCTCTGTGAGATAATCATCATAAGCGCAGATATACTTGACGATTCTGCCAAAAATATTGGCTCAAGTTTCATTTAAATTCCTCCCTTAAATGTACATTCAATAGATGAGATATGCGGACTTCTCCCATTCTGAAAGAAGAGGAGGGTAATTAAATAAGAAGGACAATAATAATATCTTACCGCATATTTAAATTTCTTCTTTATTGCCTCTAACCTTCAATTAAAACATTATGATTTCCAATCCAAAAGAAGACATAAACCAGACGATCGTATAATAATATCATCTCTGCACTATTTTAAGTCTCGCCACTCATATTCGCAAGCTTTATAACATGTATACTCATGAGAGTAGTAGTAGGCTTTGAAGTAAGTTTTGAATGTATAATGTGTAAAAATGATGAGCCAACAATGAGATGATGTACAATATTTGCGTGTGGGCATCATCACCATCTTCATAATATGAGTATGGGAAGAACAGTGGGGAAAGGATATGCTGATACCCAAATATGGATTAGCTAGAGTTGAACTCAAAATACCGAACTAGGTCTATTTTAGTTCCAATTTTAAATCGCAAGACTCTCTCATACATCTCTCTTTGCAACAACTCTCGCTGTTTTTAGTGTTCTAACTTTAAATGTTTAAATACACACGAATATAACACAAGCGAGAGAGAGAGAGAGAGAGAGATCCGTGAAACTTCACGATAAATGTTTCCTTTAGCTTTAGGCTTATCAAATGAATCTCAAGTTTGAATCTAAGCGTATCAAAATGCGGATGAATGTAATCCACACGCACTCTTCTCTCTTTACTTGTCTCAAGCGTCTTGAAAGTTGAGAAAAAGTGTACGCATGAATACATATGAAGTCTCGGAAATGACTTCTATGGGTGTTGCGTAAGTTGTAAATGGGTGGATAGCTTTCCAGTGAGACTTGATGTATCCATAAAATGCGTACCTACTTGTTCGTGCATATATGTGTACTTTACATGTTCATTTTTTAATCAGAATTCTCTGGCAGATGTAAATTTTGGGAATGCATGCGCTATATTTACTAATTCAAAGAGAGAATTTCACCGTATCTCTCTTCTATACACAGATAAGCATCTTCTTAATAATGAACATAAAATTGACCAGGATGAAACACAATTTTTTGCAACCCGGAACGATTGAAACTTCTTCTTCTTGGAGCTTTTGAAGCACCACCACGTGGAGTTAGAAACATACAAAAATAACGATATACAAAATACAAGTATTTAGTAGTATGTTTACTGCTATCACCGTCGACTTCTCTCCGAGAGGAGAAAAAAGGTTTCTCCCGAGCCGAGTAATGCTTAAAAGTAGTAAAAAAGGTTGCTGGAAATTTGGCATGAGAAGATCACTTTGCGTAGATCTAATTCAGTTGGCCAAAAAGTTTGTTGTTTGACACTGAAACATGTGGTTCAAAATTTTGGCTCATGGTGTCTTTTCCTTTTAACTCTGACAGAGTGTAGTAGTATTAGTTGTTTTCCTATATACATACTTAAAATATATCCATGTGTAATATGTGTTATGTGTAGAAGTTGTAGCTGTGCCCATCGGATCTCTTCAGACTTCACAGAGTCGATCACAATCTCCTTATTTGGAAATTCGGAGAGTAAAATTATGTGTAGAAGGAAATTCTTTCCCCAGCATCATCATCATTATTATCGCAGTAGCTGCGTAATGTGAGGCTTGTGCAAAATTTTGCAAGGAATAATATCTCGCTGTACTTCCGCTAGCAATGATACTATCGTGTGTGCATTACCTTTTCATGAGACTTAGCTGCATGGAAATTCATCTATTACTCGCAGCTTGTTTCAGAGATTAAATAGATCTGAGTGAACTAAATTGAGCTTATTTTTTAAGAGTCAGTATATTTGAAAATGTGCTGTGTAGCTTTGTGGTAAGTGCGACGGTGATCTCTTTTTCACCCTTCAGGTGATACATGACGATGATACCTGCAACATGTTATGCTACACCCTTCTCCAAATCTGGTTCAATCAAATGAGCAAACAATTGATGTTCCTTCTTTCTCTACTCTGGATAATTTGTTTCTCCTTTTTGAGTCCATTAGAGGCTTAACTGGGAATTGTTCTGCCTTCAGCAATAAAAATACATGCGTTTGGGAATGAACACATTTCTACGTCAAATAATGAACACTAAATCTTTACTTTAATATTTAATGAGACTCCAATTAACTCTAGAATTCATTTTGTTGCTCTTTCTTACACTAGTCTACTTGTTGCTAGTATAAACTTTTGTACTGTTACTTGTGTTTGTATTAAACCATATATCGATAATGAGGGTAGCTTGAATGATGAACTGTGAATTTGGTTTTACTCTTTTTTCTTGTGAAGCTTATGGTAAAATTAAGCTTTCATAGTCACATCCCTCAAAAAGAGACTTGCAAAACATAATAGTTAAAATCTTAACAGCAAGTATACAATAGTCAAATTCATGGCCAGGATTCAGGAAAAGCCCATGTAGGAGTCATTAACTACCCAGGTGCATTTGTGGTTGGACATTTACGACAAACATTAGTAGACAACTTGATTGCCACGACGTCTGAGGTGACAAAAGAACTGCAATTAAGACATCTTCGAGTGTCACATCGCTTAAGGTGTGCTCTCTTGTCGGGTATTGTCAATGATTCAACAGTTATCAACATTTGACTTTATTCGAGGTGTCGTGTAATTTTGTCCTCAGATTTTTGAACATGATTGACTCTGCATCTCTCACGCCCATCTTTCATGAACATGAACTGAGATATCTGTCTGTTGTTAACTTGTTTGGCTCATGTTTCCAGTTAAAATTCAGTTTTTACTTCACATGATTTTTACAATTAGGATACGAGTTGGATGTATCGGTAATTATAACTGTAGTAATAATACGGGAGACGACAAGACGAATAGGACGCAAGGCGAGATGACAAGAATAGAAAGATGGAGATGAATATATTTATGGCGAAGGGAGAAAAGGGTGGGCAAGTTGAGATGAATTCGCGTTGGCAGTTTAGTTACAGTTTACAAGTTTACAGCCTCTGAAGATGCAAAGAAGAATGTACAAGTTAAGTAAGCAATAATAATGGATTAGGGAGAGTACTTTTGTGTTTTGTAATTTTGATAAGGAGCAAAATCGTTGTTGAGGGATTGAATGAGATTTAGGATTTAGGAGCATCTCATCTTGTCTTTCAAAGTTAAACTGCTTTGAATGAAAGTTGTTTGCGTGGGCCAATTCCTTGTCTTTTAGATTAAGCATCTTGAATTTTGGATTGGCTTTATTGGCTTTAGTCAATAATCGAATCAAGTGGAGTGGTCATTGGTATTCTTTATTGCGATTTCCTTTGGACTTTATGATTGGTAAGACGGTGGACACTCGACGGTTTTTCTCGATCTTCAGCGTTGTTCTTCAATACATTTTGGCTTTTGGCATGCAGTCGTCTTTATCTCTCTGCACATACATACGCTCTTGCCTCTATTTGGCATACTTATTATTCCAATGGGTTGGTTCGATTTTTGGTATTGAAATTATTTGAAGGGAGTTACCCCTTTTACTACTCACACTGCTCCATGTTAAAATTCATAATGCGGTTATAAAAGGAAAATACTTATCTGGTCAATGAGGAGCTCAGAGAGATGAGAGAGTCCCATTTACAAAAACTTCATTATTTAGTGGATGATGCCTAAACGCTAATACTCTTTCATCCTTTTCTCAAGGCACCACCTTCCGACGACGAAGACGACGTGTGGCCAAGGCAAAAATGATACTCATACTATTCCTCTCTCATATTTATGCATTTATATATTTATACCTCTGTAAGTCTCCCTCAATGGATATTTAATGCGTTACCTCGCCAGACTTCTAGATTGATTTGATTTGTCTTCTTGTTTACGAGCTCGTCGCCACAGTTGGTACTCAATTTGTTTGTTATTTAAGAAGCCTCTAACAGATAGCTCAATGGGGTTCGATAGTCTTGTTTATATTTTTATATATAAATTATAAATACACACTCGATCGCCCCTTCATCTTCTTCCTTACTAAGATTAGACTAATGCAGCAACAGAACGACTTGAGACTCTTATTATATGCTCGTTACTCCTCCGTGTGTCCTAGGGAGTTCCATTTTTACATATTACATCCATGATTTCTCCAAATTATTACACTAATCAATCATATATAAGTTCACTACACGAAAGATTACTTTCTTCTCTTGGTGATTTATTCAGTCACTCCAAAGATTATATCTAATTCATACATGCACTGATCATCCGCTAGCATAAAAGTCACTTTGGAAATGAATTAGAAAGAGGATCCCATTCCCATAGACATTTATATGTTCAAAGGATATCTATCAATAAAAATATATTATATTACATCTCTCCTAATGAGAATGTGTGTGCATCGGTTATCAGCTTGGGCGTGGACATGTTTCCAATATTGTCGATACTTTACTATGGCTCGCCCAACTTGTCTCACATTAAGAGCTTCCGTCCATTTAACTATTTAATTGGTTTGCAAGAAGCGTTTTCACAGCTTACAATAATAACATTAATAACCTATAAATAATCATGTACTTAATTTATGTACTCTTGTACCTACACGTACACACAATGCATCACTACATGCAGTTCTTTAATCTCATTAAACTTCAACATTGCTATTAATTGCGAGTTGGCCATGTTGATTATTTTAACGTTCCCAAAACCATTATGCAAATTATTGCAAAGTAATTTACCTCATTATTTTCAACATCACAATAAAGGTTAATTTCAATAAGTTTATAGTAAATACTTATTAGCAAACCTATTAACATAAAGACCTTATAGGTTCTTGAAAATAAATCATTTCCATTCTAATACTCCTAATAATCCTAATTGATCGATTATGCTTAAAAACTGTTGGAGTTATAACGTCTAATACCATCAATACAGTCAACAGTTTACAGTATATCGCATGACTTTCATGACAGTAAATCAGAATACAGTGTCTGAAGCTGAACTGTCGAACTGTCCAACAATTAAATTTGCATGTCCTTTTCGTTCTCATTCAGTCTCAAAAATCCACTCAACATCAAAATGTAACACTCGATTGAGCTGTAGGTTTTTGCTATCGGATTCCTAGCAAACAAAAGAAACGAAACAATTCTATTTCATCAAATTCAAAACCTTTCTTCACATTTATCATTCAAGTATTTCAAATCCAACTGACTCAACTATATACACGCATGCAGGACTCAGGAGCTTTTGCATCACCCACACCACTAAACCAAAGTCACACTCTAAAGTCATTTAAATATTTCGAATTGTTGCATATATATAGGTATATATACACACATATTCCCATTCATTTTCGTGAAGTATTCGACATGCATATCAAATTGAATAAGAAATTAAATCAACACACTACCAAAGAAGGAGAAGAAAAACTATGAAATATTTACCACTTGCACGCTTTCCTAAGAACAATATTTGCCTTAAAAGTCTTCTCCTTCGTCCACACTCCACACCACCTAAAAGTTAAAAGTATATAAACCATTTAAAACCAATCTATTTAAACATTTGAAACTCGTCAATCTCTCGAGCTAAGTGTCAAATGCAAACAAATGAACGAGACAGGACGAACAATGGGCCTGTATTATTGTACACATGCTAGCAATGCTACTACAAAGGAGTGTTAATTGAGTCTCAACTGTCTCAAGTCTCAAGAGAATCATGGGACTAGTGACTGGGACCACGGCACGGGACAGTGAGACAGTATTGAGCAGGGCAAGGTGAGACTTGGGGCGAGTTGAGCCAGCTCGCTGGCGGGATTTGCGATTGGGGCAGCATCTATGGAGGGAGGCTCGGAGTTAGCGGCACTTACACGAGGAGACTAGATGAGTTGGCAGAGTGAGTGAGACGGACAACCAGCTGGCAATATCCTCGTCTCGTCGGCACCAACGTGTCGAGTATATCCCGTTCATCAGAAGATCCACTACCACCACTACCACCACTGCCACTTCAGTAAGCCGACGACGACGAGACTGGTAAAAGAAGTGTGTGTGTGTATATGGTAAGTGTATCATCATCATTATATTGGCATGCGGACTGTCAAAGTATCATATTAAGCAGAAGGAACTCTCACACTCACGGTCCTCCGGCACCTTTTTGTATTGTTGTGACAGCGACGACATATGGTGTGACTTGAACGCGTGTCATCTCGCTCCTACTTATCGCTTCCAAAAACTGGACAATCTTCCTCCATAAGACAATTGAGAAGGCAACAAGTGCGTCGCCAAAATGAGTGCTCCTCCACAGCAGCAGCCACCTTCCACGCCGCAGTACTTGCGAGGCATTGTCAAACAGGTAATAATAATGAAGATTTGCTAAAGTAGTGTTAAAATAGCATTGATAAGGAGTCGGGGTTGTTGGAAAAGGTCATGTAATATTTAGGAGGGAAATGCATTTCTTGTAATTGTGTGTGGGGGTTTTATTATTAGGTACTTTCTGGTGATTCCATCATTATTAGAGGACAACCGAAAGGCGGTCCCCCACCAGAGAGGCAGTTGAATTTTTCAAATGTGTCTGCTCCAAGATTAGCCAGACGACCGGGTGGAAACACTAAAATGTAAGTTGGTATTGTTGGTGGTATTGATAAGGTGGTAGTGGTAAAACTGTAGTATGTGAAAGGTTGCGTATTTAATAGTGAGGACGCGAAAGACGAGCCTTGGGCATGGGAGGCCAGAGAATTCGTTCGAAAGAAGTTGATTGGAAAAGACGTCTGGTTTTCCGTAGAGTACAAGGTTCCTTCTGGAAGGGAATATGGAGTGGTGGTGTTAGGAAAGGACCCTGAGTCTGGGGAGAACATTACTGAAGCCCTTGTTTCAGAGGGATTAGCTAGTGTGAGAGACGGTAAGTCGGATGTCTCTCGGCTTCAGGAATTAGAAGAAAAGGCTAAATCTGCTCAGAAAGGGAAATGGGGAACTGACAATGAGGTAAGATGACAGTTGATGGGGTATTTGTGGTGGGAGCTTTTCTATAATAGGTGTTTTACGATGTTTACAGGCTCACGTGAGAAACATCATTTGGCAAGTGGAGAACCCACGGTCGTTAGTCGACAAATTCGGAAGGAAAGCAATCGCTGCAGTTATTGAACATGTACGTGATGGATCTACTGTGCGAGCGTTTTTGCTCCCATCTTTCCATTATATCACTGTGATGATGTCTGGAATCAGAGTAAGTTTGAGTTTGTTTAAGTCAATATACGTTAGTTAGTTTAAAGAATCAGTAAATTAACAGTGTGTATAATCTGTTTGTGTAGTGTCCTGGATTCAAATTGGACTCTGAAGGCAAACCTGATCCCGGTAGTAAAGAACCCTTCTCTGAAGAAGCGAGATACTTCACTGAGTCTCGATTGCTTCAAAGAGACGTTGAAATTGTCTTGGAATCTGTTAATAATCAAAACTACGTCGGATCCATTATCCATCCAGTGAGTTTCGTAGATCGATCTGTAGTGGTGCGGCACCTATTTGCATTCTTTTGTAAAATGTTCGTTTATCTCATTGTGTAGAATGGAAATATTGCTGAGCTTCTTCTCAGAGACGGATTCGCAAGGTGCATTGATTGGTCCATGGGATTTGTCACTAATGGTGCAGAGCCGTTGAGAACGGCAGAGAAAGTTGCAAAAGAAAAGAAACTGAGACTGTGGAAAGACTACCAAGCAAATGTCTTGTCTGGAGTTCATGCACTCAAAGGCAAAGACAAGGAATTCGTCGGCATCGTGATTGAGTGCATCAATGCTGATGCGTTGGTTGTCAAGAGGTCTGATGGTACCGTGCAAAAGATCTTCTTGGCAAGTATTCGCCCTCCACGACAAGAAGCTGTCGGAGAGAAAGGTGCTGAGAAACCTGCAGATAAACCAAAAAACTTCCGTCCGCTATATGATATTCCATTCATGTATGAAGCTCGTGAATACATGAGGAAGAAGTTAATTGGAAAGAAAGTTAACGTGACTGTTGACTACATTCAACCTGCATCTCAAACTTTCCCCGAAAAACTGTGCTGCACTGTCAAATCCGATGGCATTAATATCGGAGAAGCTCTTGTGACTAAGGGACTTGCGACTGTTGTACGGTATCGACAAGATGATGATCAACGGGCAAGTGATTATGATGCATTGTTGGCTGCCGAAGCGAAAGCTCAAAAAACCGCTAAAGGACTCCATGGGAAGGAAAAAGAAAGTCATCATGTGATTGATATCACCGGTGATGCAGCTAAAGCGAAGCAATTCCTTCCTTACTTTCAAAGAGCTGGGAAACTTCCCTCTGTTGTTGAGTTCGTGGCATCTGGTTCTAGACTAAGAGTGTACGTTCCAAGAGAAACAAGGTTGATTACATTATTGCTGGCTGGAATAAGTTGTCCGCGGGCAGGGCGAGCTGGAACAGCAACTAGTGGTGCTACTGAGGCAGAACCATTCGGAGATGAAGCACTCGCCTTCACAAAAGAACTGTGCCATCAACGAGAAGTTGAAATAGAAGTTGATGCTATTGATAAAGCGGGAAATTTCATCGGGTATAAAAACTACTTTTATGTTAATCAAGTTCTCTATTATCAAAGTTGACTCACTATTAATAATCTTGTTAGATGGTTGTGGATTGAGGGGAAGAACTTGAGTGTTGCTCTCGTGGAAGAAGGACTTGCCTCCGTTCATTTCTCTGCTGAAAAAACACCCTACTTCCGTCCTCTGCAAATTGCTGAAGATAACGCGAAAGCCAGACGAGAAAGAATTTGGATGAATTGGGAAGACACCAAAGATGAAATCAAACCGGAAGATGATAAAACAGAAAGAAAATATGAGCCCAAGAACGTCATTGTGACTGAGGTCACTCCTGAGCTCAAAATTTTTGTTCAATTCACTGCAGATGGTGATAAGCTAGAAGCTTTGATGAATGACTTGAGGAGAGAGCTCAGGGAAAAACCACCTCTAACTGGAGCTTATACCCCTAAGAAAGGTGAAGTGAAAGTATACCCCCTGCATGTCAAGATTGTTTGTTTAACTCTTCTAATATGTCATTTTTTTGGCTTTAGGTGATTTGTGCGTTGCCAGATATACCGCAGATAATGAATGGTATAGAGCAAAAGTTGAAAAACTTCTTCCGGACCAGCAAGCCGTTGCAGTTCTTTTTGTGGATTACGGTAATCGTGAAGTTATCAAATCATCCAAATGTGCAGTACTTCCGAGCATCCCTTGTTCCAATTTGCCACCATTCGCAAAAGAATATAATTTGGGCTTTGTCACCCTTCCAACAGACGTGAGTTAACGCATATTATCAAAAAAGTCTGAAAGAACTAAATTAAATTTCGTGTTTCTTTACTTTAAATATCAGGAGGACTATGCTCAAGAAGCTATCTATGCTTTGAAGCACGATACTGCTGAAGGAACTTTCTTGTTGAACGTTGAATACAAGGTATGTCTAGTTCTGTTCTGTTACCCAAAACTTGGACTTGATGAAAGTTACTAAAGTAATATTTCTTGTATAATGAAAGAACGGAGGAGTCGAGTATGTTTCTTTAGCTGATGAGAAGAAGAAACAAGATGTTGGACAAAACTTGGTACGGGAAGGGCTCCTCCTTGTTGAAAACAGGAAAGAACGACGACTTCAAAAACTGGTATGATAATAAACTAAACACTTCCTAACTGGTTTTCATTCAATTTAGAAGCTAATCTATTGTGTTATTGTACAGGTTAAAGATTTCAAAGCTGCTGAAAATGAGGCTAAGTCTAAGCATTTGAACATTTGGGAATATGGAGACATAACTCAAGATGATGCCAGGGAGTTCGGCATGTCCCGATAAAAACTCCCTAAAACTCCTCAGCTGTTGCAAGATGTTCCATGCATCATGTGGCTCTTCCATTATAGAATAGTAATGAAATATTTTGGATGATGCAGAAGACTAGAAATTCCTCTGTAACGTGTAACGTTAACAGGACATTAATTCTTTGGACGATATTACTATAATGGCCTTTTTCTATTACCTAATCTAAATTTATGTACAATTCACAAACGAAATGATTTTTAACTAAATTTAAAGTCTAATAGAATCTATGCATCGACAAAATTAACAAAATGACAGCTTCCTTATGATATCAATTGATATGAACTCTTTTCTTGTATTGACACATAGGGTAACAAAAACTGTGCCTCCATGTGATTAATCGATGAATACAAACCTACCTTTTTTGAATAGTTGTGTAAGTAGGATAATACTTGAGATTGAACACAATAAGGTCACACATCTGACTCCATTGCAACAATAGTCTGTTTCCAACGAGAGCAGTTCTTAAACCTGAAACACCCCTGTGCTTTAAAGACATATAGAAGCATTCTTTTATGTAGGTGCTGATGACTTTTCTCAATGTTGTTTGCTGTTCCAGTGACTCGTCTGCTATATTGCATATTCAATCGAAAAACCACACATACACATAGTAGCTCTGGTTATTAAAGTTTGTCAATCATAAAGTACTTCCTTTACACAATCGAACTGATATTTTGTCTGAGTACATATATAAGTAATATGCCATGATTCACGACTACATAGTAAATATATGTTTATTAAATGTTTGCCTTTGCAATTTTGAATATGGATGTACATCTTTAAACATATATACTGAAATATGACTGAAATTACTCTCTGGGGAATAATTAATAATTAAATTGCAACTTCTGCAAATCACAAATGTTCAATCTATCAGTGAATTTCTTACTAATTCATGGTAGGTTTTACACTTTCTGGAGGTCTCGATTTGGGGGATCTTCCTTGACTACCCTTAGACTTTACCTTAGAGTTATTTCATACTTCGTTTATTGTCGCGAATTTTATACAGCACCCCGTTCACTCCAACGAATAGCAAAGCACAAAGTAGTTCATCCAATAGATCCGGAAGTTTAATAGTAACAAGATTGCAGTATAGTTATCATTACTACTGTCTCCTGTATCGTAAAGAATGGGTGTCGCACGGAATGTCAGAATCTCACACTGCGGCTCATGAACATCAACTGTATTGCATAGCGTCAATAGTATTGGATTCATGAAGCTAGAGAGAACACCGGCATTGGCCTCCCTCTCACAGTCTCAGAAGAATTCCAAGCCCAAAGAGATGACGAACCTGATCAAATGATCACACACTTGTTGTGTTGGAGTGCAATTGCCTCAATCACAAAACATTGACGCCTACTAATAAAACAGTCACTGACTGTCAGTGTCATTCCAGCACAGTCATAGTCACAACACCCACAAAAATCGGTAAGCTCTCCCTAAAACAATGGTTTTTAATCTGGAACAAAATCATTTTAATTGTAGGTTCAGATTATTTTGACATTTGTATGCAGAATTAATTGTACTGCACATTTTTCATGTTTTCTGTCAATTATTCTTTGTGTGGGTGAGTCTGTGACACCCTGACACCGGTGCTGCAAGGCAAATTGGCATATTTTTGTATTTTGAAATTTTAAACATTTTGAAGTGCTGAGCAGATGATTTGAAACCAAGTGTTTTCAAAACTTGAATTTTATTGTAGATAACAATTTCGAAATATAATATTTTTTGCTCATAAATTTTTTGAAATTAACAATAATGTGTGCATTTGAGATAGTTTGCATGATAAATTACGTTTGCAATGGACGCCTAAAAGTATTATTATTGGCTGTGACAATTGCAAGTCGAAATTATTTTCATGGTTGTTGGAATGTTTTTAGAAATTAAATTATGAGTGTCGCACAATATCTTCCGATCGATATGGTCTTATCTTCTTGATTTCAGGATACTTCAGCAGTTGCATAAACAGCTTCAACATGAGTGGCCCATTATCAGCGATTTTCAAGTAAGAATGCAAAGTAAACAATATAACATGATTCAATTGGGGCACTTAATTAATTTTGATCTGAATTGACTTGATAGGTACATTGATGACAATCAAAAAGCCTTCATCTCTACTTTGGGAGACGCCGTGGCTATAGCTAATGTATCGGCATGGGCTGATTCGCGAAATGAATGTCT
>Ga0194135_10000929_pt1 | contig 17106 bp, 12 predicted proteins | sample LitLau_LLRF_2013_FD_134024 | JGI IMG/M metagenome (GOLD analysis project Ga0194135, IMG submission 134024) | Freshwater sediment microbial communities in response to fracking from North America - Little Laurel Run_MetaG_LLRF_2013 (version 2) | ecosystem: Environmental > Aquatic > Freshwater >...
ATCTAATGAAAGTCAAAAGTAGTAGATCTGAGTCTGACGCTTCCATACAAAAATTTGCAACCACGACTCGTAATTTAAACGTCATTATTTAATGATACAAAAAATGGGAACAAGAATTACATAGATGTCTTCAAATGTAAGTTCAGCACGTCCTCCACGTCGAGGTGGTTCAACTTCCTGACGATGGTACCTTGGAGGACTTCGAGGAATCAGATCTCTCCCTTCCCGATTGTTCAATGCGCTACGTCGTTGAAAGTCCCGTCTGCCCCCCATTTGTCCAAATTCGCGTCTATTCCCCATTTGAACTCTGGGACGAACTCTAAGTCCCCCTTGAGTGTGATGAGGAAGGTCGCGGAATCCTCCTCGCATTCGTCCCCGGAAGGATCTTGATGAAAAGTCTCCTCGTCCTCCACGTCCACCTCCTTCTCGTTTGTCTTTTTCTCTAGATGGCTTACTAGATTCCGTTTTCTTCTTGTCTTTATCTTCAGCCGCACTTGATGATTTCTTCTCTTTATCTTTACTAGACGAGGACTTTTCAGACGCAGATTTTCGACGAGGTTCTGACTTCGATGTCGTCGTATCAGAGCTTTTCTTCGTTCGTTTTGCCTTATCTTCTTCAGAAGTAGACTTCGCTGCAAGCCTGCTACTGCTACTTTTAGAAATTGCATTGCTATTTCGTTTGATTCCTGCCTCGCGAGTTCCTTCCTTGCGAGACCAATCAGCAGACAACATGTCAGTTCCTGCCTACCATATATATATATACAGCGTTTTAGCAATGCTCTCTCAAACTGAGCGTCAGCTCTAGTAAAAAAAAAAGAGATAACCGCCTTACGAGAACCAAAATGTTCCAAGTGTCAGCGAAGTCCACGACTAATAGTAATACTAATAAAAGCGTGACCCGAAAAACCAATGTTTAACGTTAGAACTGCACTGGCAAGCTCCTATCGATGCGATATCAAAGCCAACGTGCTTGCAATCTAATATGGAGTATGGCCAGGTTCAATGGCGCGAAAACACAGCTTGGAGTACCGGGAGAATCTTCTCCTCGTGTAATCATATAATATGGAAAAATTGGAAGACAACGTGGGAAAGACACGAGAACAAGATTCTTCCAGACCCGCCTCTACTTCGCGCCAATGTACCTACTCATGATAACTTTAAGGGCCCTTATCTGCACATGAGGCGGCGGAAGTTTGCTAACTGGCAACTGGGCAGCCCAACTAATCTAATATGTCTGAAAGTGGTGTACCCTTCTAATGATAGGTACATTCAATCAAAAATTAATCTCCTTCAGAACCTAATCTTCTGCTAGACGTTGAGATAACTCGGCATTAAATTTCAAGATCTGAAGTATCAAGTATTTCTTCGAAAAACAAAAATTTAGAAGAATAACAGACAGGATAACCTGGCAGAAGTAATAGTAACATGGTACACTTCAGTTATTAAATTATGTTTGTCTTTCACCAAAGAATAAAAACTGTATTAATTTACAAGCCTAAACAGAAATATGAGGATTTTTGAGAGAACAATTGCTAAAGTGCCTAAAGATGAATGAAGTTTGTGCTTCAGAGTAAAAGCCATAAAATGTAGTACTTTTTGCACGTGAATAATCCTCCCGTGAAGTTCATATCCGTCAAGTTTTTGAATACAGGTTTCTACATCTTCACTTGCTAGAACCGCCACAAGGGCAAACCGACTTGCTCCAGGATCCTTTGCGCTGAGCATAATTTTAACTCCTCCGATCTATATATTGATCAAAATCCTCAAGTTCAATAATGGAATTGTTGTTAGGTCAGACATCGACCGTAGCGAATATGTTGCTGATCACGTTGTCTACCTTTCCGTATTTTTTGAATATATTCTTTAAATCCGTTGCTGCTGTTTCAGCAGATAATCCGGTGACAAGCAGTGTATCACGGTTCTCCTCTCTAGACTTACGCTGAGCCCTTCCTGTAGTTTTATTTTGTTGATTACTTCATGAAACAAATATAAGACGGTGATAGATAAATCCCAGTGATTAAAATAAGATACCTTCGATAGAATTATCAATACTCTTCGCTTGATTTGTAGCAGACGAAGCATCGCTGCATAGAAATCCAAATGGATACATTAAATGTTTTAAATATTATGACTTATATTACAAGGAAGGAACGATAATGAATTTGCCTGTGAAGCAGCCTCGACACATACTGTCCGTTTGCGTTTGCCTATAAGTTTGTACCTTAACTGTAGCTGAGAGCTGGGATTTCAGTGGGGTAGAACAAGAAACGCAACTCCCGCTCGTTAAACTGAGTCTCAGTTTTCGGGCTACCCCAATGAAATCCCAGCTCTCAGCTACAGTTAAGGGGTACAAACTTATAGGCAAACTGAGAGTACATTACGAAAAATTTACAAAATTTAGATAAGTCTTGTCCTATGCCCGACGGAAAGGATGCCGGGTAACTCAAAGAAATACAAGATGATGGTGGCGAAAACCAGTATTTGAAACTGCCAGAAAAACCGGATTTGAAAAAGCGTTATAGTTTGGAAATTTCCATTCCACTTTCAGCAAGATAAAACATCAGAAACTTTGAAATTTTGAATCTTTAGCAACCATCTCGAGGTTGATTAGCTGCGAGTTATAATTTTCATCCTGAGCTTGATGATTTTTCATAAGTCAAATTCTTGCTTTTAACTCGTCCATCAGGTTATCTTGTCATTTAATTCGAATTGAGCTTGTAAGAGAAATCCTTGTCCAAATGTGTTGTCCATGTTTGACCGAACGTAGATGTGCAGCAAACTGGAGTTTGAGATGAGTTGCTAAAGTGCAGTTACTTCTTATTCCGATTGTTTTTTAATAATCCGTAATGTAAATTCTTGAATATGCTGAATTTTCCCAGGTGCGCCTCAGGATTCCATAAGTAATTGCTGAATCGAATATTTGATCTCTTGATGGATCGTGAAGAGAGAAATAAGGAATTTGAATATTCATGCAACTTTTTGCATTGATGTTATCTGAAGATTTAGATTTTATGTAGAACGCTGTGTTCTGAACAGCAAGCAGGCTTTCAGAAGTGATGGCTCCCATAATTACATTGATTACATTAAATACAACAAACTCAATCCCAACTACAGTGCTTCACAGGCCAAAATTCATTATCGACAGCATCAATGTCATACCAACTTAAGTAGTATCAACACGTAATGCACTTAACATAATTTTTTTTGCTTTCTTATACGAAAAATGTACTAACTTGTTAGTAGTTTCAGACTTGTCAGCTTCCTTAACCTCCACATGGGCATCTGTTGAATTGAGTTGGTCCGATTTAGCATCCGTTGTCTTTTCATTAGTCACGATACTCGCTTGCTTTTTAGTTCCAGGCTCAGCTTTAATTTCCTATTAACAATTAACAATACAGTCAGTCATTACCATTACCACCCAACAGTAAACCATCAAACAATGCTCTCCAGTTCTACTAACTAATTATTTAGATGGCAAATCGCCAATTTACCTCTCCTTCATCCATTATGAACTTGTCTTCCTCCTCCCCTATGGTGATGTGTAGCTCATCATGATCCTACAAATTATTGCCACGTTTCAATTATTGTTATTCCACGACATACGACGAGTAACAGTAAAGAATAAATCCGAAATTCTTACGTCTTCAGGTACTCCCGTTTCCCCAACGGCAACTTCTCCCTCGTCGCCTTTCGCTCCTTTGGACTCGTCAGCAGCATCTTTTGTTTTCAATGCAGCAGACGAAACATCATCTACACGTTCCGTCGTATCCACCACTTCCACTTCTACGACTTCTTCGACGGACGAAATGGTTTCATTCTTCACATTTCCCTCCTTCCCACCTACAGACGATTCATTTTTCAAAGTGGATTCATTTTTCTCAGTCGATTCATCTCCTTCTGCCTGAATTTCCTTCACTATCTGAACTTCCTCAACGTCATCTTTCTTCTCAACTTTTATTGCTTCTCCCTCGATTGTACCTGAAGTGCTGTTATCTCTCTCTTCTCCCTTTACTGGGTCTTTTTCTGAAACTAGTGCTTCGTCTTCTTCTTCCTCCGTATCAGCTGCCACTTCATCTAAAACCGTCTCCTGCCCACCTCCTCCAGGAACTCCTTCTCCTTCTTGTGATTCAACTTCAGAACTTTGCGAAGTGTCCATTTGATCCTCATCGATTACCATCGAAGAATCAATCTGGTTATCACTCATTTCCTCTAAAATTCAAATACACACACATAAGATAAAAAAGCACAATGCAAATGTTTTCCTTCCATTCTTTTTCCTCACCATCTTCGATTTTCACAATAGCGCCTCCACTCATAGCTCCAGCAGCAGCAGCAGGCTCCGTTTGATCAACCAGAAAATTTTCAACATCTACACCTTCTTTCTTCAAAGCCTACAATGACAAAACAATCCCTCCATTAAAACACCAACTTAACAACCTATACATCAGAACCTTGCAATTAATCACGCAGAACCTTACCATAGTCAGTCTCTCAACAAGAACAGCCTTAATTCCCGACTTATCCAAACCTCGTTTCTCCAACTCCTGTCGCAACTCCAAGACACGGAGGTCTGTCAGCCGCCTTCCTCCACCCATTCTCTCCTCACTAATAATACCTAGCTCCTGCACTTAATTACGAGTTCTGGATAATATAAATACGGAAATAATATTCAATTCAAAACAATTAGTAGTAGTAGTAGTGGTGGTAGTTTTCCTCCCCGGTACAAATAAAATTATTATTGTAGTAGTAGTAACAAGTGTAACAACTCAAGAGGTAGACTGAGCCGAGAGAGAGCAAGAACAAGAATAATACAATCTCAACACAACAAGTACAAAATGTACAAATAGTCAATGCACCGAAGAAGGTGACACAATGAACTCCTAAAAAGTGAAGAAGTGAATGCGATTCCCTTCGTCTGTTCCTTTTTAGGGAAATAACGACTGGAGGAAGTTCGCCGAGTTATTCCGAGATGGCACGAACGTCTCCGAGTCCGGCTCTGTGTGCACTGATACTGCACTTGCATGATTAGACCTCAGGCCCTGCCCTTCTTCTTCACAGGTGCTTCAATGTACCTGCTGCCCTTTGTCCCGAGACACTCATTAAGGTTTCAGTATTACAAATTTAAATGCTGCTGGATTAGCTGGAGTGGGAATCATTTTTTATTGTCCAGGTGTCAACAATGGAGGAGAGGAAAGAGGAAGATGAATTTGATAATATGAATGATAAGAGAGAAATGATAATGATGGTCGAGATACAAAGTAGCAAGGTTTTTTGCAGGGTTCAACATTTACTTTTTACTGTTGTATAACTCGTATGATAACTCGTAGCATAATCGTATATTAATATGCATAGATTTATAGATTAAGGTGGTTGTTAAGTTAATATAGATAATATATATATATATTTATATTGTATTTGAGTCTAATTATGATGACTTGATTCTAAATTCGGTATATTATGTGTGTGTGTGTGTGTGATGCTAAAGTTGAAACAATTCTTCCTGTGCTTTCTCAAGCTTTCGCAATGAGTATCGTAAATGCCTTCCTTGTCTGCTGATGGAAGTTCCTGATGTGTTTCTGTGATCGGACTCGCTGTCAGAGTCAAACGTGACCCACACAGGTTTATCTTGTTCTGATTTGTTCATAGCTTGCATTTTACTTGAAGCAATTGCTGTGTCGATTCTTGATAGAAACTCTTCTGCAGATTTTTCTGAATGATCTACAACGGAGCGACGACGACTTGGGGAAGCACTGCTGGAACACGAAGGAGAGCCGGGAGTTCCTGGTGCTGTTGAAGATGTGAAAAACATGTCACTCGAGGTTGACTGATATGTCGGTCCATAGTCCATGGAAGAATAGTGCTTTGAATTCTTTAATAGCTGCTGGTTATTATGAGCTCCTCCTCCGTTGTGGATGGCACCTTTACCATTGTTGTTACTACTTGTACGAACATAACTGTCGCCTAACTGGTCACAACTTGTATTCACCATAGAATTGTTCTGGCCAGATGATGACCAAGTAGAACTAGAATGTCCACCAACGGACTCATCTAACGACGATGCTCCATTCGATAATTCTAAATTAACACTTATAGGGCTACTAACTATGCAGTCTTCAGACTCAAATGAATCACACAACGGATGACTCCAGTGAGGTTGCATTTTGAAACTTCCGTTTTCTCCTAGCGGTGTGGTCGTCGATGTCGTTCCTCCGTGATTGTTCGACACGCTTCCACTATTACTACTCAGGTCAGCCTCCATTCCTCCTTCGTCGTTTTCTTGACTACCCTTTTCGACAGGTATCAACAACTTATCCCGTAGGAATAAACTGTCGTTGGTCCATAACTGGTTTGCCCGTCGAATTTGTTCCGTCTGTAAGAACACAAACCAAAACCAACATTTAAATAACAAAAGCTCCTCAAAAATCCTTCACCTTCTATCACAATCAAATCTATCCAACGCTTTTATTTAAACTCACAGTGACTCCAAATTTAATAGCGATTCCGGCAAGCGTGTCCCCCCTCTGGACATTGTAAACAACGACATGTTCATTCCTCCGAAGTCTGGAGGAGGTCGACCCGTACTTCTTCTGACCTTTCGCCATCGTCCCAAATGCAATCCTTTCGTCAACACCGTTGAATGCCATCTCTGCTCCACCCACATTGACGAATATTTTATACCGTGCAATCTTGCCGGACAATTTCACCACTGCAATTTAACCACAAATCACTAAAGATCACCTCCCACGACAAAACAACTCAAAAATCCACCAACCCCACCCCCAGTAACCCACAAAAACAACAATTACATCGTCTTTTCTTCATAATCTCCATAAAGTAACAATACAAATTTAACTCTAACTCTACAACACCTGCTCTACTTTCTACTCAATCCATAAAGTAAAGTTCCACTTCTTTCTATTAGTTCTTGTTAGTTCTTACATAAGAAACAATAATCTGGGAAGAATAAGAAACCCAACAAAGACGCTTGTTCAAGATGAAATTCCTAATTGATAAAGAACTGCGGAGTCAATTAAATATATTGTATAAAAAGAAGACCAAAATGTGAGCTACACACAGTCTCGTATTAAAAAAGTGTTGTCTATCCCAAAGCAAGTATAACAATGATAGTAATAGTAAGTAGCACTTTGATTCACTTCCTTACACGAAAAACACAGCCAACCAGCAGCTGTTAATTTTTACGTCATCAGCTCAGCAGCAGCTTCAGCTCAAGACACGGAACACCCGAGACTGACTCCTATGACTCCAACTACACAACGCCTTCCTTGCCTTTATGTATTCTTCGTAAGTATTACTCAGGCTCTCAAGATTTTACCATTTTTGACTAATCTCAGTGTTCACACTTTTAACAACGAACTATGAACTACGACAAACTAGTAATAATAATGAGAATTCACATTTCATGGAGTGGATTAATAGTACTATATAATAGCCAATAGGTCGTCGGGTATGGATAGAGCTCACTCAGAAATGTTCACTCAAACTCTGTCTCAAATGACTCGAAAAGTAATTTGGTTCTTTTTGTAGTATTTAATGGTAAGTTGCTGCACACACAATTTAGATTTGCATATGTGTGAAGGACAAAAATTAAAATTTTGTGTTAGCTGATGATGATGATTTGTATATATATGTGTCACTGTTTAACTGTCACAATCACTGAGAGACTGAATGAATATGAAAATGCATGGCTGGGATGGCGAGTTGGTCCAGTGTATTATTAGTTATCTCAGAAATACAGTTCTGTGTCATGTGTAGTAGTAGTATTCAACAGTTTTGATGATGTACGTACCTACATAAGTAGAGTATATTCTGTGTGCTTGACCTTTGGACCTGTTTAAGCTATGAGTAAAATTGAAGGAATGAAAACAAGTGGAAACTTAAAATATTTGGAGACTTGGAGTAAAATAAGGAGACTTTTTGGAACTTTGGATATTGAGACTCATCATTATACAATTCCAGTATTCGTCTTCGTCATATTGTAATCAATATATAGGGCGTGCGTGTGAGTTATGAAAGGGTTGTGTTTCTTTTGAATGGAAATGAGAGTTTAAGTAACAATAGTTTGTCAGAAAAAGATGGAAAAGTGTTAATTCTGGTGGGAATATAATACTAGTGATCATCAGGCACATGTAGATCATTAAAGACAAGGATGGAATGAGTAAATGTATGCTTGACACACAATTTTTGTATTATCTGTGTGGAACAATTGAAACTTTGTGAATGGGGTTTGAGTGCTGGAATTGGGTTTTAGCTACGCAGACGAGTTAGTTTATAAGCTGAGAAGGTTGAGTTGAAAGTTAAATGTTCATAATCCTAATATTTATAGTAACTGGTTTGGCTTGGCTGTTTAGCCCACGTGCTACCTTTGCCTTTGCCTGCAGCAGCAACTAGTGCAAGCTTATATAAATGAAAATATCATTGTGAGACTTATTCCATCTCAACTGCATGAAAGACTAAAGTAAGTGACAATGAGTCAAGGTAGAATGCGGAATTGTTCTATAATCCATTCCCGTTGTACGAGAAATTATTGTCGTTTAGCTTCTATAATACTTTATGGGTCATAGTCCTATTTTCATTCCCAAAGCAAGATTTCAAATTAACTAATGCGTTTTAGACAACTTAAATTCTTCATATTTTAATCGCCTAAATTACGTGTCCAGAAGTACAGAATATTTTCAAAACTCAAGAGATTGAAGCTTATTCACCTCTCTAAATAAGAAAGTATTGTGTAATCTTGTTTTTGTTTTAATTATGTCATTTAAATGATAAATATTCCTACATAATATCCTTCGTCATTTCTGTTTCACTTTAACAATTAGGTTACAATATATGCAGCATGCAAGTTCATCAGCTCTTCATCATTAACTTTCAAAATATGCAAATATGTCGGAATAATAAAGCAACTCTGTAAATGTAAAGAATTATTTAGAAACACATAAGTACCTATAAGAGAATTACTTCTTATTAAAATGCATAAAATAGCTTTCAAATGTTTTCCAGCCCTTTAGAGAGTGCAAAACTTTTGATTGGAATAAATAACATGTATTCAACCGAGAACTTGCAAAAAATCAGCCAAATTTTCACCTCTGCTGCTAGTAGAATATTAAAATGTGGTTTGACAACCAATTTCTTTTGTAGTCAAATACTCTGATTGATTCACGACTGCATACGCTTTCAATCTCTTTTACGTGAGTCAGACAAAGGAAATGAGCCTGTAAATGCAGGAATGAAGTGGAGAAAGCAGCAAAGGAAGATTCAGAGAGGGTGTAGTCTGGTTTTTTATTAAGTTTCACATGTAGATGTCTCTCAACATTTGCAGAGTCTTGAGTTGCTTTCTCTTTCAGTCTTGGAATACACGCTGATTGACAAGTGAAGAGGGCAAATAAGGCTTATAAAAACCATGCATTGTTTAATGTGTCAAACCAATACGAACATATCTTTGCAGTTCCAATGCGACCAGATCCTTTTGACTTTCAGCTGTTTAGCTTGCAATGCCAAGGAATGATATGGAACAATTATAAGCCAGAGAGCAGAACCTTGAAGAATGCATGATATCAAACCTGGAGCTTGTTAGTTTTATGGCAATTTACACATGAGACACATTTGCAGAGAGAGAGATACTTCAGACTTTATAATGACACAGCTACTTGTCCCCTAGTCAGCAGTACTAATCAACGACAGTGAATAATACGCCAAAAGATGGTTAGTGTGGTTAGTGTAGGCAGTAGACACATATTTCCGGTGGTGTACTTTCTGTCGGAGAATAATTGGATTATAAATTCTAGCTTTAACCGAAGAGCCATTCTTGTAGGGTTGAAAGTTCATGAATGATAATGATTCATAGTGGTCCTTGATTCTTTTATTATAGCTGCAAAAATGGCAGAAGTGTGTGTGTTTGTGTGTGCGAAGTAGAATGAATGGAGACTGAGAAGAAACGAGAAGACTATTTATTAAAACAGCGAATCTTACGGTAAAAGAGCTCTGACACAATGAGATACATAAATGAATGTGCTGTAGTAATAATACTGTGAAATGGGCCTAGAAGAAAGTTCAAGTTACTAATTTATTTAAAAAACTCATTTCATGTTATATGTAGCATTCTTCAAGTTTCTACATAAATCGTGGCATACTTTACAAACTACTTGAAATAGTTGAAAGGAAGGGTTTCGTGCAAAGACTCATTATTCTATGAATCTCTTTTTAAACTTTCATCTCTCAGTCAGTGTTATTCGCTCCAAAGAAAGCTCACCAAGTATTTAAGAGAAAGAATGTGTCTGGATGGCGATAGAACTGGAAATATATATATAAGAGTGAGCCTATAGATGATCTTGTTATCTCTGCACTTTCTGTACATCAGTCTATTTGAGCCGACTAACCAACCGACACATCCTGTGGAAATGTGTGAAAGCTTACGAGAGTCGATTTGTGAGGGATTCTTTTCATATTTCATCGCTCGTGTATAAACTGTCAGGAAAGGAGAATTTACAAAGAGAAAGTCTGGTGTTTGGGGTTGATAAGGAGCGTACCTGAAATTAACGCATTTATTATGGAGAGAGAAGTCCGATAATTTGATTAAAGTGATTGATTGCTTCCAGTTCGCTTGGGTGAAATAAATCGCACAATCAGAAAGTGTAGGAGCAAGTAGACAGTACTAATAAGACTTTTGGCTTTCTTATTGAGCTCTCTCACTTTTCTGCACAGACCCTTAATCCTTGTGTGCTCACACAACAAGACTGTTCGGCTCTTAGAACCATCAAGATTCGTATTGTTACATCCATGTTATTCAAAATACCAAGAAACATTCATCATTTACACAAATACGATCATGAAGATGCAAAGTATAAACTAGTCTAGAATAGCACAACCAACTTCACGAGGCTTGTGTGTTTGATTACTTAGACTCGATGACATGTCTTCTTACGATTGCCTGTTCTTAAATAGTTTACTCGGTGATTCTATTGCCCATTTTCTCAACATGTTAGTGCCAAGTAGTCAAAGTAAGGGAATGTAGGTACAAAAGGAAGAATTATTACAACATAAAGAGGCGCACTTCGTGGACAAAGTGCTCCTCGTGCATGCATTTAGGATTAGACTAAAACTAAAGTAGATTTGGAAATTCTTGACACATTAACATGTTCGAATGAAATGAGAAAGCTTATCAAACTCATTCGTAAAGTAAACTTTAAACTTCACTCGCTCTGCTGATGTCTTGTCCAAACAGTAACTCTCTGCTAGCAAGTTTATGCACTAAATTCCATGTCGAACTTTGTCCGTAGGAATGAACGCCAGAAAAGCCTTCTCGTTTGCGTGGAATACTGAAATAAGTTGCTAGTTGAGAAAAGCTCTTAGTTTAAATCTGAAGGAGAACCCTTCTACTCTAAAATTCCTTTTGTGAGTCCATAATTTACAGGATCTCATATGGGATTGAATCTCAAGGATGATGATTTTATGTTTTCTTCCTCTCTCTCTCTCTCTGCCTAGACAGCTTAGATAAGCGTTATCGCTTATTCCTCTCAAAATTACTCTTATAAATCCCAAATTCACGGTATAATCATAATTGGCTGGAACGCATAAGCAGCAATCAGTATGATACGTGCGGGAAAATGATCGTAGCTCATATTCTTTTTACAAATGCCTAAAATACTAATCACCTACACGCGATCCATCCAGTTCAATTCAGATGATACCATGCAATTCTATTCAATCAAGTGTAGGACGCGCAATATCATCTCATCACACGTACGAGTAAGCTTATGCAACTGCAAGTGTGCATTAATGTTTTTGACCACTTTTGGTGAAATTTAAGGTTTTAGCGGTTGATTGTTTTTATCCTAACGTCATGAACGAAAGACAAGTCAATGTAAAATACTATTGAAAAGTGTACGAAGCAGAGAAAAGAATGTAAGAGCTGAAACAGTTCTGAAGTACAAACAGAAAGTAATTAATTATCAGGTAATGAGAGTCTGTGAGGTGTTCAGCCTCAGACAATAATAAAAGTCTGCTCTGGAGTCTCTCCCTATTCTGTTGTACACATAACTCTTTTGTATTATTCTTGAAGATTTTGGATTTCACCCCGTTTGATCCAACCCCAGTAGAAAAACTTTGGAAGGACAAAGGAATCGTTGAAAATAAGTGGGTTCTTTAAGATAATTTGCTCAACGCTTTCTTTCTTTCGGTAATTGTATGCAAAATTCCCCTTCAGGACTTTCTCGCAAGAAATGAGGGAGGATATGAGAAAGAGACAGCGGATTTACAGACTGTTGACTCTCCCTTCCTTTGCTCCACTTCCAGACGTCGTATAATCATTTTCAAAAAAGCGACTTACTTTTGTATCCACTCTGAAACGCCTCTACTTGTCCAGTATTCAGAAACATTATCCTCACTTCGTATTTCTAGAACCACTTTTGCTGTGGCGGTTTTATTAGATCCACTCGTAGTACTTTGTTCGTCCTTTCTCTTCTCTCCAAGCGTCTTTTCTTCTTAATTCAAGACGGCTGTCAACTGGAACAAGGAGGAAGTGTTGTTACAGTATAAGTAGAGATAGAGGTATATCACATAAAATAAATGCACATTTAAAAACAAAGCCAATACTCTTTACAAAGTGTTACAAAGTATCCTGTTGTCATTGGGCTTTTTTTAAATCATTTAGTTGAAGAGTGTTTATTTTGAAATCCCAAAAATGTACGCAGTAAACTTTCAGAAGTATAAAATTTTGCATTGGTATTTTGCATAAGAAAATCTCAATGCAAGAACCATAATCTTCAAGTCTAATACTGATATGCTAGCAATAAGTTATATGTACTTACATTTGGAGAGATTTGGAAGCTAACCTGAAGCCTGGAGCAACAGGAAACATGCGTACGTAAAATTAGTGCAAAAACGAGTTGACAAATGTGGATGATAAAAGGCAGAGGCTCTTTAATCTTTACTAACAGCAGATTAAAGTTTAATGAATTGATGGAGACAGAGCAAAACAGCCGTTCAACATCTGCCGACCACTGAGAGAAGTCAAATCTCACATTCTTTGGGTTGTTCCCCTCATATGACGAAAAAGTTGAAGCTGAATGTTTAATGCATGCCTTCAAGGGTGAATATAAAAGAAGTGTATTAAGGTCTACATGGATATGCTATGTTAATTATCCTAAATGATTAAATCCGTACGTAGCGGTATACTACTTGACTTGTAGCGTGTCGTCTAAAAATATACAGTCGAACTTTCTATCACAACCTACCACTCAGTGATATTTGATGACCCTTCTTCGTACAAGCCAAAATGTATTTATGTTCCTCTGCAGAATCGATTCGTACAATAAGAAAATAAGAAGCAGTTGGTTTGGTACTTGGTTAATCTATGACGTGTTTTAAATTGTGATTGCTCCATGTATAACCCTCATTTCCAGTGCAACTGACTGTGAGCTTAAAATGGTTGGTAGGAAATACTAGGAAGGTTTACATATTAATATGTATTAAATTATGTAAACTATTGTAAACAGTATTTGTTAAGCCCTCTAACCCTAACAAAGATTGAAAACACCCGTGAAACTTTTGTTATGCTAACTACATTGACAAGTTTCATAATTATACTTTAAGATACAAAATGAACCTGGAACTGCATGGGGCAATGAGTGTTTTTGAAGGACATTGTCAAACTCTTTAGGCTCAAGGAGGCTTTAATTACATCTCTCCTGGTATCCACAGATTTAGTTTAGAGACATTCACGAGTTGTAAGTACATATATGGAGGAAGTGAACGCACAATTTAACACCTTGTTGTAACTATATGATTGAGCAGAATATTATATTAGCATGCTCAAGCTTCAACATACATAATTTATTGTTTGGGCTGTATTTGCATGGTCAGGTTCTGCTTTTGTAGATTTATCTGGAGAGTTTGGAGATTTTTAGGATTAAGATCTATATGTGTGTGTTTTATTTTCATATTATTTCAATGTAGAATGTTCACTGGATTGATAGTCAGCGAAGAAATATGCATGGTAAGTCTGCCGACTTGTCTTTCTAATATTACTAATCTCTGATTTAGATAGCAAGATGGCTTGTTGAAATAAATTTTAAAAAATTATAATTTCGGCTTTAATTTTTAAACGAGTTAGCTCTTTGCTTGTTTATTCTTCTATAATTTCATTATCATATACCTTTTGAGCCAAACCTGAGACAAAAGAAAGACAACATGAGACCATAAGCATATCGCCAGTAAACTAATAAACAGAATATTTACATTAAAGTTGTATATATTATAAATCTAGTATGACTGTGTCTTTACGTCTTCAGTTTAAGGGCTCATACATTATGTTAGAGCTGTACAAAACTTCATATGAGAAGTTTTATGTCAGTGCTTCCTTAACGTGACTATAAATCTTGAATATTCGGCCCATCATATGCTACGTATTACATGGCTTTGTAGCTTTCTTCGTAGACTGGCCAAAAAGCTGTATAAAGGACATTTTTAAGTGAAATAAGGAATGCGTTTGAAATATATAAGCTGTCAGTAAATCATGTTAATACATCAAAAATAAAGTCCTCTCACATGCGAGAGTAGACTTCACGTTACTTGTAGACGGAGAAGGAGCGAATAAACTTTGGGTTCTCTGATATGTTCTTGGCAAGATGCAAGAGTCTCTTCATACGACAAACTTCTATGCAGAATTTTACAGAGGTGCTTTATTGTTATATGTTCATATCTTTGGGTTACAATTTCAAAAATAAAAAGAGTTTCAAATGTTTTGGGCACCCCTGGGGGACAACTACACTGACGTCCAAAACAACTCGCATGCAAGTATGTACGTATATATATAGCTACCTTGCACGGTCCTTGGAAAGTACTCAACTACATCGGCACACAGAAGAGTAGAGAAGAGGAAAATCGAGTTGATAGACTCTTTTTTTCTTTTTGAATTAAATGCAAGGTAAGTTGAAAGTCTTTCAAACTTTTGGGAACACCGGCGTGTTAGAAAAAGTGAGTTGTTTGTAGTACCGAGTCGCGTGTTATCTGATAACAGATGCAGAAATAAAAATGATGAGGTCTCATGGGTCTAACCTACTCTCTCCAAGTCCTTTCGATTCCAAGATAAATGTTCCTTCTACAGATTTATGTATCTTTTACGCCGACATAAGTGCCTTTGCCTAAGGGGGCTTTCTTCTTTCTTCAGAATGTCATACACTCTCTCCAGTAAAAATAAAAATAAAGCTTTGATGTGATTGCTTAAAACTGTTTGCTGGTTTCAGGTTCACTTACAAGCACACAAGGATGAAATGGAAACGCTCTCTTTTTAAAACACTAGCAGAGGAAAACAAAAATTCAACGACAGGAAAATCACAGATTTAATTCGGTACCTCATAATAAAATATGCTCATACTCATATGTGACATTGCATGTAGCAGTTTGAGCAAATGACACCACCATTGCTCTCCAGTCAACATTGTACTTCTTTTTGTCTCATAAAATCCTAACTTTTACTCTTCTATGAAACAAAAATAGTTTTTCTAACATTTAACTACTTGCTACATGCGTCAAAAAACATCAGAGCTTGTATAGAATTGCTTCAGGATGTTATGAATCATATCATAATACTATGTATGAATTTTACTCGAGACAGGCAAGAATATGCTTCTGAGATAATTAGTAAATCATTAGTTCATCTTTCGATTGAGTGATTGAGATGATTGATTGAGAAAGTTTCAATAAAGCGTACGATTCAGGAAAGACAAAGCAGTAGGTGGTGAACACAGAAGCCGAATAACTCAGGTCATCTGGATGCGAGAAAGGTGAAATGTGTCTTTATGAGAATCCTCAGTAATACATTGTAGTAGTGCGTTACATTGTTGTCTTGCATCCTTCTGTGAGGAGATATTAACTTCATACACAACGCATACAACATAGTACGTACATATTAAGTCCGAGACAGGTGTGCCAAGACGAGAGATTGTTTAACTTTTTGGGTTCAGAAGTTGCACCGTAAATCTGACAAGTAGTTACTACACATCTTTCAGATGTGTTGCTGGGTACCTCGTAAAATCAAAAACATTTTTCTTCTCCCTTCAGGACTATTCCAGCCCAGCAGTAGAATGTGTAGTGAAGCTCAAACCTGTCTTTCTCGCAATGCTCCATTCGTTAGATGTTAACGCCAACAACGACGATGGACTGTTCATATAGTATTGCAAGACTCTTAGGTGACTCTTGACATTTCACAATGAGCCTTTAATTCTTTTTACATAGCATGTATATATGCAGACCGTACAGGTGGTTCAACTTGTCTTATTGCTATGTATGTGTACATATATGAAGAAGATGCACACAAAATAGATCTCATCTCCAGGGCACGTTCTTCGCATGCCAACTGAACACTTGAATTACAACCATTCTCCTCAAGATATTTCCAGCCAACCGTTCAAAACAACTTGTCACGAAATTTAATACTCTTGGGAATTGATTTCATCTTTGTTATTTTCAATTCAGATACTACTCCAGTTCCTGCTAATATAAATTTTTAACAGGGTGTCAAATGTTTCTACATGGTTTGAAATGATCATGATTTCATTGCGATTCCTCAAGTTGCTCTACACAAAGTATTATTGCGTGTAAATATTTAGTACAACTGCTGACTACCGGTGTCCTGAAATACTGAAAGTCTCATTAATTCGCAATGAACTTCTTTCTCCATGTAAATTAATGATAAACATTGCAATAAGTGTTTGCGAACTATAAAATTTCTGTACAAGCCTTTTGAGTTTTTTGATTTTTGAAAATAAGCCAAATGCATGCGGGTGGGAATTGCAACCATAAGCAAGTCAAGACTGTCATTTATATCAATTGAGACAACGTCTAAACTAGAAGGTACGTATTCCAGATCCCAAAAATATCTTTTGTAAGTACAGTTTACTACGGCTTGTTGTTGTATGTGAGGACTCACACTAAATAATAATTATAACTCATATCTAGCAGACTTACATGGATGGAGAAAAAGAAAGATTGTAGCAAACAAATACGCGGATCCAGCAGTTCTCAGAGTTATGGGCTACTCAGAAGCATCATTAAATTTTCATCATCTTCCACCTTGAGACACTCGTCGTC
>Ga0194135_10000930_pt1 | contig 17106 bp, 10 predicted proteins | sample LitLau_LLRF_2013_FD_134024 | JGI IMG/M metagenome (GOLD analysis project Ga0194135, IMG submission 134024) | Freshwater sediment microbial communities in response to fracking from North America - Little Laurel Run_MetaG_LLRF_2013 (version 2) | ecosystem: Environmental > Aquatic > Freshwater >...
ACCCTCAGGATGAACAAATTTGTATCCTTATATATTACTTATATACGATATCTGATTACTGATTATGATAGGATCATATCTGTGAGAGGGTGTACGATTATTTAACAATGTTAATTTGTGTTTAAGAGGGCCTACTACAAAGTAGTCAATTAGCTACGCGTATTATTGCATATAAAACTCTACCTCAGACATTCACTCACTATATGAGGATATTATTGTATCGCTAAATAAGTACTTAAATGTGCTTGCGTTATTGTCTAGCTTGTGATACTTATAGCTGGAAATTATATCTAATAGTATATCGATGAATGACTATAACTATGCAGACAGTTGATTGCCATAATTGGTTACTAAATCCATTTCAAAGCGTCAACTATGAACATATAGCGTGGTTTATGACATTGATATGTGCATGCAACCTCCTCCGTAACCAGCCATTCAGATAATTAAGTGTTACGTATTAGTTAAGTAATCAGGATGTAAAATATTTAATCAACAATTCCACGACTTAAAAGTTCAAAGAAAGCAAACACGGCGATCGTTTCTTAGAAAGCAACAAGTATAAATAAATTCAAAAATACGTGGATGAATTTTTTCATGGAATATGAAACATAATTTTTAAAGCATGAAACCAATCGTGTATCAATGATTTTGGAATAACCGGAATAATAACGAATATGAAAAGGCTGACTGAATCATTACCCTACCCAATGATATGAATTCAAGATACAAACATAATTACTTCACAATTTTTGAGTGTTCTACATCCATTCGTCCTCGCTGCCGTCATAGTTTTGAGTTTTTGGAACCATTTGGGTTTACAAAAATCTTATCCGCGAGTTGCGATGAGACACGAAATGATGTGCACAGACATGCTGCATGCAGATTCACACACGTAATGAGCTTTCTGTCCCACATCCAAAGTCATAAAGCTTTGGAGAAAGATACACATGCCAACTCCAAAATAATTTCTTTTGGATATGTGAGATGAGCTTAGTGCTGTATATAAGCTTGTGAATATTCTGAATGTATAACCACACGGAATAAAAGCATTTGGTGTTTCGAGAGGAGATATTTATTCTTTCGCTACGTGAGATCTTTGCAGCTGCTTCATATAAACTCTTCTAATTCAAACGGACACACGTATGTAAAGTAGAACATAGAACACATGCACAAATATATGAAGCTGACGTGTTCAAGACCTCGAATGACTCACACAATTATTGGTACTTACGAATGAAAGCATGCATGGAAATTTTAATATTTCCGGAAATAACATGAGAATAGACGAGCACACGATCATATACATTGCTACTAGGTTCTCATACAAGGGTTCTGATGAAAGAAACTCCTCGCAAATATGCTTACACATGTATGCAAAGACAGATTACACCGTATGTGTCAATATTTTGCACGCGCATATATCTCAAAGTCATCACCGGATAAGCGTTTATGACTTTATCTCCGAGTTATTGATTCAAACGAGATGTGTGTGCAGAAAAACGCAGTTAACTTTATCAGTAACATGATCCGCTTATTGCCGCTTGGTTTTTTTAAAACTAAAAGTCGAAAAATGCATGAATCGTCTCACCTGATTCGCTTGACCACCAAGTCCCTAGCGTCAATATGTTTCCAGGCCCCATGAAGGTAATCCTTACAAATGGCAAAGGCCTTGGCTCTGATGTCGGGGTTAAGGTCACTATCCATAACTGAAGAGTGAATATCAATCCAAGCAATGTTCGAGATTGGACGAGGTACTTGGGAAGTACTAGAGTCGTCCGATTGACGACCAGCAGAGTTATGAGAAGAGTTGCCGTTTGAATGACTGCAAAGTGGTTGGAGAGTTGCAGCAGAGGTCGAGACAAAATACACTGGTGGGTGTTGATTGCACGGCTTCACTCTAGTTGGTCGACTAGTACTTGCCTGGTTAGTTAACTCTGGGGCTAAGTGGTTGTTGACTGTAGTATTGTCTGGTGAAGAATGGCGATGAAAATTAGCAGAGACTTGATAATGAATGTGCTTTCGATAAGGTGTAGTAGCAGATGATCCGCTTGTTCGGGTGATTCCTCGTAAAATCTTTAGTTTGTGCCGTGTGGATCTCATTTTAGTTTGCTTTTCAGGGGCTGGCTGATCAGAGAGATACTTTTGGTGTTGCTCCGGTTTACTGTACATATGAGAATCACGGTAATTATATTTAGAGCTAGTTAGTGACAACACACTAGCAGACACACGCTCAGTAGTTGTAGTCGTAAGTATATAGAGTTCTTTTACTCCCTTCTGAACTTATGTATCATTAGTTTGTAGTATCACCCTGACGCTCCTCCTGATATCAAATGCACTTTTGTCCTTTCCGATCTTTCTACTGTTTTCTTACTCTATAAAACTCTTGAAGGTTTGGGAAATCCCAATAGTCTATACGGCTGTCTACACGAATTAAGTAACTCTTCAAGTAAAATGAGAGTGCGTACTGGACTTGATAGAAGCTGTTTAAGGGTACGCACAACCTAAATTAAGAAAGAAGGGGACAAAGGGCGTTCTATATTTATCAAGAATAATTTACATAGCTATCCTTTAATTACTTTGCTGGTTATTTAATCTTTAAATGTAAGTGTGTATTGCAGTTTATTCAAAATGAAATGATATTTTTGACTGGAGTAATGCAAGAAGATATCCTTAGTCTACCGTTTGAGGTTGTTCGAGAAGGTTCAAAAGTTTCTATGTAGTTCTGTGAAAATTGACTTCAGCAATTCAAAACGACGACGAGTGGAGAAAGCAGTATATTTCTCTGACCGCACAAGACTGAATGACGGAAATACGCAGGAGTGATGTTTCTTATAAGTCCAAAACCGAAAAATTACTAGGAGAATTGAGAGCATCACAGTCCCTGAAATAGGATAGAGTTGTTCATGTGCACATATAACTTCCTCTGAGCATATTCCATACATATATACGTAGGCTGCTAACAAGTAAGTCTGCAGAATTTTTGCTCATGGAAAGGGTACAACGTGCAGAGGAACTTATTAGAGCGCATGGACTCAAGAGTATACTTATCGATTTCTTCCAGGAGTCGCAGTCTTAGAGATATAATGTAACCTGTGACGAGGAAGCAGTTTGTACTGCTACTGCCCATTGTAAAAGAAATCTAGACCTATTAAATCATTGATAGCTTACACGAACCAGGTGCAGTGTGTAATCAGTATAATGTTCTCTCAATAGGTTGTGGCAAATCGAATTTCCTTGTCATTGAATGACCCGAGCCAATGCAAAACTTATTTAGTTTATGTGTAGTTACATTCATGGTAGTTGGAATGTCTAACTTTGACATTGCTGCATTCTGTCAGATATATATGTTGCTTCACATCATGGCCAAAGGTGCAATTAAGATTTCCCAGAAAATGAAAAGCCCATTCGTGCTTTCGGAGATATTAGGAATATTATGCGCGATTGTTATATAACTTAAGATACTCGTTTAAACTTAAAGTCTCTGCAGGCTGAGCTGTTCATTGCGTGACGCGTAAAATGTACAACGAAGAAAATGAAGATTAAATCAACAGCAAAATATTTTTAATGTGATTTTGCTGGTAGAGCAAAGCAATAGAGTCACGTAAATCTCAGTTTTTTGAAACTTTTAATTTATTTCCATTTGAAGCCACAAAACAATAAACGACAAACCTAATGCATGAAATAGATATTTGTCGGACATTAAAACATAAATTTTTCTATATAGACTTCTCTGTGAGAATATTTTGTATTAAGCTTATCTTTACTCCGGATGCTCTAAAAAGACTTGTCTAAAATGTCTACCTTGTCCTTCACTTTCCTAAACTAGTTCTCTAAACGAGTATTGAGAGTATTCTGTTTTGCTCGAAACTTTATAATTATAATATTAGAAACATATCGTATAACTTGCAGATGCTCAGATTTTTACAGACTCCGTCTACTTACATAAAGAAACATACAGAAGTGGGTAATACAACTAACATTAAGTGAGGCGATGTTTATAAAAGAAAAAACGAGTCACAAGTCAAATATACTTTCATACATATTTTCGTAGGTTCTAGACATTTGAGAAGCTTACACATATTGTATATTATTATTATATTACAATCCGTGAGTGTCTATATAAGTAGATCCGTTTAAGTAACACTATATATTTCATTTTGTTGCTTGTATTTCTCATGCAATCACAATATTGTTTTAATGCAGTTTCCAAATACTCCATGTAGGTATTTAACACAAGAATTGTAACATTATAGGATAATAGGGTTTGTGTAATGTCGATCATTAATCGTCTATTAACCGTAATAAGTATATATTATTATAAATTTTTAATTTTAAACTACTTTATAACTTTGTAGCATTTATATCATAGTTATACATTTGGTTTCCAGATCATAAGTTGTACATTATCCTTACTTTCACGATACGCTACTCAAAAACGCATAACTGATTTCTAGCAAAATGTGAAATGGCTCGCAGCTAACAAGAAGCGATGATCATTTCGCGATAGATTCTAAAATTTGATAATTAATGCTAATTTACACTTTAGGGTAATTAAATAGGAAAACATACTGATTATTGCTATCGAGCTGATGCGTTTTCGTATATTCTAAGAGTTATATTACAATGTGTGGGGATTATTATGACATGTTCATCTTACTATGAATAAAAGGATCTCAAACTATAAGAATTCGTCGAAATCAAGCGACAAAGGAAAAAAGGAACTTTCCAATCGTACTATTTAAAATTGACTACAATTACACGCATCAAAGATGCTAAATTTTGAACAGTAGCAGAGTTCCGTTAGCGTTAGTACTCAAACTTATACTGAATTAATACGTTCGGCTTCAATTCAGACAGGAGTGTTCAAAGTTTTGTGCTACTTTCAATGATGATATATATCTTTTTTAAAAATTATTCACGACACGCTCGATAAAAGTGGAAGTTAAACTCGAAAACATTGTTTGACATGGAGCAGATTTTCTATAAAAAATTCACACAATTAACATCGAATCGTACACTCAATGTCCTCATACATATATAAACTTACGTCAGCATCTTCGGGACTGGCAGAGAACCTGATCGTATACAGAGAGTGCAGGCTACTTCCAACCAACAAATCTGTCGCAAAGATGTTTTGGGAAGTCGTACCGTTGGCCGAGCTACCGTTGGATCCTTCACGCAAGCTCGAGTTTCCGTCGTCTATACTGCAGTATGGCTGAACCAAATTCTTTTGGCATATTTGGGGACTGGATATGTTTGTTCTCGTAGGGAACCTGAGAGTAGAGAAAAATAATGAGCATCATTTTGTCGTCCTATCTTTCTTTATTGTTTCATGCAAGCTATCAGACTTACTTAAAAATAAGGGAAATATTGAGTTCATCCCAATATTTGCTTAGAGGAACATGGTACGTCAAATTAGCGCTAGAAAAATATCTGTTATCCGGAGAAACACAATCGTGGTATCCCTCCGTGTCTATCATACAGTAAGATGAATCTAAGGTTTGATTTATGTTTTTAGATAGAATCTGAATCGATGGCACGGTTAAAAGTTTCGGGTCTGCAAGACAAAGAGCATTAATATTAGAGTTTTAATCTCAAAGACAAAGTTAAATGAATAAAACTTACTTTCTTCGACTTGTCGTCGGCGCCGCTTAGCATCTAGCCCGTTCCTTTGAACAGGATTACTCTGTAGAATTACATATCAATAATTAGTCAAATTTTCGATCTTAACAAAAGCAAGTAGTTTATTACCGAAAAAACATTTGAGATAGCGTCTTCAGTGTGATTTTGAGACGGAGGAATTGACGTTGTGTGTGACGGAGTTTGAATCGAATTGCCTACGCCTGTTCCAGCGACGTGATTCTGTCTTTCGATTTCAAGATACTCAGATCCACTTCTAGGAATGATTGCCCCACCACAGCAATACGTCTAATTTTCATCAATATTAAATATAAGCGTTAGAATAAAGAATGCCGTAAATGTAATTTTACACTATTCTCTCTCATCTTACTTCACATGTCGATTCCAAGTATGGAAGGTGTGGATAGCAGTGAGAAGGTTTCCCTAAAACTTTTGGTTTCGCACGAGGATGATGATCCAAATGCTCAGAGCTCTTGGCAGCATTAGGATAAGTTGTTTTTGTAGATTTTGAATTTTTCGTAGGGTTATGATGCTGCATAGCTGAAGGGTAGAAGGTACTAGGGTTTCGCAGTAAAGAGTCATCGTATATTCCATGTGGCTGTATATAATCCCGAGAAGTGTTAAACAAATGATGTGAGTTGTAGAAGTCATAAGATCTTTTGTGATACTCCAAAACGTAGAGAGCAGCCATTGCAACCAGACTAAACAACATTAAAGAACACAATCAGTCAATGTTTAACTCCAATGAAAATTTTTCTACAAGTATTGTCAATCTTATTAGTTACCAAAAAGCCATAACCAAAACGAGAATCACAATAAGCAGCTGAACGCATTTATTAGAACATAAGTACTCTGCCGTATCCTTTGCTCTCTTGGACTTGGAAGATCCTGAATCATAATTTTTAGCATGAAACATGACTGACTTGCTTGAGTTTAATTACTTGAAAGTTTATGATAACTCACTGGAGGAAGATGATCTTATACTGGAGTTGTTGCTTGAACTTCTGTTAGCTTTAGTAATTTTTTCTAAGTGATCAATTCTTGTCTCAAGTTTACCAGTAACTTTACACAGCTCTTTCACTGCTCCGATGTTTTCCATAAAAATGCGTTCCTAAAAAGGCAAAATACAGTTGTGAAAAATACTCTACTCGCTATAGCTGTATGTACTTAGAGAATGAATCTCACTTTATTGACGACAAGAAAATTGTTGACTTTGTGACCATTGGGTAGTTCAATGTCTCCAGTCTCTTTGACAGCTTCAGGTATTATTTTTTGAACTTCTTGGGCTATAATTCCAGTGTCTGCAGACTCATTAGGCGTAAGTCCCATTAACCGTGCGAACTCTGGGTTGTAGTTATATCGGACGACTCGTAATTTCTGGATATTCTTCAGCTGCTCTTTGCTATCCATCTACAACAAGTTACATGATTTGAGTTTACCTTCATGTTTGGGGCTTGCAGTTTGACAGCATGTTTTTACAGTTGAAAGGTTACCTCAGTTATGTCTTCTTTAGCTCTCCTGTCACTGGGGTGCATAATTTGACCAGTAACTTTACAGTTACCGTAAACCACAAGAGCCTCTTCAGGTCTGTCTGTATTGATTCCAACACGTCCGGCATGATAGATAGAGTCTGAAGTTTGACCTTTTTGCCATGATAATTCCATGTCACTTTCGAACTGCCCTGGGTTTGATGCCTAAAGTCAAAAGTCAAGGGTTTTAGGCTGATCTCATTGCATTAATAATATCGTACGAAGACATTCTTACTCTAACGATGATGCGTTGAGATGACTGGGCAATTATTGGGTATGACCCACCACTCATACAATGAGCATGGAGAGCTACGACCAAGTAAAAGTATCTCTGATCCGGATTTGGCTTGCCCTTCTTTCTCATGTTGTTGGAAGTAGTTTCGTTGAAATGCAGCCTGCCTACGGTTAGCTTTGCTACGTTGTCCGAGTTAACTTCAAGTCTAGTCCATAAAATTAAACTATTAGTTTGTTCAAGATAAAATCGATCGATTGGAATCTACAATTAACTAAGTCAAATAGCTTACGGAACCGGATGGAAAGGCTTCTTACTCCTGTCACTTTGAGACTGTTCTATCTTAATACACTGGTTAGGAGATTCAGCTTTTACCCCGTAGAAATGTACGTAGAAATTTTCGACGGGCTTGTATCCTTCAGAGGTTTTTATATACTTGGCTTCCCCGTGATGTTTCACATGGCATGTAATCTGTTGAGAAATTACAGCTTGCAAGATTGTCTTTACTTCTTTATTGCTTAAATTTCCAATGACTTACCTGGAAATGATTCTTTTTCTGGCAAACAAAGGCATCATCAGCATTGGAAAAATTGAAGCCCTTGTCAGCATCAACTTTGAAGTACGACGGGACACTGTGGGAAAGAGAATGGGAAGCTCGAATTAAACTGCAAACTTCAGGGAAATCAAACTACCTTTCACTTACAGTTCTTTGAACGTGTCATCGGCCAACGAGTGCCAAGTGTTATCTTGGAAAGGCTGGAATTTTATGCACTGATAGTTTGGATCCATAAACATCGCAGGATCTCCATTCACATCGAAAAACTCTTCATCAAGATTCACTCCATTTCCTGTGCTTCCTCCATTGTTACTGGTAGAGGCATTTGAATCGGAAGGAGACATTTCTACAATTAAAAGGAAATAATCACACACTTAGACTACACTTATGCTAAGAAGCAAAGGTGAAGGACTAAGTGCAACATGCCTGGCTCTAGTTTGACATGGATCATACTAATCTTCCCATTATTACCCGTCCCAGAACCGGACGATTTTCTCTTCTTCCCCCTGGTTTTTTCTGGCTGGACTGGTTGGAGTTGAGTATAAAAAGTTGTGATGTCCTCTTGAGATCCTGTGGACTGAGTGTTGGAAGGGGCAACGGAAGATTCCGAGGTGTCCACAGAAGCTAAAGAGGAACTCGGCTGAGCTCCTTCCAAAGTCGTAAGAGTTACGTTGGATGACGGAGATCCCCCTGAGTTCACTGCTGATGGAGAGATTGGAATCAAAGGAGGTACGTGAATGGGTGCGATGTTGGACAGAGGTGATTCCATAGGAGCCAGTTCATGTTGCAATAGCGGAATGATAGGACCATTGGTACCCCCAGAATTCTGAGGGTACATTGGATGGAGCAGAAGGTCATGAAGATTTCGACGTCCATTCAGATTTGATGTTTTGTGATCTAAGTGTACCATAGACATTCGTAGTAGAAATGAACACGGGTCTTATTTGTAGCAATAATCTAGGGAATAAAATGACATTCAACATTGATCAAACTTACTTGGAGACCTCGAGCCCGGATCGGTAGGTGAGTATGGAGGCTCTGATCCTGAGTCCGGTGGACTATCAGGGAGATTGTGTCTACAAATACATATGAAAACTCATTTAGTAAACTCTATATTATTATCATTGCTTTGATGCAGCCAAATATCTGGAAGAATAAAACCTTTCTAAGCTAGACATGAAGCAAAACTTCTGAATAGAGAAAGACTCCTGGATATATAGTGAGATTTGTTACGCAACAATACGCAATGCTTCAAAAATGTTCACCATGAAGCTATTAAACTACTCAGGCCCCGAATTGAGACTCGAAATTTAGAGTACTCTAAATTTTAGCAATTAATCCCATTAATAAAAAAGAGTGCTCTGTTAAACTTTCGAATCTTAATTGGCGCTTAGCTGTACAACTGATTGGAAATGTAGTTACTGGGATTCATTCTTATAAGGATGTAATTATGAACAAAGTCAATTGAAATTCTATATATTAGCTCATGGCGATGTGCCACAAGATATCAAATGCACGATCGTCAACAATTAATACTCAGAACAGTCTTATATATAACTTGAAAGGATTTGCGAAAAGGATTCGCACTTATGAATGAAATGAGGATGCTTTAGTATGAAACTGAGCATAAACTGATTGTAGTACAGTACAATTCACACATTGACATGGGCATATATGCAAGAAGTTACTAGAAAGTCTTACGGTAGAGGTCCATGTGAATAGACAGTGGAACGAGAGTTGGCACCTGGAGGACCCGACTTATTAGTTCCACCATATTGTATAGAACCGTCATTAAAAGGAATGGATGTGACAACTAAAACTCTGTCTCGCAAAGCTTGACCGTTCTGAGTGTGCTTGGAAGCTTCGCTGTTCGCCAACGTGTCAGCAAAGTAGCTGCAAAGAACAATTAAACGGAATATGAACTGGTGATTGTTACATAAAGCTTATTATGAGGTCATCGGGGATTTTATGAGCTTTGATTCTATGTTGTGTTCACGTACCTTCCATTAGTATCGGTCTCGTTAGCGATGAAATCTTCTAATTGACTAAAATCTAGAGCGTCATTGTCCAGTCCTGTAAAATCTTCTCGAGCTGCAAAAACACAAAATAGTAGAAAATTAGGTTGGAAGTACGAGACGAATTAATTAAAAATTGCTGACACTATATTAACTAGATTAAGAAGGAAGTAGATATGAATATGAGTTTATAAGTAAGTACCCGTAGTCATTGTTAACCACACATAAGTATAGTTCAATGTGTATGAATTTAGTTTAAAACGTTGCTTTCTTTTTGACAATGCCCACAATAATGAGGTCAGTTTAAAATTTGTGTGACAATAGAAATCTAATTGCACTGAAGTGACCGAGTTCCGATTACAACCCCTTTGAGAAGATCTTCCAGGAGAATGTGCACCACAGAGTCAAAGTGGTTTCTCGAAGACTACACACGACTCCAGGAGACTATGACCAAGAGTTTCCAAAGCGCAGCTTTCTCTTTCGGAGAAACCGTGCGAAATGCATCGTACCATCCCCATTCCATACCATGAGCAATGATTTGCTTCTAAATCGAAGGACTTCCTCTGTAGTAAAACCTTTGAGCCAATCCCTGAATCCCTGTGTGCTTTATCGACCAACGTTTACGAAGATAAATGCCTAGCACGTCATCGCAACACACCTAACTGAATTCTTTATTTTTTAATCTAAAGGAAATCCCTGCTCATTCGTGTTATTAACTTCAGGAATTATCACAAAACGCAATCATCATCATAGATACTCGATATGTCATGTTATTCCATTTTGCTTATCCAAAGCATTTTGCGAGAAACCTATTTTCGGACTTCAGATGAGTGCCTGCCCAACTTATTGTGTTACTTAATCTTGTAATATAACTCAATCTTAATACGTAATCCTAAATCATGTTCGACTAGGTAATTCAGTCTTATTGTCAAAGTATACAGTGCAAAGCTGGACTTCTAAGTAAGTAAATTGGGGTGGTTTTTGCTCTACGTGAACCACATACTAAATCCAAACTTACATAACACATTTCTTACGCGTCACCACTTAATGAACATTAAATGACTATCAGGTGCTTGCTGCGTGTGCTATTTATTCACACATGTACTTTTGTTTATCTACCTGTCATCATTTCCCTAATATAATACATTCCCTAATTTCGATTCGGAGTGAATATATAATTCACCTACTTAATTTATGTAGCCAGGATCAAAAATGCACAAAAAAGTATACGCACTCCTTTAATTTATTCCAAAGAAGAGTAGCAGGAGGAGAGTAATGAATTCCTGTCCCAATTACTCGTGCATTAATCGAACAAAGTTTGAGAAGAATTGAAGTTTGGGGGCTGTAAATTGCTTCTCTCAGTGTGAGAGCACACGATCGGTTTAAAATAGTAATTTAAACTCGAATTGTTTAGAGTTTAATTAGTATAGAAATTGTAATTTGGATAGTGATGTCCGCGTGTGTGCTATGATGATGATGATGGTGGTGGTGGGGAGAAACAAGACAGGTAATCAGGGAAGGTGTAATTTGTGAGTGACAATGTATCAATGTATGAATAGGGAGAGTAAATAAATGGACGCAGGGGACGAATCATCACAATAAAAAAACAACTGTATCACATTTTACAGAATACGGGAAAGTAAGGCAATTTACCAGACGGACTTACATATTCCCATGAAAAGCCACCCCGAAAAAGTCTTTTGTCAATCATCCCCTTTCTCCCTTTCTCTCTCTCTCTCTCTGTCTGAATTCACGGCTGCTGCTGCTTGTGCAAGTTCATTTATGTCTGAACAAAACATTCTTCCTTGATCCCACGCTCAAATCAAATGATGATACTTACTCTACCATTATTATTTATTTGTTTGAGCATAATACTACCTGACAACTAATAATACTGACAGGACAGGTAGTGTGTATTATTTATTGACTGGATCAACGATGAGACACCCCCATAAGAAGTGAGACAGGATTCAGAACAATGCATCATACACACTTTATGTATTAAAAGAGAGAGAGAGACAGTTTGTTCTTCCACTTATAAATACGTTTTCACTCATGTCATTATCTCGTGCACATAAAAACCTCACGGCAATTAAAACAACCCGTCCTGAAGTGTGTCTTTCTTTTGAAGTATAAAAGAAAGTTCCAGTTTTTGTATCTGCGTGAGTTGTCCATTATAATTAATGACTTCTTCAGTTCGAAGTCTGTATGGTTGCGTATAATTCGATTCACAAACATTCATTCAGTATATTCACTTTTTATACTCAATTGTAATATTGTAATATTATTGTAAAATATAGTTACACCAAACAGCTTTATGTAGCTTCGATTGATCAGAATCCTTCAATGAGATTTTACAACTTTTTATTATTTTCTTAGAGCCTTATTATTAACAAACATTATTACTGCTTGCATGCGACTCTTTGATGCTAAAGATTGTAGATAATTTGTTGACACAAATAGACGATAATTATCAGAATCATCAGATCATTAGTCATCTTTTTGTAGTCCAGTGGCCATCAACTAGATAGTTTTGTAGAGTTAGTGTGTCTCTTTCAACAAAAAGCACACAAAGAAAGTTTGATGCATGTGCTTTCACATAAAACTCTCATGGCACATTTATTTCTCGCTTTATAATAGAAGACTCATCTTCAGTTAAAAAAATGAGGATAGGTCTGTTTTAGCAAGTGGACAGTGGAATCAGAAGGACATAGTGTTCTTTCTCCCTATGGGGTGTGTATTATGATTGCATAAAAGTCAACATTTCTATAGAATTTCGTGTGTGTGAGCTTAGACAATATTTTTTCATGATTTATGAACATTGAAGTGTTATTGTTGTTGTTGCATGATATTTGATATGGTGTGTGTACTGTTTGAAAGACCTAGTTTGTTTCTTTTATAGAAGTTTCTTCAAATAATATCAGGTGCAACAAAAGGTACTAATAATAATGTGTATGGATGTATAGTTTTATGTTGGAAACAATATTTTTGAAAGAACTTGTACGTGTGCGTTGGTGTTTTATTCAGCCTCTATGTCGCGTCCATAAATGCTTGGAGACAAGTACGAAGTACGAACCAATTGACAAATTAGCCGATAATCACTATTTCCAATCGGAAACTACTTAAGACACACTTCCATGAAGGATAAAGTTAATCTTCGCAAGTTATAAAATATTTGTTTGCCAATAACATATACTTAAAGTTACTCATTGGACGAGTGTAGTATTCACTTGTATTATTATATTGCATCATATGAATTAGGATATTACTCAAGCTCAATGAAAAGAAGTGGTTAGTCTGAAAGATTTCAGCAGAGCCACAAGAATGTACCTACGTACGTGAACACCTTCAAAAAACTTAGATCCTGGTTTAAGGTATCATATATATGTATATAAATATCTATTACGTGCGAGGTGGTATTTAATAGATCAAGCTGCGATTGCTTGTTTTTGAGAAGTTGCTTCCTTTCCGCATTTATATTACTTGACAAAAATACAAAATCGGACGATTATAATCAAAGAAGTTGCCATAAAAGATAGACGTACGTAGTATTATTGTTGAATTCCTCTACACTTCCATGATGATAGACAAGGCTATGAAAAACTGATTAACACGGGAAAGATCATTTTTGTGGCTGCATTAAACTCGACCTTCTGAAGAATGTCCCACTCTGCACATGACACTGACACTTCTCTCACTCAAACAAAGCCACATCAAAGTCTTTTTATTCCACAAAAAACTAATCTCCCTTAGTCATTGTGTAAAGCTAATTGTCTTTATTTGAAGTTATTCATAGAGTCTCCTCGAACTGTGTGATATTTTTATATCCTCATAAACTTTAATCTTTGCATAAACAAAATCATTTGTAGTTAGTTTATTTCCAATGGTTTTTATTTTGAGATGGGCATGGGTATGGATTCTGAAATTATTCAACCAAAAATAACACACTACTAATACAGTTTAATACATGACAAGACGTTTTGTGAGATCATTTACTTGTAAAAAATCACCGCAATCAATATATGGATAGTCTCGTGTTTTAATCCGTTTCTCTGCTGACACAGGCGACCCTGACTTCAGAAACAAAGTCAGGCCCTGAAATAACCTTGTCTGTATTTTTGTGCTTTCTCATGAATTTCTTGTCCATAAATAGTATACTTACTACGTATATATACTTTGGTACTTTTAACTCTTATAAACAACTCAAGTCAATCTTTTGTGGAATTCAAGAATGAATATTGATTCACAAATAATTCTTCACGTAAAAACCATCTTTCCCTTCCTGTTTCAGAAGAATGATGCATCATTTTTACTTTTTGAATCTTTATCGTCACCAGTCGCTTAATTTAATGGCAAATGGCAAACCTCAAACATAAAGAATTCTGGCGTAGCATGTCTAATTTAAAATTCTGAGTGAATGTTCGTTCACACTTTGTCGGAAAGGCAGGTCGAGTCATGCGATCTACTCTTTACCATCAAGCTAATCAGAGCAAAGTTTACGTGAATTAGAACGTCGCAATAGTAAGAATAAGATGGATCGGGTAAGAATTTCTACAAATCTGGATAAGCTAAATAAATATTTTAAAAAAGAGGTGCTTGTCTGACATCAAATTTAAAAAAGTACTGTGGTCGAATACATTTTTAAAAAAACGCTTAATTGATTGAGTGCTAATTACTTATTTATGGGAGCCGACTACGATGTGACTTATGACTTGCCTATGAAGTTTGAAACTATTTTGACATACTTTGCAGCAATATTTGAAATATTAACTACATTATCAACTGAAGTATCTAAATAACTAACCATGATCGCCATCATAAAAGTCTGCATGTGATTGTACAGTTATTTGCACTTGTGCAGTTCATATGGTACTTTTGAATTTGAAAAATGCAACATCAATAACATTGATTCATATTCTGTACAGAATGAATGCATATGAAGACAGTGTGTATAATCTGTCAATGTATTTTAGACAATTTTTTCACTTTTTTGTAATGAAAGGAAAAGTGAGGCATGGGAAACGTATATATTGTCCTGACGTGTTCCATTATTGTGGGAATGCACAATGTGTCATCGATAATATAGCTTTCATTATTGTCTGAATATAAACAAATGCTTAATTTTATAGATATGTGAAATGAGACTGGTATTTTTAAACTTAACAGCTATCGCTCATTATAGGTAGTTTAGGATGTTTTGTAAATTTTGCCCAATTGTAGGAAAAAAAGTAGAAATTAATGGACTGGATTAATGGAAGTGTAATTAATTGTAAAAATACGCTAGTTACATAATTTATAGCAATAACAAAAGATGAATAGTGCAGTAAAAGGTACTTCAGGTTTAAATTGAGACAATAAGAGTTCTTCATAAAAACATACACTAAATTGATTCATCTCATATATAGCATACGAATGCAAAAACCCTTTAATTGTTACTCAAATGCATAACAATCATAATAAGTTTAACGAGCTAATAAATGAAATGAATTAAGAAACATTGTATTATTGTACGAACAATTTTGATATGCAATTGATTTTTGATTAAAATTAAGGAAACAAAATGCGTTAAATACTATAAATACAGCGTAAAGGTTTAGTTGAGTGTTATTGTTCTGATCTAGTCATCAATATATATGATCTTGTTCTAATTCTGTGAACTTCATGGTTGCACATCGCTTTATCGTAACGCGTGCAATTATTCTTGCTAAAGAAGTTTAACTATCTCACAGAGCATTTGGGTTACTTTGTTACTTTAAGACTTCATGATGAAAACCGCACTTTGATCTGTGCAAGATGTGAATAATAGAATTGAATAGATGCTGAAGGAAGAGTATCGAATGAATTTGTGTATTACAATATGTTTGGTGGGTAAACGGCTGAATAGTTTTCTTGCATATCTTTGTGTAGTTTCAAGTTTCAATTTCAATTAACTCTTGTATTCGTAGAGGTTCAATGTGAAATTATGAAGCAATCGTAAATGGAGCAGTACATTTTATAAGCAGTTGTAACTTTGTTCATATGGATTGCATTTATACTAGCAAGATGATTTAACAAGAGATCGCAATGTGCCAAAAGTTCATTCATTGCTTTTTCAAACTCAAAATTGTTGTGAGTTAAATTATGGAGATGTTTTAAAAACAATTAAAGTGAAAACTGTTTTCTTAAGAGACAAAAATGTATTAAATTTGAGAGAGCCAACTTTTTAGCCAAGACAATGAGTCATGATGTCAAGTCGAAAATGAAACTTTGTCAAGAATTTGTGAATTATAAATTTCCCATTTGACAAAAGAAAGAATTCAGTCTGACTTTTGAAGAGTATGATAATTTGTACGACATCAATGAAAGCATGTAAAGAAAAATATGTAATCTAGGGTTGAATGAAAAACTGAGAGAGAGGGTTGTAACTGTGACGTTGTGTGTGATGAGATCACGGCACGTGACAAGATTTTTGGTGGTCGGCAGCCGATGATCGACACTGTGTGTCCCACATGATATGGTGTCATGTAAAAGCAGACAGTCTTCGGCACAGGGAGTTAATTGTGTGTTTTATCCGATACATGTACATAGGCATTAACGGAAAGGTGATGAAATGTAATTTGTGTTGAGTTTTGTCCTACCCCTCACGACACAGGATTTTTTTATTTTTCAAGCTTGATTTTTACTACAATTTGTCACGACAGCTAGAAGTTTCAATTTCCTCTTTTCCATTGACTACTTGACCAAAGGAAAAATTTGATTCACATGCAGCAAATTTGATGGCATAAATGTATATCTTGTGTATATATATTATGAGATACCGAGCCAGCAAGAACTTAATCAAGGAGCCTCAGGAGATTTCTGTAATCTGTGTCTATTATCATGTAGCCACATTCAATTATCCACTCAGGCGTAACAAAAGCCAAGGAATGGGACTTAATGAGTAATAACGAAAATGAGAAATGTTCTATAAACATCTCACAAAGTCCGATCAAAGCCTAAAGGACCCCCGTATATGTCCTTCCTTTGCACTTTTACAGAGAACTGCTGAGTCTAATCTATATCTATAATTGGCCAGGTTTGTTTGTTTGTTTGTATGTCCGTCCGTCCGGATTTGAAAAGCCCTCTAACATGAACACACATTATTGGGGTTAC
>Ga0194135_10000931_pt1 | contig 17093 bp, 13 predicted proteins | sample LitLau_LLRF_2013_FD_134024 | JGI IMG/M metagenome (GOLD analysis project Ga0194135, IMG submission 134024) | Freshwater sediment microbial communities in response to fracking from North America - Little Laurel Run_MetaG_LLRF_2013 (version 2) | ecosystem: Environmental > Aquatic > Freshwater >...
GAGTCATTCAATAAGAAATTTTGTCTAGATTGCGATGCAAAAATAATCAGTTGGTTTGGTCGTATCGTTTTTGAGTTACAGCCACTCAAAGTGTGTCCCATTTATAAAACTCACCCTGTATAAAATAAATATCATTGAACGTTTATATACTCCCTTGGCTTCCAAAAGAATATATATATATGTACTCTGTGAGAAGACGCGATGACGTAGATTACCAACTTCTTATTCCATCTTTGAGTGTGTGTTATTTTTTTACATTAGTTTCATGTAAAAAATCATAAAACTGTTCGTTGTACCGTGATAAACTGAACATAAAACTTTTAAAATGTTGCAGAGAAAAGTAAACAGCTCGAAGCACACATCTTCCATTTCAAAAGAGGAAATGTGACTCGAGGAGAAAGTTAAAGAAGATGTGAATGTTGTTGTAGAGAGAGAGTTATGATAAAAAGTACACGATGGCCATTTATTTGAATCTGTGTGAGGAAAAATTCCACCCTGAGGACCTTGCTGAAGCCATTATGCAATATGGTATTTCATGTCTTCTGAACATCATATGCATCCATTTTACTTACCTTCTTTTCCCCGCATCTCATTATGACAACAGCGGCCAGTATGGTGGCGGTGGTTCTTATACTTTCTATACGTAGTTAGTATGCCATCAGCCACAGGGGAAAGTAGCAGTAGATCTCTTTTGCAGAATGTAATTCTCTTGTGTACAAGACACACACGACTTACTTTCATACTTTCATCGTGTGGTGCTTTCACATTCCATCCGAGACTCACACACACACACAACACACACACCGGTGGTGATACACAGATTTATAAAAGAGATAAGAGATACAAAAGGGGAAGGATGGTTAGCTTGGGCTATAAATATTGCATGTTATTTCGTTGACTTTCAGTTTATGTTCAAAGGCAGAGAGAGAGAGAGAAAAGTAAAAAATGACTTTCGCCGAAAGAGACGCGCGAGAGAGATTGCAAAAGACATGCTGGATGTTATGGGGGTGACGGGGAAGCTATAAAAGACTCTTTATGACTTTGATATCAGAGAAAGAGATGAAATGTTCCTCATATAAAAAAGAAAGCACAGAAGAGACAAATACTTTTAGGAGACGCGTAGATTCCTTAAGACCGTAGGACCAAGTGTACACGAGTTATATTTATATATATCTGTGTGTGGCATTGCTTATACACGAGCGTATCATTTCACAATGATGATTCCTTTCTATTCTCTCGCAAATCGAATATTATTATATTCCGCGAGAAGTGTATCTTTGTAGTGTGTGGCAGTCTGGTGCTCTATTTGTGAGGGTTGAAATTGAAATATCACACATTTTCAAGTTACCACTACTCCCATAACATATCTACACATACTTGCTTTTCCCTACTAATAGGTACAAGTCACTTTTTATGACCAAGAATAACTTAGGATGGATCGATTTCTTGTGCGAGGAGGAATGAAACCAACCAATATCCTCCCACCCTAAGATGGTAATACACAGAGAGAGAAAGAAAGTCTCTCGTGTGTCCTTTCTCGTATTTCCTTCTGCCATTCCATTACTACTCCTTCATATACGAGATAGAGACTAGGGCGGATGTATGTATGTGTGTATATGGAGTATTGATAACCACCAACCACCCGGGTAATTTGTTCCGAAGGGAATTGAAGACGAACACAAAAGTGAGATAGGCAGAAGAAGAAGAGAGAATGGAAATCTCCAAATGGTGGCAGTGGTGGTAGTGGGCGCAGTTAGTTTGAGAAAGTATTGAAGCGTTTTCGTTCTTTCCCAGCCACACATAAATGGGTTGCAATTTTCAGGAGGAATTGCCTCAACTATTTCTTCCATGTATGGAGAGATGTACCTTAGTCGAGGATTCTCATAGTGAGTAGTATATGTCTTGGAAGTAATATTTTACACACAGTTCATGCTCCCCTCACTACTATTACTACGTGAAGTGATGCAGTTGTACACCAAATGTACTCTCGATCTAATACTTCACTTGTTGTAACGGGTAAATCCACCTAAGCCTCGATTTTAATAACAATTTCGGGGGATGTTATAAATCAAGAAAATGAATTTTGGACTGGACAGAGTAAGCAAGTACCCAAGGGATATTTCTGAGCCTCGGAGAGAATAGAGAAGAGAGAGAGTGCCGTCTCTCTTCCATCCATCCATATATATACACGTATTTCTATAGGCCGTGTTTTATTTCACAAATGTATTATTGTATGTTTTCTGCTTGAACAAAACACTCAGTAAGGCAATATAAGTTAACGATGCAACATAGCACAGAGAGAGACTGACTTTCTAAAGAGATTTGATGACGATAAGAACCCTTTCCATTATAAATGTGAAGTCTTGTGAAAAACACACACTCCACATAAACTTTTTGTTGTTCCATCGGCACCACTTTCCTTCGGAATATGTTATTTCACTTGGATGCCACCAATAGTACGCAGAGAGAGAGAGAGAGAGAGTACACAGCGGGGATATATATCATTGTGTTATTCTATACGAAAGGATACGTACAAAATAAAAGCAACAAACAATGCAAGTTTTTGTGTATACCGCATAAACCTGCTTTCTCTTTCTTAAACCAAAAAGGACGTGCAAATTCTATCTGCTACCGGATAAAGAAAGGATTCCTTGGACGGAAAGAATGATGCGGGTATTAAGTGAAAGAGTACAAAGGAGAGAGTCCGGCTTCGGATGGATCCGTAGATAATAATAACATCGTGTGTGCAATAAGTTTTCGCTACGCTCAAAGTTGGTTGGCTTACGGAAAAAGTATATTTCTTAAATGCCGGACTCTCCCCTGGAGAAATCCGTTGAATAATTATTTCCCTACTCTTTCCTCATCTGCTCTTTCTCTCAAATCAAGTCAGCGTTCAGTGCTCTCAAGATTATAATTCCAGGAAAGCATTTAACGTCCGAACACATATAATATATAAATTATATTGGCTGCGTGTGTGGAGAAGTAGATAAAAATTACGAGTCTCATTCTCAACCGTGTTAGCAGCTATCTTACACAAGTCTCGGTACTTATATCATATAAAGTATATCTGAACCTCAGGCATAATAATAATTATGCCACCTACCCCCATACACACACATGCAAGACCAGGAAGCACTAAAGATTAAGCTCATTTCAGTGGCACTCGAGAGAGAGAGAGAAAAAAAGCCAAGTTTATCTCCATCGCTTCCTTGTAGGAGTTCTGCTGAGATTGTCCAGTTGATAAGGACTTTCTCCCTGACTGACTGAGGAAAGGGCAGAAGGAAGACCAACTTGACCACTTTAGTTTCCTCTCCAGTGTCCAATGGAGAGTATATGGAATAAAATCAAGTTTAACCAGTTGAGAATAAGCTCGTCGTAGAGAAGGAGGAAGAGGAGGCATATATAATGATAGCGAGAGGCCTTCTTTCTAATGGGATTTTCCTTCTTTCTCTCTCTGGATTTATTGAAGTGCAAAAGTCAAGTAGGGAGAAGACCTCAGCTAAGGTTTTCTAGTAGGAAAAGTAATGGTGAGTAGTCGTCCTGTTGGCAATGAGCATAAATTTGTACCATGTGTTCACATTCTATTTTCTACAGAGGGAGAAAGGTCAGAAATGATGAGGGGATATATCTCTCTATATATTATTATTATATGTACACGTGTGTGTGTGTGTATAATAATAAAGTTGATAAGAAGCTAGAGAGAGGAGTGATTCTCTCCATGTCCATTATATATTACATTGAAAGGTGAGTTTTTGAACGGTCTTCCTGGCAGTTCTGCTTGGAATTCCTATGTGGTCGTCATCGTGTGTGGGGTTGTTCGTGAGGAAGTTCACTGTGTGTGTGTGTAGGGAAGTAGTCAAGACCTATTTATTTTCTACGGTTTCTTCTCACAGTCACTAAAGAAAAATTGTTCCCTATCAGAATCCGTCCATTCTTTTTGGGATTATTATTAGTATTATTACTTTACCTTTGAGTTACAACTTTCTTTCGGGTAGGCAGAAGTGAAAGGCAAAGAGGAACGTCAAATGCACACAGTAATTTATTTACTGCCGGATAAATGGTCACATTAAGTTGAAATAGGGCATTTATGTATGTGAACTTTATCCATAAGGCATAAGGAGGAAGAAAGCGTGTGTGTGTGTGTGTGTGTATAGTTTACTCCGTCGTCCTTAGATGTCAAGTCCATGTGGGCACCTCATAATAATATTATCCTTTATCCTATTAAGTTACAAAAAAACTTGCTCACTCTCCCGTATAATATACTTTATGATGGTGGAGAAGACACACCAACGTGACTACATACACACACACACACACACACATGAGGTGCGCCATTGAAAAGAATGAAGTGGTACTTTCACCTAAATACCTGGAGAGTTCAATTTACCTGGGAGGGATTGAGTGTATGTCCGTGGGCGAAAGGAAATCGTTAGAAATATATTATTTCTGCTATATGTAACTGCGGTGGGTAAGAAATGACCTGTCGATTGTATCAAGGAGTTCATCCTTTTTGCCCTATTTTACCTATTTAGGGGATTTATCTAACTATCCGTAATCAAAGGGAATTGCTTGCTTGGTGGTGAACTACTTTCTGACCTATGAAAGATTTTAGGCCGGTTTTTCCCATAAGTTTTGAGATGCGTGTATATGGATTGTGTAGTCCCGTGTATTATCCAGTACATGTAGAAAGACCGGTTGTCGGTACAAGAAAAACTCCCGTAGGTTTTATCCCAACTTCAATTTCAAAAGTTTCTTGGATGAATCGACTTCTTCACGTTGGTTATAAATATATTATCGTATTTAGGGATTTACTTTTATATTTTTACTAGAAAGTACTCTTAGAGACCAACTGCACACACAGAGAGAAGGCCATTACATTAGATTCAAAGCTTTTTGGAGTGGCTTCCCTTAAATACTTTTCGATACTTTTTGGAAAGGTTTGAGGAAACTATCCTCATCTACACAGCTTTTGATGGATCTTTTGAGACCCCAAAATGTTCCAAGAATCCATCACACGAAACTTGGAATAGGTTGGCAGTTACTTCGAGGTCATTTATAAGGTTTTAAGAGTTCTCTGGCTTCTTTGAGAATCACATTTGTGCTTTTGTTAATATTAGGAATATTCCATTCCGAATCTGCAGACATTTTCCATTACAAAGGCATTAAAGTAAATCCTGAAGGTTCCCTCTCTCCAGAGGATTGGACTTGATCCTTCCTGTGCTCCTTTTGCTATACAGAGTCCCTACTAACTATATATTGGTAGTACAGAACTGGTTGCTTGTTCGTTGTGTTCGGGTTTGGTGCGTGCCACCAGCATATTAGCCCATTCAAGGGAGAAAGCACGTCTTCCTTGTAAACTTATTTATTCGAGCAACATTACTTCCATCCTTCACTTTCTTACCTCGAAATGATGCCAGGTTGTGTACTCACCACTACTGACTCCACTACTTTTGTACGTGGCTTTAAATTAGCTAACTACTGACTAGACTGTATGTATATATATGGACGACGGACGGTGAGGCTCCAGATGTTACTCGTTTACTCCTTGGTGTGTGTTTGTGATACTCGTTGTGTCTACCCTAATAAAGTTATTCATGCAAGAGGGTCTTTCACTTGCATTCTAGACTCTACACTCTACATTCTTTCTCTGACCATTTCTTCTTCTTAATGAAGAGGTTTAAAGACACAAACACACAGTGAGAGAGCCAGTGAGGTTTTCCGGACCATAATTTCCAATCTGTTGTTCCAACTTTGTAACCAGCAGAAGAGCAAAGACTGTGTGTGGGACTTTGGGTGGAAATATTCCAAAGTTCCTTTCTTCTTCTCCTTCTTCTTCAGTATCATCTCGTCATGATTATTTTACGAAAGGAACGAGACAGGATGGTTCTTCTCTTAACATGAAGTGGGTGTTGTAATGTAATTATTATAAAGCAATCTGGCTCACTTTCTCTCTCTCCCAAATAGAGTCCCTCGTTCTCAACCACAAAACTTAATTACTTGCCCAAGTGGTGGAACAAAGTTGAAATCCTTTTCGTGTCTTCCTTTCTTTCTCTCTATTTTGCATTTCCTCCTACAATGCTTCATACACAATATCTATTCCTCTCGCCTCTTCCTTCTCTCTCCCTCTCGTTTCAGAATGATTGAAAATATCCCATGGGAAGATGAAAGTCGCAGCAGTGGAACTTGCAACACATATAACACATATAATATACATATATGCAGTCACACGAGGGATAGCCATCCAACTGAGCAGCACTACTTTCAATTTGTAATTATAGAAAAAGTTGAGCAGTTGAGAAAGAAAGGCAAACATAACGAGATATCTAGTCAGAGTGTATATCGCGAACACTTAATGAAATGAAACTTTTCACTCTCAACTTCTTCTCTGTAAGTTATAAGTAGATTTTGTACTTTGTGAGTGAAATAAAAATAAAGGGAAATGCGGAGCTTCAAACTCATCTAGTCTATCAAAATAAATTTCCAAGTTGTATTCACTTCTTGGTGTGGTGAACTCAAACTCGCTGAAACTTCGATTCTTCTTGGAACATCTCTTTTTCATTATGGGCTTACAAGTTTAATTAAATTCTTATGTAGCAAGAGTCAACCGACCAGATGGTTGCTCTTTGCTTTTGTGCCTTTTCCCCTGACCCACACGGATGAAACAATATATATATTCTCGAGAGGTTGATATTAGTAGTTGGGATATATAGATATGGACTACAGACGGAGGAACGGGTGAAAGTGAGTCTTCCTGAAATGAAGAATCGAAAGAATTCCATTCGAATGAAAATCCCTTTTCCTCTCATCATGAATCAGAAGGGTGGATGATCCGAACTGGAAAGGAATCTTTTTGAAACTTGGTTTAGAATTGCAAGGAGTCACCTCCTTTCTATACACTTCGTATATAGAGCAAAGCTTCATATGGTTCAATGGTTCAATTCGTATCATGGTGTAGTATAAACAGAGAATCATCGGTTTGATTCAACTTTGCGTAAGATGAGGAAAGTAGGGAGAAAGTTTTCATCTGCAATAATCAAATGAAAAAGATAGAACCCTTGTCTCATGTCCCTCTCTCTCGCTCTTTGGGTCTGTCTGTCTCCGGTGATCCCTGGCGTGTCAGCATCCATACACACATGAAATCGCATATATAGATAATGCACAGTTTGCAGTGTGTATGGTTATGCGGCCTTTCCTCAAAAGCCATCCAAGTGGAAACAATTGAATGACCTGGGACGACAAACTAAACCTCCAACCACAACTGATATCTTGTCCTCTGGGACAGTGTGTGTGTGTGTGAGTATGTATAATGTATATGAGACTTCAGAGTACAATTCTGTGGAAAATACCGATGTGACACTCGAGGGAAAGAATTGAATTGGTCCCATTCATCCCATCTCGTCATCCGGTATTTTTTTGTAAAGCGGTTATGAACTAAAGTTTCCCCATGTATGCAAGGCTAGTTTAAAAGTTGAGTCAAAGGATAACTGAATTCCTTATGTGAGATTTGAACTATTTTGTATGAAAGGGTTTAAAAGAAGACTCTCAGATGGATTCCTGTAAAATGTTCTGGGAGAGGAGAACGCGATAATCTCTCAAGATATCCTGAGCACGTCCGCATCTCTTTGGTTGAGTGACGGGAAACTATGCCTTGTCACGGAAGAACCTTCTTGGAAAAGAACTTTCCTCCATTTTGTCATTCACAAGAGCACCTTTGTGTGGTGTCATTTTGGACCTTTTTCCATAACTCTGATGTGTGGGTTCCAGTCGTTGAGTTCCCATGCATGATAAATGTGAATTGTGTGCAATGCTTGAAGACAGACAGAGAGCAGTTGAAATAATGCTGGAATAGTAAGAGACCACGGGGAAATCCCACACGAGAATAAAAATAAAAATAATTGGTAGCGGAAATTCTTTATTGCATTTTCTTATTTTAGAAAGATTCTATATTCTTTTTATTCTTTCTTTTAGTTTGTATTTACATTGTAAGATTTAATACTGTTGATGTTCCTTACTTTAACCTACACAGACACAACTAGCACATAATTGCATATAGTACTGTATATTATAGTGGTTTGATAATACGCACGTCTGTACCCTCAATGATATTATTATTTCGTCACAATAAATGATGAAATGATTAAACCTTAGGAAGCTTAAACACGCTTTTTGCTCCTAGATGAATAGCTCACTCATATTTTATTGAATACTTCAATCAATAGTTCTAATAGCAAGTAATACGTTATTATAGTAATTGTTACCTCAATCACAATACATTCCAGTAATCACAGAGAGAATATATTAATTTTCTAATTAATTAACATCATTCATCCATTCAACCTTAATTGCTAGTAATATAATTGCTAGATGGGATCTTTTAGTCGCAGTGTTCCTAGTCGCGTGAACACCGTATATGACTATGACTCGTATAATTAGTAGTCTTGAAACTTTTGTTTAAGTCGCTAAAGCTTAAATATCAGAGACTAATTGTAAGTCTAATAGCATCTTCTTGTCGAGTGGGGATATTTGGTTTTCAGTTCATTTTTAAATTGTCTGAAGTGAGCCCGACTGGCCTCGAGATCTCGATTCCTCCTGGGCTGGAAGGACTGAGGTGTGATGTAGCCTCGATGAATGAGGAAAGCCTCATTAAGCACAGCAAACTTGTAACCTGCCACGTGAAGTTCACAAAGTTGGCTAATCCGATTAAACCCAGTCGTACGAAATCTCTCATCGAACAGAGGAACGGAATTGTCCGAAATGAAAAAAGGTTCCCACGGATCTTTCCACAAGACTTCAAACAACACAGATAAATCTCCTTTTTTACTCAATCCCATCGACTCCCGCTGCCACGATTCGTAGTCCGTGTGCATCTGCAAATGTCAAAGGCAAAGTACATGGAATTAGGATAATTATAGATTTCTTTTATATTCTCTGATGATGTTCATACATAGTTAACCACGACACGCATATACATATGTACCATACGTGCAGGGAATCTTACAAAAGTATCAATTTACATCACCAGCTGCTTTCTCTTAATAGTTGAGGTGGAGAAAGTACACTAATGACACAATGATAGCCTCTGGTGGTGGTCAGCCTCTTATATATAACTTAAATGTGGAATTTTATTGATAAGTATATAATCATATCGCGTAAGTAAGTACAGTATATATTAAGGTTTATCTTTGCTCACTATATGTATGTACAACAATTATGGTAATGACAACTGTGTCTCATGACCCTTGTCATCAACGTGTGGTGTATGAAGATGAAATGAACTATACACGCTTTCACCACGACTACTTTATGACGTCTACTGTTTCCTATTCCCTATGTACCCGTTCATTATGTTATTGATTATCCACTTTGGAATACAAAATAAATGATGGTAGGTAGTGTGTGTGTATACATATCGAGAGACCAGACCTGCCTAAGAGATCATCAATCATTCTCAACGAGAAGGCGGTTGTAAGTCTCAAGTACCTTTCCAAAACAAATATTGGTTGCACCTTCGTCTATATATTCTGTGACGGATAATATTTCATGCTCCGTGAATTCTCTGTAAATAAAAAAGACTCTCTGTATGTGGCGAAACAAATAATAATAATAAAAGCGAGGAACCATCAGGGTCCTGCTGTAATACAACAACTACTTCTAGACTGAGTTCCCTCAAGCATTATTCGTAATCCGAAATGTAATTACTTTCACTACGCGCCGGGAGAAAGTCCACCACCAATCCTCACAATATTTCTTTTCCTGCTTAAGACTTATTTCTACGTACAATGGGGATTTGGGGACGTAGAATTTACTCCGGATTTGTGAGGTCGACACAATAATATATATGAAGAAATTCATTTCGGTTGTAATATTAAAGATGCGTGAGCCAGACTTGCCATATATTAACAATTCTGAATGCTATGCACGCTTGACCCAATGTGGACAATTGATAAAATCAGGTGCTTTATTTTTATCGTGGAATTCGTGGAAAGTATCTAGTGGAAAGGACTGTCCAACTCATGCTGTGTTATTTAACCGGTGGAATTATTGATGAGTCTACAAAATGAATTCTCCGAAACATTTGAACGATCGTCAACTAAAAGATTCAACTTATCGTCTCGCTTGTGCCTAAAATGTGGACAGCTAAATTGGACTGAACTTTGAATCTATAATGCATACATCAAACAAAGAGAGAGAATATAGGTTACCACACTTCAGTAATTTAAGTTTAATTGGATCCCTCGTGTTCATGAACAACATGCTGTCCGTGTGTGTATGTTTGTGTGTACTATAATGATAGGTTAACTGAATGTAATGTGCCCACAAATGAATATTTGCAAACTGTAGAGTCAAGAGAGGGACTAAGAGGCAAGAGGAGTGCAAAATGTGTGTAAAGTGTAAATAGAATAGTGCAGAGACCTGAAGTGCATATCTTGGAATGTGGAAAGTGTATCAAAAGTTCAGAAGTGCCACGCCACAGCCAACTCTCGGTAAACATTTGACGAATGGCTTGTGAGGGGAGAGAGATGATGTATACGAGGAAAAAGTGTATGCACATGAAATGGAATGTTTCTCATCTGCTCAAAGATGAATTCCAAAGTGGAATTTCAGTATTTCTTAGCTTAACCATTTCGTCTTTTTGCCTTTGCTGAACAATCTACATAATTTATAAGAAGTCAGAATTCTGAAGGGATAGGGAACCCTCGCGTTGCTCTTGGCTCTTGCAGTAGCGACCGAAATGAGACCTGCTCTAAATTGAATAGGACAACAGTCAGACAAGGTTTCAAGAGATAATTCACAGAGGAAAAGAAGGATGTTTTTCTTTGAAGTTTGGTAGCTCACCAAAAATAAAAGGGTGCATAATAAATCCTAAATTACATACACATATACACAACTGAAAGTGTCTGAAAGTTTAGTATTCTGAGGCTCTGCTGCCTCTGGACCGTTTGTCTTCTTCTTTGGTACAACCTTTTGTAATTGCTTCTTGTCTTAAGTTCTCTCATCCCTGTGCCCGAATGAATTCAAACTATGTGCTTAATTGCTTCGGAAAAATGTGCTAATTGCATAGAAGCAATATATTTCTCTGCAACTTTCGATTCTCCTCTCCTCGGGACTAAAAGTCAAAGTCGGGAAAGTGGATTGGGTAAATCACCATTTACCGCATTCTATACGAATGTCGACTGTCAGTTTAACTCGTTACGAAAAATTTAGTGTGGCACTCTTGACTCAAAGAGAGTTTTGTCATCGCCTCAGTACAAAATGTAAAGAGAGAGAGAGAGAGAGCGATGTGGTGGAAGTTTTGGAAATTCAAGATTGAGGATTACTCAACAAACGCGACAGTGGGAACGAGGATAGCAATAATACAACAGTATACACGCGTGCGGAGTAGTTAAAAGAAAAGATCAGAGTCTACAAGGAGAGAAAGTTTGTTTAAAAGTTTGTGCTGCTGCTAAGTCATTAATTCCGTGGGATTATTATTACCTGGCACTTCCAGCAGAGATCGAAGAAGAAAGGTCGCACTTGGTACTTGTCAATCAGGGCCAAGAGTTCCTTCTTGGTCTCTGGAGCCTCTCCATTCTTGCTCTCAAAGGCCGGGACGACAAACACTGACTTTCGTTCATCCCCATTGGGCTGGAGTAGTTCTTTCTCCCTGGCAAACTTCTGGAACTTGGATCGTAGTCCAGACGAAGGCAACATGTCTATGTCACTGACTAGCGAGAAGTCTGTAAGCACCTTCTTCCGTGCAACATTTCTGAGTAAATTCGTCGGGTAAATTGACACTCCACTCACACTATCATAATAATAATTACTCATAGCAGCACTCGAACTCCTACCGCTTCCTCCTCCAGACGAAAATGTACTCGAGGCTAAAGAAAGTTTCGAAAAGTTTTGGCACTCTTTTGGATCCACTTTGAAAGAAGATAACTTTTTCCTCTTGATGCTTATTCCTTGCAGTCTTGTTGTCTTTGGCCTTCCACCTCCTCCACCTTGAGTGTGCGTCTCTACCAGAGGAAACACCAAATGGAAACTCACGAATTGTTTGATTTGATCACTACACAGTCTCGCTTGGGCGATGAATTCTATGCAGGCTTCTACTGCGGAAGAGTTGGGGGCAAATAGGGCTAGAGAAATTGGGCCTTGCCAACGGGAAACCAAAGCGATTAGGTGTCTCTTTGCCCCATCCAAGTCGGAGTGAGTCCCTAAGGTCACATCCACCGTCGAGTCTGGCTCAAACACATCATCATCAATGAGAAAGTCATCAGTGTTGCTTAGAGAAGCGTGTTTCTCTTGGGGAAACGCCGAAGGTGACCCACTCTGCCCTGAAATGTCTACTTTAGGCCCTGCAACTTCAAACACGATCCGATATTCTCCTGTCGAATCCACAATAGCTCCTTCATCTTCCCTCAGCAATTTATCAGTCATCAAAGCCTGCAAAAATGAAAGACAAATACATCAGACAGATTATACACGAAGAAGGAGATTACTCATCTTCTCAACATTCTCTAATAACTCGTCTACAGAGGTCTCCTTTGATTGCTCCTTTATCGTCTTTGAAGTTATTACTGTTACTTCGAGGAACGTCAAAATATCATTTTCAGACTCTCTGTCATTCTCCCCATAAACTTGTGACGTGTAATATTTATGTCCTCGAAAGTAGTTACTTGTACACGTTGTACGTGTTTGACTTGCGAACAGCTTAAGCAATTATATACTCCAGCTTTGTGTAGCAGGCAGTAATAATAATTACGACTTTCTCCTTTCTTAGTCTCGGCAAGTATTATAGCCACAAATCCCCAATGTTTCTCTACCTCATTGGCTACGAACAAATAACAAGAATCTCATAATCCTTTGATGCATTGTGCCTTCTCCTTCACCCAATCAGGCAAACATCTCCCTCTCATCCTATCGAGGTCGTGGTCGTAATAACTGAGTCTCTATCCATCCAATAAAGTCGGTACATTCACTTAATGTCTCAAGTTATGGGTAGTTATACTATAATTAAAGACGCAGTTCCGGAATTCTACATCATTTACTATTTAATCAGCAGATCCACAAAAGGATTGTTGGCAAGTACGAACAGCTCTCATAGCCAAACTGCTTTCACTCTTTCTGTGTGTGCTTGTACTTCGTAGAGGCTTGAAAAATTTCATTTACTTTATGACCGCATTATTACACGAAGCGTGTAACAAAAGTTTGGAGCTAGAGGAAGTTTCCTCGTTCCACGAAGAGCCAACGAACACCAAATACATACACAGTACCTAGACGTACATGAAAGACGACGGACCAAAATCCAATAGAATTGATAAATGGTCCCGTCAAGATTTCTGTAAAACAAGCTAATGTCACTTTCTCCTTGTGCCTCTCTCTCTCTCTCTCTGTGGGAGTATATCCAACTGACCAAAAGCACACCGAACCGCGAACAAAAGTATCCCTTGTATATTGTGTGTGTGTTGGACCTTTGAAAAAATGATCGCCAAAGCACGAGATATATTTCACCTGAGGAGAATAGAGTGACACGGAATCAAATCCACTGGAGCAATAATATCGTTCCCAAGCGTGAATAAGGCAGGAGAGAGAGAGTGTGTGTATATCGTAAATCGTAATAGTGAAATTTCATAGACTTTCATACACACAGAAAAGGGATTCTCGCTTCCTTCAAAAGGATCAATCAAGTTGAGCACTTCTCCACAAAAATATATTGCATTTTGAGCTTTACTTTTCTCAAAGCTAAAGGCAAGCAAGTGTGGAGGTGATCCTCAGCATGTGTGTATTGCAGCAATATATAGAGTCTCGTCGCTTTCAAATATATTTTGCTCATCCTTCTTTCTGAAACTCTGGCACATGATAAATTTCAAAGGGGTTTATTGTTCGACTACAGTCGAGAATATTGCAAAAGCTTTTTAAGAAATAGTTTGCTTACTAAAAGACACCCTGTCACATTTCAAATTTCTTTGGATTGTTCCTTGTTCCTTGTAAAATACTTTGTTCTCTGACTGGATTTTTTTAGAAAGAACACACATCGCTCTTTGACAAAAAGACGATCCTTCAAGAATACGTAATGCGCCTTAGGTGATATTATTATATATGAAATGAGATTGTATGAATGGCGAAACAAAAGACGCGTACTAGCTTGTGAGAAGGTTATAGTCGTGCGAGTATATGTATTTATTATTGATAGACTGTGTACAACTGTGTAGGAACAACTGTGTAGGCATTTCGTATGAAATTCATTTTGAGTTCGGTTCCATCCGACCTATACATGCGTGAGGTTAATTTCAGCCTTATTTTCATATTAAACTAGGCGATGAACTGCCGGATATAATATGATGATAGGCGTGAAATGGCTTGTTTGTTGGGTTGCCAAAAACAAGCCGTCTCATTAGTGTCATTCATTAGTTTTCGATTATTTCTAGAGAGTATCTACAGACGTAGACTCCCATTAGAAATAATGTGAGATATTCTGCCAAACTACTAAAGTTTCGATCACAAAACCCTGTCGATTTTCATTGAAATTTAAAACAAATGATCGTGTTTGCTGACACCAATGAGGACACAGGATACTTGTCTTTCTTTTATTGTGTCTTAGGGCTTAATGTGTCAACAAGCTGTGAACGTGTTTACGTACTACGTACATAGTTAAGCCTTTGCTTACATGTCAGTTTATAGAGCATGAGAATATAAAAGTTTGGCTTAGACTTAAAGTAAACAACGCACAAGATAATTTTGATTTTGTAACGACAGGGAAAGATCTTCGGAGGTCTTCGTGTGTCGCTGTGAAGAAATCCAACAGGATCATTGTATAATATGAGACATGCAATGCGACGTTGAGTTCTGAGTCGAATTGAGACAATAGGAAAACAAGAGAATTTGTTGTACAAAGCAGACCTTTCCTCTTGCAAGACTTCATGTACATCTATTATCTATACAACTCAAGATTAATTAGATTAATTGACTCAACGGTTACCGGAAAGTCGCTGGGAGTCAATTCCTGAGAGTTCAGAGAAAACATTCATCGATCTCCAAATTGTTCTCACTTTAATTTATTTAATAGGGCCACATAAGACAAAAAGCCAACTCAACTGCTTCAACTCTGCGAACTCTTTTCTTTCCCGTCCGCCCGAGAAACTCATCAAGGCAATGTGAAAATTAAATTTATTGGGCGTAATAACTTCTTCCCAGAGACAACATGACACTAATTTTGTGGGAACTTTTCTTCCTCCTCGGCTTCCTCGTATCCTCATTTCTTTGCATGTAATTTCGTTGTATAGTTTTACTAGTTTTATACACTCACTTTCTGTTGAACACCTTAAAACCTCTGCTTGAACTCACTCCTGTTTAAAGAAACCAAGTCATCTTACTCGTACCACTCTTTACATGTGTTTGTTGTATGAAGAACCTGAGAGAGAGTTGAAGCTGAACTCTAGTCAACCAAAAAAGATAAATGAAGGAAATATCTATTCCAGTTTCCACCTTCCAAAGTGTATTCATGCAGCAGCCCTGGGAAATCTATCAACCTCTGCTCTCTCCACAAAAAGTGAAGAGCGACTCATCAGAAACGCTACATTCATTTCATTCATTTGCAAAGATCAGGGGAAGATTAAGTTTTATTTTCATGTTATCAAGATTCAAGACACTGTAGGATGAGATGCCACTGTGACACTTTAAGTGTATTCTCATTAATATTCCCAACCCGTCTTCTATCATCCACGTCCCCCTTCCTTCCTTTTTGCTTTTAATTCCATGAGCCAAATTCCTTTTCTCTCTCTTGTCTTTTTTTAAACTGTCTCACACATATATATACACACATTCAGATTTGGTCACCAGATTACACGGCCAAAAATATGAGAAGATGTAAGTTGTGATTAGGCGAAGCGATGATGAAGTTTCCTTGTCGAGAGATTAGTCATTGTCACACTACTACGTACAACACAGGAAGGAGAGATAGAGTGAGACATGAAAGCAGATCTCTTTTGGTCTCTATGTTAAATAAAACATAAAACAGCACACCTCTCGTGCCTCATGCCAAATGAATGATATTTTCTCTCCGATTTATTATTAGACCTTTATAAAACACTTTTAATACCGGAGCCTACACGCGTTTAACAACGTTGTTCATTACTGTGTGGAGAAGTAAATGAGAGAGTTCAGAATATTATTGTACCGTGTGTGTGTATATAAAAAGTAGTTTTGCTCAACAGAATCATTCCAAATGTTATGGAACCATTAAGAGATTTGTCATTAAGATAAACTGCTTCAAGTTTAGTAGTTTCTTATCATTTTATGAAGGTCCAATTATGTCTAAATTACTGAAAGAACTGGCTTTATTGCTAGAAACAATTTTATGCGGGCAGACAGCAATCAAAGAAACTCACTATTTTCATCCATACTTCATAATTTCATACTTTTTAATGTTTTATTAAACACTGTACAACACTTCACGCGAGCAGGTATACAATAAAAACTGACTTTAGTCAGCTTGTGTAATGTGTGTGTGTGTGTGTGTGTGTGTGTGTGTGTGTGTGCAGCCACGAGAAATAAATCTAATTTGTGATTTACTACGATTGAAATAAAAGTACTAAAAATAGTGTGGCACTTAAATCACTTAATGCACACACTTCCAGAAGTTCCAACACATTTCTCTGAAAGAGTGTGTAAGAGAGTCGTCATCACCTGGAAATGTACTTAAACCTTAAAAGTAGCTTGGGAGATCTTATGTTCCAAAAGTCAATAAGGTTTTATTTGCAGTTGTGTATAGCTTAAAATGTGAGTAACATTCAAGATTTTAAGTCTTTCGTAATGGTTATGCATATAATATGACGACGACGAAGTATGAGATGCGTCTCTGTGTGTGAATAACTATCGAGTAAGTTGCAAAGTCAAAAGAGTACTTTGTAATGATGATAAGTAGATGTATATAGGAAAATGTAGATGTTAAACGGGGAATGGGATCTTTTAGTATAAGGAACACTGACATTATATAACCGATACATATGGTGATCAACCGTTTTAGTGTTTATTACGTAAGTAAAAGCTTTTTGCACAAACATAGTATATGCTCTGTGATTTAATAGAGTCACGCGTTTACATGAAAGTTATTA
>Ga0194135_10000932_pt1 | contig 17090 bp, 12 predicted proteins | sample LitLau_LLRF_2013_FD_134024 | JGI IMG/M metagenome (GOLD analysis project Ga0194135, IMG submission 134024) | Freshwater sediment microbial communities in response to fracking from North America - Little Laurel Run_MetaG_LLRF_2013 (version 2) | ecosystem: Environmental > Aquatic > Freshwater >...
ATATATATATATATATATATTATATCTTCTTATATCATTTTTAATACATATATATTTTGTGTTTTACAATAGTAGAGAACTCTAAACACATATCGAATATATTATGAAAGAACATTGGACAGTCAATCCAAGATGTATTTTGCTAAAGGCCTTAGTAGTAATTTTTTTTCTTTTTTTTAGGATCGGTTTAAGAAAAAAAAATAAATAGTATATAAGCTTAATATAGAGGTACCTCTATATTAAGCTTATGTGGCGCACATCCACCTAAGGGCACATGATTACATTTTCTATTTTATTTTTAATATTGTCTAATGCCGTCAGTTTAAGACGAGATAAGTCCATTCTTTATAGTAGAGTTTCTATCACTATTTTGCTTTACTCTGCCCTATTAGCTTTAAGTAGTCTAAGTTTATCTACTTTGTCTGAGGGTATTGGGTTATACGGTGGTCTATTCCAGGCTACAGCTATCACACAGGTTTTTCAGATTTTTATTTTTTTAGTTAGCGCGGCTATACTGCAAATCACGGGGTTTTATCCTAGAAGATTAGTATTGAACGATTATGCTTCTTTCACTAAACTATTTTTATATAATTTAAGCTATTATAGAAGTAAGATCATTAATAAAATGGGAGAGCAGTTTAAAATTATTGAATACCCATTGATTATACTGTTTATTGTTACCGGTGCTGTTTTCTTAGTGTCTACTAGTGATTTAGTTAGTATATTTTTAAGTATTGAGTTACAAAGTTACGGTTTGTATCTTCTTAGTACCCTGTATAGAAATTCAGAACGTGCTACAAATGGTGGACTTACATATTTCCTTTTAGGTGGATTAAGTTCTTGTTTTATATTGTTAGGTACTAGTCTTTTATACACAAATTCAGGTACTACTAGTCTGGATGGTTTATATGTTATCACTAGTTTAAGCGATATGGCTAGTAACGGAGTTACGGAGAGTAGTGGTTTATATTGATATAAGTCTCATTATATAAACATGTCTTTACTTATACTAAGTGTGGGTTTCTTATTTAAAGTGAGTGCAGCTCCTTTTCATTTTTGATCACCGGATGTTTATGATGCTATACCTACTGTAGTTACGACTTTTGTAGCTATAATAGCTAAAATATCTATTTTCATCTTTTTATTAGAGTTAGTTCATTACACTAGTAAATCCTTATTTGTAGTAAGTGGAGCTATAGAATTTTCTTGAACTTCAACTTTATTAGTGAGTTCATTATTATCTCTTTTAATAGGAACCATTGTAGGTTTAACACAATCTAGAATAAAAAGATTGTTCGCCTACAGTACTATAAGTCACGTAGGTTTCATATTATTAGCACTAAGTATTGACAGTATTGAGTCAATACAAGCTTTCATATTCTACTTAATGCAATATAGTATAAGTAATTTAAATGCTTTCATAATATTATTAAGTGTAGGGTTTTCACTTTATTTTAGTATTAATGAGAAATTAGCGTATGAAAACATGGACGATAATAATAATTCACCTATACAATTCATTAACCAACTAAAAGGTTATTTCTATGTAAACCCTGTATTAGCTTTAAGTTTTGCGATTACTATCTTCTCATTTGTGGGTATACCTCCTCTAATAGGATTCTTTGCCAAACAGATGGTTTTAAGTGCCGCTCTAGATAATGGTTACATATTTATTACTTTAGTAGCTATACTAACTAGTGTAATAAGTGCTGTTTACTATTTAAACATAATAAGACAGATTTTTTTTGATAAATCCGATTATATATTAAATCCAGCGCTAAAAGATATAACGTTACATGCTAATGTATCAAGAAGTAACGTTAAAAATACCTTAAGCCATAGTTTAACATTTAATGTAAATAATGTCGTATTGTCAAGCAGTTTAACTATAACTATAAGTGCCTTAACTTTAGTTATATTGTTATTCATGTTTATGCCTCAAGAATGATTAAGTATGGCTAATATATTAGCACTTTTAATATTTAATCCTTAAATGACAAGTATGACATTTTTTTTAGTTTTTGTACCTATATTAGCTATTATATTATTAGCAGTTAATTTAATTTTTGCCCCTCATAACCCCTATCAAGAAAAAGATAGTGTGTTTGAATGTGGTTTCCATTCTTTTTTAGGACAGAATAGAACACAGTTCAGTATTTCATTCTTTATTTTTGCTTTGTTATTTCTACTATTCGATTTAGAAATACTACTAGTATACCCTTACGTAGTAAGTGCTTATACTAATGGAGTTTATGGTCTAGTAATAATGCTTATATTCTTTTTGGCTTTAACTTTAGGATTCGCCTTTGAATTAGGTAAAAATGCCCTAAAAATAGACAGTAGACAAAATCTTAAATTAGAAAGTAAGGCTAAAAATTACACTATATCTATGTCTAGCCAAATGAATGTTTTGCCATAAATCGGCGCACCCATATTGAGGATGGTAAATTTTATAACACCTTTTTAGACATGACAGAGTTTTGTTGAGCATTTTATGACATCCCTAGGTGACTAAGTATTCCTGATGGTACCTTCAGATCTTTCTATGCTTTTACCTTAATGATGTTTATTTCTTTATTTTTTAGTACGTTATTCTATAGAAGTAGTAGTAAAAAAAATTTATTTAAATGTTTAATCATCATGCCCTATTTATATATAAAACTCTTTTTTTCCTTACCCAAAAAAGAAAAAATGAGAATGATAATTGTATTTATATCATTTTGATGTTTTATGTGGCTTATGAGAACCCTTACTCTTCATATGCTAGATATACCTGCATCTACAGCTACCTTAGGTCAGCTTTTATCTATAGTTTTCTATTTTTTATTTACATTAGCTTGTATTATACCGGGTCGTACTGAAGAATCTTTTATAGAAAAAGTGATTTCAAGGACTAGTCCGGGAAAATTATTGCTAACCGCAGCTCTAGTAAGCTTTTTCTTGTATATACAGCCTATACAGTATCTGTTTACTAATTTAAGTATTTCTCTTACTTGATTAAAAGAGAGTGTGCTTTATTATTTACATGTTTTTACTTCAGACAAGCAGTATCACCCTAATATGAATAACGCAGATTTAAATCCTGTAGACCATGATTTGATTACTAAATCTACAGGATCTGTAGACCATGATTTGATTACTAAATTCACAGTACCTGTAGACGAGCCCTTAAACTTAATTCAACTATGTTTAAACAGAGCTGGGTCTTATTTGTCTGACTTAGGTGAGAATTTCATGAAAAATTTTGATAAAAATTCTACTTATAAAAAAGTAGGAGTACCCGTAGACTTTAATACTACTATGTTCAAACCAGCCCATGCAACGGGTACACGTTTTGTTATGTTAAAACCAGTCCAAACAATAAATACACAATCTCCTATTATTAAAGAGTTATTTGCTTATTACAGAAATGAATGACAAAAGCCATTCCTATCTGATAGAGAGATAGCTGATATATTAAAGTCTAAGGCTAAAAATATAGATTCATTAAATAATGGTGTTACATTATCTTATCATGGCTCTTCGTTTATAAATCTAGATTCTTTAGTAAAGGCCATAAAGCTTCCTTTCTTTAATTGCTTAGATCTAGGTATAGAAGCTGAAAATTGAAGTAAAACTACAAAATATTTATCTTCTAAATATTTAGATGTTACACATTTAAAATCTAAAGAACTGCCTGTATCTGCCATAGATATACAACTTGTGAAATCGTCTCACAAGTTAGACCATGATATAATATATCCAACTTCATCTACCTACCTTGACAATATTGTTGCCGAGCACGTAAGGCAATCTTCGACACTTACTGTCTATCCTGTGCAATTTCAAGCCTTTCCTGTGCGATTTCAACCCTATTCTATGGAACGTTTTGTATATCCTTTAGATCCTGATGTCTTTGACCCATGAAAATGTACGTATAATGAACATTCTTTTACTTCACCCAATGATCCTAATCTAAATCGTAACTTGAGACGTCAAATACATGATTTTAATACATGTAATGAGTTATTAGGAACCTTAGACGCAAGGTTACCTGAACTAAGACCTTGATTAGAACATAATCGTAGTAATCCTCATAACATATTAAATATCTATGATGCACCGGGTAATCACCTTATGTCAGATGATACCCTTATTATTTTACATAGATTATTAAATAAGTATTTTTTATTTAAAATAGACTTGGTAATGAGTAATGATTTTGTGGGTATGTATTGATATGAAGGTGCTGCAAAAGAAGGGGCTAGACATAAAATAAGGGCTGAAGATTTTTTAGCTATAAATGAATTTGTATATAGAACTTGCTTTGAGAGAGTACGGGAAACTATTAGGCCAGGACTACACGTATTAAGTGGAAAAGAATACTCTAGGGCAAGAATCAAGGGACTTACTCAGGATGTAATGACAACTTATCCAAACAGGTATTCAAAACCCCGACGTTGGGGTTCAGCCGCTGTATATGTCAGTAATATTGCTGAATTATTTGCTCTAATACTTAATGATCTACGTTTTATGGGGGAAAAAGATATATTAATAGAAGACTTAGTTATAAGTGGTGATACTGAATTGGTTTTTGATAATGATCTTAGAATTTTGGCTTCTAAAATATATAAAAATAGTATTCCTTCACAATTTCCCTATCATAGATTAAAAGCTTTCCAGTGGCACCTGATGAAGTTTTTAGTAAGTGATCCCAAAGACCTAGTAGAAAACCGTTTAAATAACTGACTACAGCTTCCTACAGAGGAAGAGGTTGCGAGCAGATATAATATGTAATAATTCAGATATCAGGAAGGATAAGTACTTTAGAAGGCAAGTATTGTGAATAAGGTGTGCATTTAATAGTTAGTCGGTATAATACAGTATTGTTGTTAAGATGTGTAAATAAGTTCTTCATTAATAAACGTACACGTATGTTAGCTTATACATCGTGTTAATACTTTTTTTTTATTACCTATACTTTTAGACTCCACGGTATGGTAGGTTTAGGAATAGGTGTAATAAAAGAAATAGCTTTTCGAATAAGCTATCTTTAGGTATACTTATATACCTAAGTTATTGGTTTCTATTTTGGTTCAAATGTTATATCTAATTTCTCACATTAGAAAAAGAGAAAAGGACTTGAAAAAAGAGATAACAACAAGAAATAGAAAAAGGTTTGTATCTATTCATATGCTTAATTTAAGTTTAATTAATAGTTTAAATAATTGTGATGCACCTAGACCTTGGGGTTTATATTTCCAAGATAGTGCTACACCACAAATGGAAGGGTTAGTAGAATTACATGATAATATAATGTTTTACTTAGTTATAATATTATTTGGTGTAGGATGAATATTAATTTCAATCGTTAGAAACTATGTTAATAGCAAATCACCTATAAGCCATAAATACCTTAACCACGGAACATTAATAGAGTTAATTTGAACAATTACTCCTGCTCTTATATTAATATTAATTGCTTTCCCTTCTTTTAAATTACTATATTTAATGGACGAAGTTAGTGATCCGGCTATGTCAGTATTAGCAGAAGGTCACCAGTGATATTGAAGCTATCAATACCCTGATTTCTTGGACTCAGAGGATGAATTTATAGAATTCGATTCCTACTTAGTACCTGAATCAGACCTAGAAGACGGAGCTCTAAGACTGTTGGAAGTAGATAATAGAGTTGTTCTTCCTGAATTAACACACGTTAGATTTATTGTTACTGCAGCAGATGTTATACACTCTTTCGCCTGTCCAGCTTTAGGTATCAAATGTGACGCCTATCCTGGTAGATTAAATCAGGTTTCTGTGCTGGTTAACAGAGAAGGTACTTTCTATGGACAATGTAGTGAAATATGTGGTATCCTACATAGTTCTATGCCTATTGTGATAGAATCTGTTAGCATAGAAAAATTCTTATCATGATTGGAACAACAATAATAAAAATTAAAATGAAAACTAAACAAACTTTAAATAATTCAAATATCTTCCAACAATCTTACTTTATACACTTACACATAGCTAGAGCTATAGCAGATAGCCTTAGATCTATCAACTATAGATTATTTGTGTATTGAACAATACTATTTCTTATTAGCACTCTGTTAGGGTACGTTAAGACTAATGATATTCTCATAACATTAATATTATACTTAAGTTGTCCAGTAAGTCTCTTTTTAGTGTTATATTTAATAATATTCAGGACTTGAATTCATGATATAATTAGTCATTATATGCATGTATTACACTGTAATAAAACATATTTTTTGAGTAAATGACTATTTACTCTTTTCCTAGTCTCCGCTATATCAATTTTTCTAGTTAAATTATTAAATTTATTAGATATTGAGTTCATTAATGATTATATATTACCACACAGCTTCACGTCTCCTTTTTTAATATTATTAAAATTAAATTTAGTTGACAACGTTGTATTTATGAACACTTCGGGTAATTCAGCTCATCCGGGTAATGCGGACATAGGTGGAAATACTGAGCCTAGTGGGGGTGCACCAGAGCCACCTAAAAGCCCTAATTCTAGCGGTACTGAAAGCAATCCAGATAGTAAAAAAAAGGTAGATAAAGGTAAAGGACGTGCTATCTTGGTAGAATCAGACGAGTCCGTCGAGGAACCTTCAAAGAAAAAAAGAAAATTTTCTTCTAGAGAGGAGAGAGATGAGTCAGAATGACCGGAATGAATACTCAATCCTGAACTTGATTCTGAAAAAAAAGATTCATCTCCAATGCGTTTAAAATCTTCGACTGAACCAGTTCCTAATGTAGCTTCGCCCACTTTTTCTGACAGTGATGATTCAATTAGTGTTTTAGACACACCATCACCTATTCATGATTACGATAGCGATAACACATTAAATAAAAAGTTAGAATATGCGCATGAACGTAAAAAGTTAGATGACCTAGTTAGAGAAAGTCAAAAACCGCCCTTACCAGCTAAAACTGTTGCTGGCCCTAGCAAACCAAGATCCAGAAATGTTTAGTATAAAAATCGTCTTATGGATGATGTTCTTAGTTAAAGTTATGTAACTAATGGAACTAGTAAACTCGATGGGCTAGTAATGGGTCAAAGACAAGATTAGGGATGTTACGCTTATAACAAATTTAATACCTCTAAGTTACTATTTACAATAATTTATATTGCCATTTTTACATATTTACTGTAATAAATATTGTTATATGTAAAAAAAAGGGTATGCATGGATGGTTTCATGTATTGATTACAGATTCAAAATAAAAGAGGTTCGATTCCTCCATACCTTTAGCCTTCGGGCTTTATATTTTTTTTTATATTTAATTATATATATTAAAAATATAACAAGATATTTTTCTCTTCTTATCTTTTTGGCAAGATATATATTGTACTTTGCTTTATATAAATATTCGCTATATTTAAGAAGAAATAAACATAAATGTTAATATGATATATTAATATTTGGTATTAATATCAAATATAAGCCCAGAACACTTTTGTCTTTAAGTAGATATAGGCGCGTTTTACTTATAAACTCTATAAGTAAGTGTCAAACAATAATTAGATCTTTAAACTATGCCTCAATTAGACTATGATTCATCTGAATTATTATCCGTTATTTTAGAAGTAAAGAGGATTTTACCTCAACTAGCTAATTTTATACAGCAATTTAATAGTTACGCACTCGCTAATGATGTCCACACAATTACAGATGGCCAGGGTAACTTGGACATGCTTGTACCAAATGATATGCCGGATCACGTTACAAATCAAGTGAAGGCTAAACTAAGTGTTTTGGATCGTCTTATTAATACACAAGGTAGTAAAGCAGTAGATCTCCTTAAACAGGCGGAAAAATTAGAGCAAGGGTTAAAACTTTCTAATGTCAATTATACTCCAAATTCTGAACTTCAAAGCTTAATTAAAGAAAACATTAGATTAAATGGGCTATTTAAACACTAATCTAAAAGTACTCTCCCCCTCCCCCCTTCTCCTTCTCCTTCTCCTTCTCCTTCTCTTTTTTTTCGCCATTATTATTAAAAAAAATATTATTATTAATACTTTTTTTTATATCAATTATGAAATAAAAACAAAATATACAATGAATTTATCCTTAATACTTTTTTTAATAGGAATCCTAGGATTTGTCTTAAACAGAAAAAATATAATTTTAATGCTTATTTCAATTGAAATAATGCTTTTGGCTATTACATTTTTAATATTGGTGAGTTCACTTAGCTTTGATGATATATTAGGCCAAACCTATGCTATATATATTATAGCAATAGCGGGTGCAGAATCCGCCATAGGTTTAGGTATTTTAGTTGCTTTTTACAGATTAAGAGGAAGTATTGCAATTGAATATAAATAATGTATTTAGCTTTAATATTTTTACCATTATTAGGATCAATAGTTTCCGGTTTTTTTGGACGAAAAGTCGGTGTTAGCGGAGCCCAAGCAATTACATGTCTTTGTGTAATTATAACAACATTATTAGCAACCCTGACCTTTTTTGAAGTAGGTTTAACTCACCTACCTGTTTCTCTATATTTATTTAGATGAATAGATAGTGAATCGCTTAATGTTTTATGAGGTTTCCAATTTGACAGTTTGACTGTTAGTATGTTAATACCTGTTTTAATAGTTAGTTCTTTAGTACACATATATTCTATAGGATATATGAGTCACGACCCACATAACCAAAGATTTTTTAGTTACTTAAGTTTATTCACCTTTATGATGATAATACTTGTTACAGCTAATAACTTCTTATTAATGTTTGTAGGTTGAGAAGGTGTAGGTATTTGCTCTTATCTTTTAGTGAGTTTCTGGTTTACTAGAATAGCAGCAAACCAAAGTTCTCTATCCGCTTTATTAACTAATAGAGTAGGTGATTGTTTTTTAACTATAGGTATGTTCGCAATACTATGATCTTTTGGAAATATTGATTATAGTACTGTGTTTTCATTAGCCCCGTTTATTAATGAAAACATTGTAACTATAATAGGTATTTGCTTGTTGATTGGTGCTATGGCTAAAAGTTCTCAAGTTGGATTACACGTTTGATTACCTATGGCCATGGAAGGTCCTACACCTGTTAGTGCATTAATACACGCGGCTACTATGGTTACAGCGGGTGTGTACTTATTAATGCGTACTAGTCCTTTAATAGAGTACAGTTCCACAGTATTACTTTTATGTCTATGATTAGGAGCCATTACTACTGTATTTAGTAGTCTTATTGGTCTATTCCAACAAGATATTAAAAAAGTTATTGCCTATTCCACTATGAGTCAATTAGGAATGATGGTAATAGCAGTAGGTTTATCTTCATATAATGTTGCTTTATTCCATTTAGTTAATCACGCCTTCTATAAAGGGCTATTATTCTTAGGTGCTGGAGCGGTAATCCATGCAGTGGGAGATAACCAAGACTTCAGAAAATATGGAGGGCTAATAAAATACTTACCTTTAACATATTCTGTTATGTTAATCGCAAGCCTTAGTTTAGTAGCTTTCCCTTTTATGACAGGATTTTATAGTAAAGATTTTATACTAGAATCCGCTTATGGACAGTACCACTTTAGTGGAACAGTAGTATACTTTATTGCTACTATTGGTGCCATGTTTACTACTTTATATTCAGTTAAAGTTTTATATCTTACCTTCTTAACTAACCCTAATGGACCTCTGGTTAATTTAGAGACTGATAATTCTAAAGTAGCAAGTGAGGGAGACATATTTATGAGTTTACCTTTAATTATACTAGCGGTTTTCTCTATATTTTTCGGTTATGTAACTAGAGATATATTTATAGGATTGGGTTCAGGTTTCTTTGCAGATAACAGTATATTTATTCACCCTACACATGAAATAATGTTAGATACTGAATTTGCAGTGCCTACTTTATTCAAGTTATTGCCTTTATTCTTTACTGTCTCATTAAGTGCATTAGCTTTAGTATTATCTGAGTTTATGCCTAAAGTACTTATTTACTTTAAATTAACTAGATTAGGTTACAACGTTTTTGGTTTCTTTAATCAACGTTTCCTAATCGAACTATTTTATAATAGATACATTACTGGATTAGTTTTAAAATTAGGTGGTCAAACTACCAAAGTCTTAGATAAAGGTAGTGTAGAGTTAGTTGGACCTTATGGTTTAGAAAAAGGTCTAGTAGCTTTAAGTAGAAGTATAGCCAGCCTAGATACAGGTGTTATTACTACTTATGCCTTATATATATTAGTTGGTCTTATCTTCTATATATTAATACCTTATCTTTCTTTAATTGACAATAGTTTATTATTGTTAATTATTTTAGGATTATTTACTACTTTTACTAGTACAATTAAAAAAAACTAGCACAAAGGATATATAGTTTGTACACAGCAAAAGCTGTAGAATATGAGATAAAATATCACACTAGTGCTTTCAAAGAAAATTCTAATATAAAAACTATGAAGGTATCCTAGTTTGAGTAAAAGAAAAAAAAATATAATTTTTATTAATAGTATAAATTGTGTATATAACATTATATACACAAAAATTCATATTGCAAAAGGTTTGCATATACTATATAATATATAGTATAATAGGTTCGAGTCCTAAATGGTTTATATATGTTTATACCATATAATTTATTGTGTATACATGAATCTTGTGTCCAATTAGTAGAGCATAAAGTAACCGCACACAACCATACTTATACAACTATATAAACATATTTATATATAAATATTAGCATATATAAATAATGTGATACTTTATGTGAAAATAATAACATAAGCCTCCCTTTGATGTGGTTTAAATTGTGCATACTACAAGTAGTTTACATATATCGATCCTCCCTTTTATTCTATGTAAAATTTGTATGTATAAAAACTAGTTTTTATTACTTTAAGCCAATTACTTGTCTAGACATTCTAAATATCTAGACACTACTTAAACTCAATTAAAATTTCAGTAATATGAAAAATTTGACAAGATAAGGCTTACTTAGAATAACTTTTGTTATAAAAAAAAAAATATGAGAATATTAAAGAGCCATCCCCTTTTAAAATTAGTCAATTCTTATATAATTGACTCTCCACAACCAAGTAATATCAGTTACTTATGAAATTTCGGATCTTTATTAGCTCTTTGTCTTATTATACAAATTATAACCGGTGTGACTTTAGCTATGCATTACAACCCTAGTGTATTAGAAGCTTTCAATTCAGTAGAACATATTATGCGTGATGTTAATAATGGTTGATTAATACGTTACTTACACAGTAACACAGCTTCAGCCTTTTTCTTTATAGTATACCTACACATAGGTAGAGGTTTATACTATGGATCTTACAGAGCTCCTAGAACATTAGTATGAACTTTAGGTACCGTTATCTTTATCCTTATGATAGTTACAGCTTTCCTAGGTTATGTATTACCTTATGGTCAAATGTCATTATGAGGTGCAACTGTTATTACTAACCTTATGAGTGCTGTGCCTTGAATTGGACAAGATATTGTGGAATTCTTATGAGGAGGTTTTAGTGTTAACAATGCTACTTTAAACAGATTTTTTGCTTTACACTTTGTATTACCTTTTGTATTAGCTGCTTTAGCTCTAATGCACTTAATTGCACTTCATGATAGTGCGGGATCAGGTAACCCTTTAGGTGTTTCAGGTAACTATGATAGATTACCTTTTGCTCCTTACTTCCTTTTCAAAGATTTAATTACTATATTTATATTTATTATAATTATAAGTGTATTTGTATTCTTTATGCCTAATGTGTTAGGAGATAGTGAAAATTATGTTATGGCTAACCCTATGCAAACTCCTCCTGCTATTGTGCCTGAGTGATACTTATTACCATTCTATGCTATACTTAGAAGTATACCTAACAAATTATTAGGTGTTATTGCTATGCTTAGTGCTATCTTAATATTATTAGCTATGCCTTTCACTGATTTAAGTAGAAGTAGAGGTATACAATTCAGACCTTTAAGTAAAATAGCCTTCTATGTATTTATAGCTAATTTTTTAGTTTTAATGGTTTTAGGTGCTAAACACGTTGAAAGCCCTTTTATAGAATTTGGACAAATAAGTACAGTTATTTACTTTGCCCATTTCTTAATTATAGTTCCTTTTGTTAGTTTACTAGAAAATAGTTTAATAGAATTAGGTGCAGCAAGTAAAAATCGGTAAAAATACATTACCTACTAATAATATTATCTTACATAGTGGTTTTGACCACATTATGTTTTGTGTTGGATTTTGCCTAGCTATTTTAGTATGCCTATTAATTGTTATTTTTGCAGAGCCAGATTTTGATTTTGCTGGTGCTAGCTCACCACCTCCAAGTGAACTAACTGCAAGTAATTCTGACTTGTTATACGCAAATGAACAAGGGGGATACCTACGTAAAGACAATAGTGTACAGATACTGCGAGATATGCGTCTAGACCAACAGGAACGGCTAACCGCAGAGATACACCGAGTTAGAACTATCTATATTTCTTTAGGTGATCGTATATGGGAGCTTGAAATTCGTATTTACGATTTTAACTGACAGTTAAGAAATCCCACATCTAGTGGGTCTATTAGAGATCCTGCAGTTTTAGCTGAAAGGTTACGTCAAGATAATGCAGAAATGTCTCTTTTACTAGAACAACAGCAAGCGACAGCCATAAGATTGAATAACTTAGTAGCGTTACGAAGTGCTAGATAGTTTTTTTTCATTCGGCTTTTACCTATTTTTTATCTAAAAATTGACTACTTGTTTGTTTTATAAGCCTTTAATTTAATATATACAGGGTTTGTATACATTCATATATATAATATATCTATATAAGGGAATCAGCTCAACTGGTAGAGCGACCATCTCCTAAGTAGTGGTCTAAAGTTCAATTCTTTTATTCTTTTTTATCTTTGACCGTACAATATACTTATATGTTTTAATTTTTAAATAGAAAAAATAAGCTAAGAGTATTAATATTATATACTTTTAATAGTTTCATTAATTAGGCTTAAATTAGCCTGCAGTATTATATGGCATATAAGTAATTGATCATATATTAGTATACATCGTAGCGTATAAATGATTTAGATTAAAGCATACATCGGTATATAGTTGGTAACACATAAGCCTTAAGGTTTAGTTATCAAGCTTATTTTAATAATAATCCTACCTGATGAATCTTGTTAGAGTCTATATTCAATTAACGTAGGGGTAATATAGGTCGATAGGTCACAGTGTTAAGTTCGGATGCTTTTATGTATCCTGCTGAACATAATTACAATATTAGTTATACTGAATTAAATAGGTCTGAATATGAACATGGATCCGCTTCTATTTTGAAGTCTAATATATCACTTTGAACAGAAAGGTGATTCTTATCTTCAAATGCTAAAGATATAGGAACACTATACTTGATATTTGCCTTATTTAGTGGATTACTTGGTACAGCTTTTTCTGTTCTAATAAGATTAGAATTAAGCGGGCCTGGTGTCCAATATATTGCAGATAATCAATTATACAATAGTATCATAACAGCTCATGCAATCCTTATGATATTCTTCATGGTTATGCCGGCGATGATCGGTGGATTTGGTAACTTCTTATTACCACTACTTGTAGGGGGTCCAGATATGGCATTCCCTAGACTAAATAATATAAGTTTCTGACTACTACCTCCTAGTTTAATATTATTCTTATTTGCTAGTGGTATAGAAAATGGAGCAGGTACAGGTTGAACTCTTTATCCTCCATTAAGTGGAGTACAAAGTCACAGTGGACCTAGTGTTGATTTAGCTATCTTTGCCTTACACTTATCAGGTATAAGTAGTTTATTAGGTGCTATTAACTTTATAACTACTATACTTAATATGAGAAGTCCGGGTATAAGATTACACAAATTAGCTTTATTTGGATGAGCTGTAGTAGTTACAGCTGTATTATTATTACTATCATTACCTGTGTTAGCCGGTGCAATAACTATGGTATTAACGGATAGAAACTTTAATACATCATTCTTTGAAGCAGCAGGTGGTGGTGATCCTATACTTTACCAACATCTGTTCTGATTCTTCGGTCACCCCGAGGTCTACATATTAATTATACCAGGTTTTGGTATAATTAGTACTACAATTTCTGCAAGTTCTAATAAAGCCGTGTTCGGATATCTAGGTATGGTTTACGCTATGATGTCTATTGGAGTATTAGGATTTGTTGTTTGAAGTCACCATATGTATACAGTTGGTTTAGACGTTGATACGAGAGCTTACTTTACGGCGGCTACTCTAATTATCGCAGTTCCAACTGGTATTAAAATCTTCAGTTGATTAGCTACATGTTACGGAGGATCTTTACAATTAACACCTTCAATGTTATTTGCTTTAGGTTTCGTTTTCATGTTTACAATTGGAGGGTTAAGTGGAGTAGTTTTAGCTAATGCTTCACTTGATATTGCATTCCACGATACTTACTACGTAGTAGCTCATTTCCACTACGTTTTAAGTATGGGAGCGGTATTTGCCTTATTTAGTGCATGATATTTTTGAATACCTAAAATATTAGGTTTAGATTACAACCAAATGTTAGGTAAGGTACATTTCTGAATAATGTTTATAGGGGTTAATGTAACATTCTTCCCACAACATTTCTTAGGTTTACAAGGTATGCCTAGAAGAATAAGTGATTACCCTGATGCCTTCGCAGGATGAAATTTAATAAGTAGTTTCGGAAGTATTATAAGTGTGGTAGCTACATGATTATTTTTATATATAGTTTATGTACAATTAGTTGAAGGTAAAGCTACAAGCAGATACCCTTGATTAACACCACAATTCTATAGTGATAGTCTACAAACATTATTAAATAGAAGCTACAATAGTTTAGAGTGAGCTTTAAATAGTCCACCTAAACCTCACGCTTTTGTAAGCTTACCTTTACAAAGTAGCTGTATCTAAATTTGTTTTACATGATACTTACTTCGTTATTGCTCATTAAGTATGGGAGCTGTGTTTGTTTTCTAGGTGATATAAATTCTTATTTTGTTAGTGTGAAAACAAAGGATAATAAAAAAACTATGATGATTTTTGTAGGTTTGGTTATATTTATTATAGACCTATTTGGCAAAAAAATCTTGCCAATGGGGATGCGTAGTAGAAGGTTTTACGTTTTGATTGCAGATCGAAAATTCGGGGTTCAATTCCTCCGCATCCCTCCCTTTAATAAGACAGGTCCAAAACCCCTTGTCTTCATCAATTAATAGGGTTTTTGATATAAAATTCATTGAATGTCTACGTTCATTCTTTTTGTTATTTTTAAATCCTTCCTTAGAGTTTATGGGAGTAAACGTACTTTCAGAATAGCTGGTTTTGTTATTCTTTTGCTTTAATTTCTTTTCTTAAATATATTATGATTCAATCCGCAAAAATTATAGGTACAGGTTTAGCCACTACAGGTTTAATCGGGGCAGGTGTCGGTATAGGTGTAGTCTTTGGTGCATTAATATTAGGTGTAGCTAGAAATCCCTCTCTTAGAGGTCAGTTATTTTCATATGCAATCCTAGGTTTCGCCTTTGCCGAAGCGACCGGTTTATTTGCTCTTATGATGGCATTCTTACTATTATATGTGGCTTAAATAAGATTAAATTAAAAATATACACAATACTGTAAACACAGTATCATGATTAAATCTAAATAGTTTTATTTTCTTCACATTATTTAATTGTGTTATCCTGTTATTTTCGTTTTTAGATTGAAGTCTAAGTGAATTTAACATTGGTTTCAACAGGTTTATTGTGATCCATTATTTTTTTTTCATAAACTATGTCCCTATTTTCCAAATACAGGGTATATTACTTACCTGCAAGGAAAATGGGGAGGTATCACACTATAAAATGTGGAGTACCTCTTGACATTCGTATTATAATATATATTACGAGTTATTTTGAGTATACTTATATATTTTGTTTATAGCTTTTTTTTAGTCAAATTTAACTTAAAAATTCTTAAATAGATAGACTATTCTTGTAAAAAAATAGTAGCGTTACCTGTAATATTTTATGCTAAAATATAGTGTATTACATTACATTAAATCAATTGGCATGCTTGCTTGCAAATAAGTTTATGTCATAGCAAATGAACTCTTTGGTTTTCTATTATTTTTTTTTAATACATGAGTACTCTTAATACAATTCCCATTAGCTTAATGGTAGAGCAGGATACTTCTAATATCCTGATTCAAGTTCAAATCTTGGATGGGAGTTTATATTTATTAATATGATATTATTTTATCAGTACACATGCAACATCTTTATATGGGTCCTTCTATTTAGTGTAATAATAAGTAATTTCCTAATATAATTCGTTTGTATATCTTTTAGTATTATATAGTAATTATAGAGAAAAATTATGATTGAATTAATGCTTATAAAAGTAAGAGTTTAATTATGTAAAGCTTTAATAAGATTAACTTTTAAAATAAAAAAAAATGTTATACATGCCTACTTTAATTTCAATAATAGAAGTCTTATTAGTAACCATACCTGTGTTAATGATAGTGGCTTACGTTACTGTAGCAGAGAGAAAAACTATGGCGAGTATGCAAAGAAGATTAGGGCCTAATATAGTAGGATACTATGGTCTACTACAAGCATTTGCAGATGCCTTAAAACTTCTACTTAAAGAATATGTATCTCCTACACAAGCTAACTTAGTCTTATTTTTCCTTGGTCCTATAATAACCTTAATATTTTCTCTATTAGGTTATGCTGTAGTACCTTTTGGACCGGGTTTAGCATTATGTGACTTTAACTTAGGTATTTTATATATGTTAGCGGTAAGTTCTTTAGCAACATATGGTATTTTATTAGCAGGGTGAAGTGCTAATAGTAAATACGCCTTCTTAGGTTCACTTCGTAGTACTGCTCAATTAATTAGTTATGAATTAATCTTGACTAGTGCTATACTTTTAGTTATTATGTTAACCGGTAGTTTAAACATTACAGTTAACATAGAAGCTCAAAGAGCAGTATGATTTATATTACCTTTATTCCCTATCTTTATTATATTCTTTATAGGTGCAGTAGCAGAAACTAATAGAGCACCTTTTGATTTAGC
>Ga0194135_10000934_pt1 | contig 17068 bp, 16 predicted proteins | sample LitLau_LLRF_2013_FD_134024 | JGI IMG/M metagenome (GOLD analysis project Ga0194135, IMG submission 134024) | Freshwater sediment microbial communities in response to fracking from North America - Little Laurel Run_MetaG_LLRF_2013 (version 2) | ecosystem: Environmental > Aquatic > Freshwater >...
ATAATCAATAATGAAATATCAATAATGATGAGTTGGTGAGAATGAAGAATGTTGCAGGGGGCTTGTAAAATTTTAAACTATTTGTAGCTTATTTGTGCACAGGCACAATATAAACACACTCACTATGATTATATGCGGCAATTAACAGATGCAGAGACATTAACTCACAGAAAGAGAGAGACTTTTAAATGACTATAAAAGTTTACAAGAAAAAATGTATGACTCAAAGCTATTTAACCCAGTTGGTTTAAGATCAGCAACTTCTGAGTGTTCGATAATCAAGATATCGCTAGTGCGTCAAGTATTTTCAATAAAACATGAAGACGATTTATCAATGAAGAGAAGATGGACAAAGGTAGACTGTGAGTGATCGTCTTTAACCTTACTTCTCTCAGTCTCAATGACACGAATTGTTATATTCACTCTATTAAACACCATCGACATTTTTCTAGCATTGATCATGTATGAGTGAATATCCTTTCATTTCAATGCAATTAAATTTCAGAAATTGTCTTCTCAAGTGGCATTGGCATGATTTCCAAATAACTATGAGAATGATTTCTCTCACGACTTTAACTGTGTATGTAAACCAGCAGCATATCACAACTCATCACTATACTATAAAATAAACATTTATTGAAATGTTTGATGCTTCTTCATGTATATAAAATTCATGTCACTCCTCTAGCTGCTAATTTTACATCAGGTGATTATGATTAAATTTATTTAGCAGAAAAACTCAATGCATTGAACGACTTGGAAGAACCTTTTATATTGAACCTCTTAGATATTTGTACGATAATTATAACGCTGTAATTACTTTTGCAGAAAAAGCAGCAAGACTAATGAAGTTATGATAGACCGTTCTCGCTGTGAAGTTGATCCGATTCTGCTAAGTCATTTTGCTGCTTGGCGTGTTGAACCAACTTTAATCCGTGAAAAGGATCCGTTTTTGCAAAAGATGTACACAGAAGACATCGATCCCTGTCTCACCTTCGCAAATGAGTCTTTAGTCAACCGACTCAAGAAAGCTATTGAAGATAACTCCATTTGGGTGGAGCCGTTACCAGAAAAAGATCGTACAATGGTTCCCAAGTAAGATCATGACCACACCTTTAATATTAGACAATAGTTTTTATTGAATTCCCTAGTTTTTGCTTCATCGGTTTATTGTCATAAATGCCAACGATATCGCTTGCATGTAGAAACATAAATGATACCACAGGCAATTCTGTAATACTATTTTCCTTTTCTCCAGGGAATGTGCTCTACTATGCTGTCCTAAAATTTGCCACTACCGAATGAGTTTCGCCTTTGAGTCAGATGACTGGTTTGACATTTCTCAGATTTGCAGAGATCGGGTAAGAGCAAAATTGAAGGAGTAACCTGAGACCATTTGTATACAATATTCTGTTTTACAGATTGCAGCTGTATGCGAGTTCCTGAATTACTTGCGTTACATCAAAAATGGACTGGTGAAGGCCTCCGTTGAAGATGCATACTGGGAGATGCTCAGATTGCGCAAGCAAATGACCTTAGCAAAACTCGGAATCGCAATTTCCTGAAAATAATACTTGTAGCTTGATATGTAACCAGAAACAGAGTCTCCTTTGAATCTTACACAATATAGGGCTCAGTAGTTTGCTAAGCAAGCAATGTAATAATAACCTAACCTATACAACAATACGTTTTCATGCAGCTAAACTTAAAGGATATTACGAAACTAAAGCCAAAACCATAACTTATATCATCCCTAGAGAACAGCTGCAAGATGGGTTATTTGAATTCGAAAATTCTTATGGTGAATAGTGAATATTTATTGCAGGCATAGGTGATGAATGGAAAAGCGATTACGATTTTATCGGAATCGACCTCTGTAGATCTTACGATGTTACGATAAAGTGGAGATGAAGAAATTTTGTAAACTCTATCGCATAAATATTTAGTTGCTCTTCTCGATGGAAGCGAGAGCGTTTTAGCTGCTGCTGTTCTGCGGATTCTTTGTAGAAAGTACTACAGCTTATACTTCCATTCGAAGCCAAAATACTTTAGTGTAATAACAATACATGCAATCGCAATTGCCCATATGCTGAAGAAAATACCTGGAAAGTAATGTCGTAGCACACTATTTGCAATACGGTAATTCATAACTTCAGAACTCATTAATAGCTGTCTCCCATGACTCATTTATGAGATTTCAAGTAAACTTGTACACACTTTCATTATCTTTAAGCCATATAAAAGTCTGGACTGTGTGGAGACTTGATAGTATTTTATTTGAGTTTGCGTAATAAATATTGTGGTATGATTTTTTGGAAACCGAATCTTTAAAAAATGACTTTGAATACTGTAAAATATAAGTAGTTGTAAAAATAATTTCAATTCGGTACTGCCGATCAAAAATTTATTAAATCAAGGTGCTTCGTATTCCGAAGGACAATCTTTTTACTCAGTAAAAAAGTCAATACATTGTAACTGAACGATCTGCGAAGATATAGATCTGATATAGTGGTAGTAATAGATATAATATCTAAAAAACATTCGTTTCTTACATATTACTTCTTTTTCAGTTGATACGTTAGGCATCTTGATAAACTTTTAATAGTAAAATTTCTGTACGTCTTTCCAAAACTTATTTTGCATTCTGTCGTTGAAATAACTTTGCAAAGTACTCGATGTAAAAATATTAATTTCATAGTAATTTCTATTCGCATTGTTCTAATAATTATGCAATAAAAAACTCGATATGCTGCCTCGCTATGCATATTGAAAGTACCATGCAAGTACCAATAATTATACCTGCACTTTTTAACGATTGTTTTAATTTTTAGACGAGTTTGTTTGTGAAAATAGAAGACTCAAAGTATTTAAGCTCATTTATGTGATGAGCAATATAACTAAAAACTTGTAATGTTATGATATGAACCTAGTCGTGGATGTATTTCTTCGTTCGTGTCAAAAACGGTATAAAAGTAAATGGGACGTAGTGAAAGTAAATAATATTGTACTCGTGGTTTAAATTAAAAATATACGATTTTGATACTAAACAGACGAAAACGCTTCAATAATACGCATCATTTCACTTTTCTAAAATTAAACACACATTGATACGGATTTAGGAAATGGAATACCATTCAACGATTCATTCTCCATCACTTCAGTAGGTTAGTTTGACTCGGTGAATGAGCTAATGAATGAAATGCAGTTGGACCTTTTGATTTAAATCTCTCGGTACTACACAGTACAGCTTAGCTCGTTGCTTCAATGTTATTCACGGAATAAGAAACAGAAAACATAATGTGAGGCACAGGTGTAGGTGTAGGTCAGCATCTGGGAGCCTCCTGTGAAGGTTTCGTGTGGTATGCTTACACTCGTATCATTGTCCGCTATCTATGGATGAATCATTGACAAATTATGAATCACGTTTTCCAAATCCTACTAATAGTACATCCCATATACTTATGTTCATTCAAATACTTGTGATTTAATCTCTGCACAGCAATTAATGCAGCAAAAATATGCACAGAGCACAGCTGAGATTCAATCAACAGCAACAGGTACTACTAATTGATTCACTCAAGAAGCATTTCTCAAAGCCTATAAAGACGAGCTTTGTACTGAAATACAGTAAATCTTTTGACAGCTTGTCTTCATAATATTTTGTCTTCCTTCATAACTTTCTCCAATCCCTTAAGTGTATATCCTGCGTTGACTCAAGTCCCAAGTTGACCCGCATTGTTCACCTCAGCCCATTTTCCTAAAGGCAAGGCAGTAGGTCATCGGAAGACCAGTTTTTAAATAATGCAATTATTGATGCAATGGTGTTATTGGTAGAAGCAGACATAATGATCGTGATTTGGTCATTAGTTCACACGATGACTGAAAAATATTACTAGTATTATTACATGTAACAAAACTCTTCGTGTTCTACATTCATACATTTGACTGATTCATAATCCGATTTCCTGATAATGCATGAGACTATGTGACAGGAGTTGTACACACATACCATTCTTGAGTTGTGGTATGCAGTAGCGGCTTCTAGTATTTTCATACTTATACCCACAGCAGACAAAGCGAAGAAAGCTAAAAGCAAGAGTACGAAAGACTTCTACTCATATGCTTCTACCATGCTTCTACTGATGATCTGGTTGAGACTTGAGAGAGAGCTGCTAGAGACGAAGAAGAAGCTACTGAACTTCCTTTCGCCATAGCACACACACAGTAACAAAAACAGCAAGTCTAGCAAACTCGAAACCTCTCTACTACTTAAATATATCTCTCTGGTACTGGTAAACATCGGTGGCTCTTTCACGTATATGTACTTGTGCATCTCATGCAACTGTTCTTGCACTCATCTGAGGAAGTGCGGAGATCCTACACACACTTTATTCCTACCCTACCTCAACATGAACAAGCGTGGACGAAGAATGAGCATCACTTGCATCACACACAAGGTCTTTTCCCCACCGCCACCACGTGTTGTTCTTCCCTCTGGTCACTTTCTCTTCCGCTTTCTCCGTCTCAACTTACGCAGCTCTCCACCAGTCCCTCTCACACATATTTATATGTATATACGATGTCTCCTTTCATCATTGTCATCATCACATGATGCTTCTATATTACGTGTACTAACACACCTAGGAATCCTGGTTCTTAATTAATCCTACATATATCATACGCTAATCATCAACAAAGAACAGAGAACATGAGGGGAGTGTCTACTATTGCATATCTCTCGATCCATAAACTCGTAAAGAATGTCCCTCGTTGGTATTTATGCTACATACATGTTATTGATCTTCAGCAATACGGATAAGGATGATGGTGGTAGTGGTGGTGGCGGTGCTTGTTGTTGGGAATGGAGGGCAATGCTGCTATTGCTATTACTCATGCACTTGGTTCTTATTGCTAAATGTTAACGGCTGTCAGGGAAGTGGGAGATCCTCTCTCTCTCTCTCTCTCTCATACATTCACTACACAACACCATATAAAACTCCCCGGCATCATGCTCGGAGCAACAAAGAGAATATTAGTAGTACATGACGTAATGATGGCTTTACCCGGTAAAAAGTCTCTCGTGTCATCTCCTACTACTATGTTGGTGGTTGGTAAGTGAGAGCAACACTTGCAATAATAAGAACGCTCTCGTCCAGAGAGAGAGAGAGAGAGCATTTTTATTATAGAGAGGAGTTTGGGAGGGAACGCATGCTCGGCGCGTAATAGGAGGGGACCTCCCTTTACCTCATCATCGCACACTGTACATTAGGTTATAGGATGGAGAAGAGAGGCAGTTAACACAGAGCCGAGACACCCTGTAGTAAACAACCAGTTGTTTGGTGGCAGCAGCGCTGTTCCTTTCATAAATTAATATTCACACACATTATACCATCACCACCACCACCATCACCACCACCACCACCACTGCCAGAGTAGTAGTAGTACTGTGTACTATAGTACTGTCTCTCGTACCTCTTCTTCCTATGTCCTCCGTTGCTGCTGCTGCTGCTGCTGCTGTTGGTTCCTCTTCTTCTACTTCTTCTCTGTGTGTGAGTGTGTATATTGTTGTAAACTCCAAAAATGCAGTTTAATTATCCATCATCATCATCATCAGTCATTAAAGCACTGACTTTAGTAGCTTGCACCAGTGTCCGTCGTCGGGGTCTCAGTGAATAAAAACTAATGACACCGTCAGTGGTAATAGTAGGTGTCTTCAGTGTTGTTGGGTGCCCTTAAAGTGTATTCTCTAGTGTATTCTCGAAAGCGTTCTGAAGCGTGGTTGGTGACCCACCCACCACCACCAACACTCTCATGAATGACATAAAGTTTCGCATCCTCCTGCAATCCAACAAGACTGGCAGTCTGAAGTCTATGCCGTGTATCAATGGCAAGGAAGTTGACTTGGATCTTCTCTATCAAATTGTCACGTCTCATGGTGGATGGGAGAAGGTCAGTCAGAAGAGAGGCTTTTTTGGAATTAATGCGGTGGAGTCGCGCGGGCATTAATGATAGTAGTATTTAGTGAGGTGGATGTTGATCTTAATTCATGATGAGTATGGTTTATTATGGTTCTTTAACAGGTGAATGCAAGGAATGAATGGGATGACTTGTTGGAGCACTTTAATCTTCCAAGGGGACTCAATGGTGGCCTTCTAATCAAGCATATATATCTGAAGTGAGTGCTGCTGCTTTTCCATTTTAAGTACATAGAGTGTGGATCTTATTATTGCTGACTCGGTTTGTTATGTTTGTGTGTGTGTGGTTGGAATATTAGGTACTTGGAAAACTACGAGAAAGTGTTTTTTCTCGGAGAAGATGGTAATAATAAAGATGACGCTGAAGATGACTACGATGACATCAGGTCGCGGAGAAGAACAGCAAATAAATTTACTTCAGGGTCGAGATCACAGCATCAGACTCCAAGTGTTACCCAATCGTCCTCTCATCAGTCTCACCCGGTTCCTTTATCAGGTGAGTCTTTAAAAAAATGAACATTGTATTTTGTAATCATAAGCGGATGATTTTCATTGGATGTGCCTGTTAATAATGATAAGTTTTGAAACTTAGTTTTTTTAATATTTTAATTTAAATGTTCCAGATTCCGTACGAGAGCAAATGGGTCTTGCGAAGCCCACATCCTCTTTGGATTATGAACGGTTGCTATTATCCCTCCAAAGCCCTTTGCCGAATGACCAAGATTTGGCTATAAGCGTGTGCACTCTCCTATCCAATGAAACAAAACATGTATTGAAGTTTTCTAAATGTCCTGCAATTCTTAACATGTTGTTGGCACATGCTGGCATTTACGAACATTGTAAGTTACATTTTAGTTCGTTTTGTTTCTGTTTCTGATTCTTCAATATAGTGCTAATTTATTTTAAACAGGTGGTATGAGAATGCTGATAGAAGAAACTTATGAAGACGCTCGAGGATTATGTCTTTCAGGATTCTGGGATGACATTTTGTACCACAAAGATACCATGCCTCTGTTGTGTGAATCTTATGTTAGAAAAATACAGAGCAGCCTTGGCCTATCGGAAGAAGATGCACTGTCAACAGTAGATCTAACAGAGTGTGTACCTCAAATGCGATTGGAAGATAGCAAAGAAATGGAATCCCTGTCGGAGAAAGACACACCAGATAAAGACGCTAATGAAGAAACTATTTTAGAATCACCATCTCCTGCTGTACTAAGTTCTAGTTGCGAATTGATAGCAGCACCAAGCTTTGAAGCTTCTCTGGTTCCTTCTGACAGTGCATCATCATCTGCTAATGGGCCAAGTTCTGAAACCACGTCGATAATTGAGAGCTCAAAAGCAGATGAACCTATGATCACAGACGAGGAAGTTCCACTTGCTGATCCAACACCAACTAAAGATGAACTAGATATGGAAGATGATGCAGTTTTACCTGAACCCCCTCCGGTTATTAGTAGTTCACCATATGCACTTCTTCCTAGTTCAAGTTCTAAGCAATCAGACTTGCCGTTCAGTTTTGAAGCTATCGGTGGTTGCTGTTTAAACTGTCCATGTCACAAAAGTCGATCTGATACCTCAATTGCTAACGAAAATACATGCAAGAAATCAATTGCTGATGATATTGCTCCATATCCGTTCCACATGCGTCGATCCGCCTTTTCAGATGATAAAGTGGGTCAAAGAGTGCAACAAATAGCCCACATTTTGAGAAATCTTAGCTTTGAATCTGACAATGCCAGTATTATGGGGAACAACTCGACTCTTCTAAGGTAAGTAACAAAAATTGAGGAGCAATATGGGTACATCAAAATCTTTAGAGCATGACTTGATATTTAATTTATGTATAGGTATTTGTTGATAACTGCCAATTGTTCTTGGGGCAGTCTGCCTCAAATGTCATTCGATTTATTGGGAAACATAGCTCCATACATAAATCTAGAAGATCCAGCCAAAGATCCTTTAAGTTCTATGTTATTATCTTTAATATCAAGTGGAATGTTTTCCGCTGACAGATTTAAGGTTCTACGGTCCTTAGAAATATTGCGAGAACTGACAAAAATACCTAGAAATGAAAAAATAATTGTGTCCTATATGGAAAGCAAAGTGTACAGAAGAATGTGTGAACTTCTGACAATTTGTGATATCATGCTTCTAATTTGCACACTGGAGTGCGTTTTAGCCATGACAGGGCTAGGAGAGGCTGTTTGCAATGAATTGGTTCGAGTCAAAGGGTCCGTCTCCACCTTGGTCTCTCTAGTCACTGTAGAAGTAAGTACTTTATAACTTTAACTGTTGAGTGCACACCTATCATAAATCCAGTTTTCAGGCCTGCAATTTCATATCTTAAATTTTGAAATAGGCACAAAGCTACGGACCGAAGGGGTGCATTCTAATGCGTGTTGTGGAAACAGTGAGTGGGGGCTCATCGCAGGGTGTTGTGCACCAGCAGCCAACGGCTCAGCCTGCTCAGTCCACTGCTGCAAGCATTACTCCATTAACTACCGTACAACCGCTAAGCAGCCCAACTGTTGCCTCAGTAGTTTCACAAAATACCCCTTCGCCCACTAGTGTAAGCCCTGTAGTCTCCCTTAGAACTGTTACTGGACAAACAGTGGTACCTCCGCCTTCTCAACCGATTCAACAACAGCTTATCCAGCCTGTTTCAAATACTTATTCCCTCCCGAGTTCAAATCCAGTTATAACAGTGGCAGCTCCAAACGTTCTGAATAGAAATTCATCGTTACAACAACAGCATCTTGGTGCTGTATTGCGTCCAACCTCTCCTTCAGCAGCTCCTGCAGCATGCATCAAAGTTGTCAGTGTTAACAATGCAACTCCAATACGACTTCAGCAACCACAACAGAACATTTCGAGGCCAAGTGACGCTTCTCATCGAAGTTCTCCAGTTATTGTAGGGGGACAGGTAATTGGAAAGCCAGGTCTTTCTAATGCACTTGTTAACCATGTGAATAGCCCGCCCTGTGACAGTGCGTCTTCAAATTCCTCTCTTGGTAATTCGAACCATTTATATGTGGGGAACAATAATATGATCTCTGGAGCTGGTGCTACATCTACAACAAATTCTGGAGGCTTGGCTCAAGTGTCAAGTCAGAGTTTAACTCAGCAACTGTACACTCCCTCTACGAATTTAGTGACACCCCCTAAAGAAGCAGAAGGAGGGGAAGAAGGGTGGCTTACATCTTGGCTTCGTAATGGCTTCGAATCGGGTACTGCGACGTCGATAGAACAAGAAAAATGCTACTTAATGTATTGTGGGATTCGTAACGACAAGTCTGCTGTTTTACCAATGGAGAAATTCCTTCAAATTGTCAAGTACGGCTTTGTAAATTGCGTAATGTATCTTAAAGTAATTCACAAAATACATATATGGTCTTTAATTGTAGGAATGTATTCGGTGCTAGCGTCGGGCCTGTCATGAAGAGTTTCGGTGGAGTTTCTTTGCAGTTTTTAAACGGCATTTCTCCAAAAATTACTCAAGCTCCTCATGGGGTATTAACTCAACCATTAGGAATATCAGTTCCAGTTTCAGAGGGGTTAAACAGTTCAGGAACTGGTGCGTTGCAGCAGGAGATTTTGCATCCTGATGCAGCGTTTGTTCCTGTTAGCAATGGAGTTCCAATTGCTAATCATCAGTCGACCTCACCGTCTACCGGTAAGCTTATTAATGCATATTTAGTTTAAATATTTTTATAAAGTTATAGTTTTCATCACAGCCTTATTTTTTCTGCATTTATGTCATTCCATAACAAAACTAAACCGACTTTTCTGTAAACACTTGTCCAATTATTGTTTCAGTTCGTCCTTCAACCCCGAATCAGGGATCAGTTCACATATCCTCACCTATGTCTCCAATTCTCAAAGCAACTTTATCAAGGCCACCCACTCCAAAGAGCCCGCCTGATGTAAGTAACATTCCAGCTGTTAATAACCTTGACCTATCGTGTTTTCCCGACGGCTTATAGAGACAAATATTCAAAATTCGATGTTTTATTAAACACAGTTTAACTTTTTACTGTTAGGAGAACCGTGGTAAATGTACAAAAACCACAGAAAAGACAAACAGTATTAGTGACAAAAAGCTAATTGTTGCTAAAAAGAAAGTAAGCAAGATCAGTCCCCCAATACAGAGTTTTCGTAAACAACAAACTCAGACTAAAGTTTTGAGTCCATCTTCATCTGCAATAAGAAGCTTATTAGCTTCGAAGGTAACTTTCGGACTCATATAGTGTGAACACTGCTCCTCTTAGTACTTGTGAACTATTTCTATCTGACTTAACAGACTTGATTTACCTTCTTTAACACTACTTATAATAACTAAATTACAGACAAACATATCTATATGTATCTATCTGATTACACATTTATTGATGTTTAGTGCTTCTTCAGGCAAAAACATTTTGTGTCTATTATGCCATCAAATCTATTTTTATAATATAAAGACGTGTGGGTTGTTTGTAGAACCAATACTGTACGTTTGAATTGAATGACAACTAATATTAGAATCACTGAGTGATCTTGCATGCTGGAATTTTTTTGCGGTTTTGATTGCAATTGTGTGCGTTATAATCTAATTGATATCAGTGCAAATAATGTAATAACATGAAATAATGTATATTACAGGTTGCTCAACGGCAGCAGAACAAGTTACAACAGCAAGAGACGAAGTCCCCCAAGTCGAAGAACAATTCCGTCGGAGTAGGTGCTGCTGAGAAAAGTAAAAAGTCACCTAAAGGAAAGCATAAAAAGATGAACGGAGCTGTCAATTCACCATCTGATAAGGAGGAATCGTCGGCGTCTTCTTCTCTGAATAGCAGTGAAGACTCGGAATCAAAGAACGATCACTCTTTATCGTTTCAAGGATTTTTGAGCAATGGAGTAAATGTAAGTTCTGGCTTACGGAAACTGTAAACTAGCCTACAGAATGGAATTTAAACTAACCAGAATTTATTATTTCTTTTCAGTCTGACGAATCTCTTCAAGCTACGGACACTACGGATGACTCAGGAAGGAGCTGCAATGTCAAAGGAATGCTAGTTGACCTACTCGAACGCAAAGTAACACCTAAGGACGTTGTTAATATGAATGGTGTGGTAGGAAGGGAGATTCGTATAAGCGATCGGGGCTTAGAGTTAATAGAAAAGGACGATTCTAATTCAGCTTCCGGAACCCTTTTCAATAATTCCTTAGGAATATCCGAATCCCAGGAGCCACAACAAATGACATTTTATGCATCCACACCCGAGGTAACTTTTTTGATTGACCAATGCCTGCACGCTTGATTAGCTTAGTAGCTTAGATATTGGTTACCCGTTATTTTTATTTTTTTATTTCGAGAATAGTCACAATAATGGGGTTTTAGTAAATGCTTTTATGAAATACGTATTATCTATAGGAAGGCAGATTTAATTACTTTTGTATGGAATGTCGACAGTGTCAAGTGTGTAGTAGTAGTACTATGTAGAACGGATTGTGTTTGTTTCGTACCTAACTTGTTAATTGTCTGTTGTAACGTTGCGCTTTCTCTAACCTTGTCTAGGTGGAACAGCCAGTACAAACAACACTTGATCCGGTACAGGATCCTAATCAACCAATATTTTATGCAAGTGAGGAGAGTCGTGGAAGTAATGATAGTAGTCGGTATGGTGTTGCGAAAAACCCAGTGACTCATAATAATAAGGTGAAGAAGCACAATTCAGTGGAGGATCAGGGTCTTATAGTTGACAGTGGTGCTGCTGGTGGTGGTTTATTTTTTGATGGGAACAGTAACAGTAGTGCTGTTACTGGAGACGTGATGAATAACAATAGCAATTATATTGGTGGTGGTAGTAATAACGGATCTGCTAGTATTGCTGCAGGGGATTTGCTAGAAAAATTTAATCAATTTAGTGACCTAATTGTCGTTAATCCGGAACAGTTGGGAATTAAACGTCCATCTACAAATGAAGAAGAGGAAATTGATGGATCTAATGATCAGTGTCCTCCTCCAGCAAAGAAGCCAGCAATTGCTGTGAATGGAAATGACTCTGTGCCTGTTACCTCTTCCTCGCTCGGTTATCCTGTTATGTCTACGTTTACAGTTCATCCTTCCAATAGTCAAGCCATATCTACCGCAGCTCCATCGCAAGTGGCACTCGTGTCTTCTCCTTCGCCAGTGCTACAGACGGCATTATCCTCCACTGGAGCAACGACATCTCCGAAGATAATTACGGAATACCCACTAAATGTAGTTCAGAATCAGATAGTGCAACTACCGATCAAACTTACAATTGATCGAGCAAATTCCAACCTTTTGCAATTTACTGGAGGGAAACTTGTGATGAGGCAAGGTGGAACACCATTAATTTTTGCTCCAAGCCAATTGCCATCAAATCAAGTACTTTACTCCAAGAGTTCCACATCAAATGAAATCCCTAAGATTTACTTGGTGCAGCCCAACCAAACTCAACAATCTGGGCTTCCTCAGCAAATGACCATGGCTGTTGTTCATGAGTCGCCAAATCATCCTCCTGGAGCTGGTCCTGGAATTGTCAACTTAGCAACACTGGTTCCCAGGCCTGATGGGGTCCCACCAAATGCCTATAGTCATGTTCCACCTGAAGAAATTGAAAATGAAATACCATTTCTTTGTGAATGGGGTGGTTGTGGCTACAGGTTCAGCAAACCCCAGTTTGTAAGTTCAACTTACTATTATTATTAGTTGTTTAACCGTGGCTTGGTTTCAATTCTCATTATGGATAAACTTTTGACAGGTATTTATGCATTGCGTCAAGTGTCACATTCCGGAATCTCTTGACGTGTCTCTACCATGTAAATGGGGAACTGGGTGTGATCCTTTAGCTCGAAAAAGGTTTTGTTTGATGACTCATCTCCAAGATCGCCATTGTAACAATAAAATATTAGAACATGCAAATTATAGAAGAAAAAATAACCTCGGTAAGTCGTGATTTTTCAATATTCCACTCCTATCACAGTGCAGATTTTTACTCAAATATTTCAATTTAGAAGCGCCACCACTTCCTCAACACCCTCCTAATCACCCGATGTACGCCCCTAATGCTGCTTATCATGCAATTAAGCGACATGCTCTACAATATGCCAATCCCAAAGATCTTCTCGATGAAAACGAAGGTCCAGTTACAAAAAGTATTCGCCTGACCTCTGCTCTTATACTAAGAAATCTGGTTAACTATTCTACTCTTGGAAGAAGGTACTGGTTTCAGCCATCAATATTTTAGTATAAAATTCTCTGTATTTGTATGAAACCTGATTTAACTCTTATAGGATTGTCGGAAGTTACGAATCTCATTTGTCAACAGTTGCGATGAGCAATGTTGAAAGCTCCAGAACTATTGCCCAGTTACTTCATGACATGTCGGAGGATATACATCAGCCATCTCATACTAGTAGTTAGTTCGTTATGGGTGAATTGTCAGCAGCATTCTTCAGCATTAAAATGGAAAAGAAGCTTCGTAAATTTCTTAGTAGACTGACAAATTTCACTGAAAAAAATGAGAAACCGATTTGTACAATTTTGTATTGAGAGTGAATATTTATTTACGATTATTGTGGGAGGACGGGAGTCGCAAGCTGGGTATTTAGGTAAATTTCTCATGAAAGCTTTTGAATTTTAATAATACTTGTTATAATAACAAATAAGTTCAGAAGTAAACAGTTTATTACTCAAACAATATTAAATCACAGATAATAATATATTTACTAATACATTGGAAAAATGAAAAATCAATAATATATATAAATGTGCGGATGCACTGGTGTATATTGGATAGTAGAAATTTGTTGCGCTTTAACCTACTTCTCTCATAATCGTGATCCCGAACCTGTTATGTTTTAAATCGTTCGTAAAGATCTTAATACAATTCCCGTTAACTTGACAAAATCCACCGATCGAGAGATCCGTCTGAATAAACAGAGTTCCAAAGTAACGCTATGATATTTGTTGGATATACTTACGATTAGGTTTTATAATTGAAAGAAATATGCACAAGGTCAATTGTGACTGGTATCTGACTTGAATATTTTAAGCATTTAATTTAGTAGTAAACTTTTGTACGCTAATTTTATATATGCATCATATTATGGCCTATTGACAACGGCAATGTAAATCCGTTATAGATCACGACATAAAAAATAACCAGATTTTACAACCTTCAAACGGACTACTAATTATGTTTTAAGTTACTCTTCTGTACAAAGAAATACGATGCCAAGTGCATAATAGTTTTTGAATTCTCATTTTTGCTCCCGTGTCTATGCAAATTGCGAATTGGAGATGTAAAAAAAATTATGCAAACCTGCACGGCCAACATTATGGTGGTATGATCTTACGAGCGCTTTAATTACCTTATTTTTAATGTTTATGAAATATTAATACTAGTTACGACTTCATCGTGATACTGTGTCAACGTCAACTGTGTTGAGAACTTCGTTGAGTCAAGAAGCATGAGAGTGAAATAAATGACATAGTACACACCAAGATTTCCAAATGTTTTACTGTTAAAAATTTAGGATTAAAGAGTCAACCTGTCTTTACATCAGTTGGTTCTTTACTCCATAACACGATTGAAAGTATTTCAACTCAGTGTTGAAGTGTTTCCTCACTATGCATTTCTGTTTGTGTTCGAATTGTTAGCTCTATGGATGTTACGTCACTTTAATGCATGTCATAATAATAATTAAGAAGACCCCCGAAGCGTGCTCGATTTGTATAAGTCATGTATTGTACTTATAAAATATCTGTTATTTTGTAGGCAATCTTTTAAAGTGCCCCTGCAGACTTTTTCCTATCGTTTGAGTTTGTTAACATTTTGTTACACGAGTTGTTACGTATTTTAATTTCTGATTATTTCTACTGCTTATTCATGTGACTGTGCTATTTGTATGAATATTAAACTGCAACGAGAAGCTCTTTGAACTTGGGACTGTAGTGCTTATAACTTAAAACAAAAAAGAATGCGTTGACTATTTTGTGCTACATAAAAGTTACCTCCAATCTAAACTTTCTACACGATTTCATTTGATTTCATCTGTTCCTTTCAATTACATTTATTTACATTTCACTGATTTCTCACCTCCAGTAAACTGGAACTGTTTCTCATAATAATAGACAAACTAAAAAAATAAAGATAGAAGTGGACTTGAGTTCTACTTGTTGTAGATTGGGATTCGTCTCAAAGCTACACGGGAAGGCAATGGGGTAAAGCAAGAAGGTTAAGAAGTTGACGAGGTGAATCCAGCGACCCCCACCGGCTCTCTCCCTACTCCCTACATTATTTCTTTCGCCAGACATAATAAAAACCTTCTTGTTCAGCCTCTGAAGAAGAACTTTTTCTCGCCGTCAAAATCAGTCTCGTATTTTTTGGGGTCAGCAGTCAAGATGGGTCACGGCTTCGGAGGGCTGGCGAAGATTCGGGGAGTCATCTACTACAAAATTTCACCATTCGAACAAAAGGCGTTCGCTGGAGTTCTCTCTAAAGGAATTCCCAATACCCTTCGTAGGATTTCCGAAAATTTCTTCAGGGTCGCTCCCCGTAAGTTCCGTTTCAAAGTTTAAGTTTCAATGTACAAGTCTCTATTATTATTATAGACATAGAGGTAGCTTAAACTTGCGTTTATTTATGTCAAGTTGGGTTTAAGCTTAAGCTGTAAGCTATAGGAGCATAATTTTAATTTCGAAATATTATATCTTTAGTACCAAGACAAAAGTAAAAGTTGGTGACAAATTTTTAATAATGTAATGTGTTTTCTCTATTTGCAGCGTTTATCCTCGGGTACATCGTCTACAATGAAACAGAAAAGGAACACAAACGAATGATGCGCAAGAATCCTGCTGACTATGCGGATGATAAGTAAACTGGAGCCTCCAAGAATGTCATCTTTGGGAATTTGTTCTACATGGACGGCTTATACATCGTTCAGTCCTTTCGAAACAAAAGTCATATTTAGTAAAATAATGTGTAGAAAGCTATTGTAAAATAAAATCAGATGAGTTAGAATACAATAATGGAGGTTTGATTTGATCTTGCGCCAGCAACATTATTAGATGTTAGGTAGGTCAAGGAGATGCTGCTCATTTTAGAAACTCATGTTCACAATGGATTACGATACAGAAATCATCTTACAATTACAATAGTAGTCGATTGTTTTGATAGATTGGTTACCTTACTTTTATTTAAATATTAATCGGTAAATACATGTATTTACTCAGTACAGAAAATTTAAATTAAAATATCATTCATAACGAAAAATTTAGCTTTAAAAAAGTAATTCCTAGCTGATTATACAATATCTCTTATCACAAACATACACTCTACGACTTTGAAGCAGGAGGTTCAGGGGGTGTAAAAAGTCCTTCATCTTTACGAGCAGGATCATTTTTGTACTTTTCAACGGCTTCAGTGAAAACTTGCTCCGTATGATCACACAACTCCATAATTTCTTTCAACGCTCTTATAAAAACTTCCTGCGCGTCATTTCCTGACTCCACTTGAATTCTGACATGCAGCTCATTTTCCGCAGGATGAGGTATTGTGTGTCCGACAAAGCGTACTTCAGGACTACAAAAGCAAAAAATATCAGATCATTGTTATCATTTTATTATCAAACAAACCGAAACTAACTACTAATACTAGTCTCGGTTTTTTGTATGAAGTCTGGGTATTTAAAATATTTAAATTGCTACCACTCACTAGGACGCTATGACTGTCCTCAACAGATTCCCTATAGTATGACCTTCATTCTTCACCACAACCGTAAGGTTCGACATATCCATACTCCCCTCAGGCATGACCTGCAATATCATCCCAATCATTAATTCAAGCTCAAACATTCACCCAATCTTATTAATTACTTCGAAGCTTATCTCTGTGTATAACTTACATAGTAGCATTCTTTCTCGACTTTTTTCTCTTCCTCCGGTTCCCCAAATGGAGGCGGATCAAGTCCTGCGTCAGGGTTAGGGGGGTCTCCACTTCCAGGAGCACCTCCTCTCTGTCCCCTTCCGGCTCCACCTCCTCCGCCACCGGCACCCCCACGTTTAGATTGCTTCATAC
>Ga0194135_10000935_pt1 | contig 17061 bp, 9 predicted proteins | sample LitLau_LLRF_2013_FD_134024 | JGI IMG/M metagenome (GOLD analysis project Ga0194135, IMG submission 134024) | Freshwater sediment microbial communities in response to fracking from North America - Little Laurel Run_MetaG_LLRF_2013 (version 2) | ecosystem: Environmental > Aquatic > Freshwater >...
CATATATATATTATATATACATATATATATATATATATACATAATATATATAATATTCGGTTACCTCAACAGAGGAAAAACCAAATTCATTTTCTATTTCTCTTATTCCAGTTTTCTCACACAATTCTCTTCTCTCTCTCGTAAGAGTCGTAAATAGGTCATTTCTCACATACACACAGATATTAAGTACTTTGAGGTCTCCTCACCTTAACAAGGACCAATTTTATTGTTATTGTTTACACATTCTCTTCAATTTGCAATATCTTTATGATTGTTCCTTCTAACCGAATTATTATGATTGAAGTATCTTAATTCATTTAGTCATTAATTATTCATTCGCTTCATAAAAAGTCTAGAATTTTGTTCCTTTCCTGTTGGAGATCTTCTTTTAAATTATACACCTTCCTTTTAAGAAACAAAATAACGAACAATTCTTTCGCCAGTAAATATAATATTCAGTCTAACATGCTCATCGTCGTCGTTCATCTACCTGAAAAAAACTCGTCATCACCTCTAGCCAGAAAAACAATTATAAAAGAGTCATTCACAAAACTGCAAGAAGAAGAAGAAGTTGTTGACGCTTAAAATCATCTTATAACAATTTCAAACGACTTGACAAATTATGGCATTACTACAAAAACTTCAATAACAAAAAACAACGCCATATATAAAGTATAAAACCAAAAGAAGATTGTGTAGAAATGCATGGAGCAGTTGTACGAGAGTGTTTTTTATTCACCCCACTAAAGTTCAATATTGGTCATTTAACTTTAGGAAAGGAGTTCATGATGAGACGTTTTCCTAATTGACATACAACTACGTTTATTATTTATTTATTAGCTAAGATGCAATAAGATAGAGTTCACACAACATCAAAACAATAATCTTGTTACCCACAGGAGATAAATAGAGAGAGGTGAGCTACCCGTTTAAATTACTTACTAATAAACTTTGTACCTTCCTCCACTTACCACCCGACCATCCCATTACATATTATTTGGTTTCGTTAACATTTGAGTTGTAAACAATAAACAACTTATTCACTTTGTAGTACTTTGTAGTCTACAAGTAATGCACACACAATGCAACCAACAAGTCCATCTTTCTTAATTGTTCTGTTGTGTATGAGTGTCTGTTAAATATATTACTCCATAGTATTAGGGAAGGTTAGGATTTAGGATAAGAATCACGAATAGAGAGCGTAACCATGAAGGAATTAATTTACAGGTAAATGTGTAAACTATCTTAAACGATGACTCCTAGCTGAGTGAGTTATTGTGTGTGTGGAGTCGCATTTAAGTTAAAAGCTAATGTAAAAATTGGTACCAATAAACTCACCTCACAAGTTGATGTGTTTTCCAACTAAAGCTCACAACAAAATAATTGCTTCACGAGTTGTTTACGAGAACAAGGCAAGGAAATTTCAATTTTTCTTCATTTTCTACCGCAATTTTGCACGCCTAGTTGAAACACACTCTCCACGCTGGCTGTAAAATTTCAAATTCAAATCCATCAACAAGAACACACAGGTGCTAATACATATTTATCTTGCACACACACACACACACTGAGATTGATGCATTTACTCCTTTACACTGTGACAAGCAACTTTACTGGCTCAAATTGCATCTGATACGAAAGAGTGATATGATGGGGATTGCCCCACGGAAATAAAAAAAACTACATCCTGTACAAATAAGACACTTTAAAAATTCCTTGTTTTAGAAGGAACATCAACAACAAATAATTTTTAAAAAGTGTCAACCAAACTTTGTTCCAAGGTCTTAAAGATGAAGTTGAAATATGCAAAACAGAAAAATGAGTAAGGTTAAGATTCGCCTACGGTTCTTAAAAGATTGCTCCTGAGTTACATCACTCCATCGCATCGCTCTTTCACTTAACACACACACACTCACATATTTCTTTTTCTTATTATCTTTAACCAGTCGTGACTTTTGTTCCACGCAAATCTTTCATCTTCATCTCTTTTGTTCTATGAGAGAGGAGTTATTCGCATACAGGTAGTTTTGCAATTTGCAAATTTCTAGGAATGCACACACAGCAGTGGTGGTGGTAGTGGTCTACCTTCTGCATTCCTATATGCTGAATCCATTTCTCGATTTTTACGCTTTCCTCTATTTTTATATTGATATTCCGTGTGTCTTTTTGTTATTCAGCTACTCATCCGTGTGCGTTTTGTTCTTGTTGTTTAACAAATTTTATCCTTCTTTGTACCTTTGACAAAGCATCACTTAAAAATTCAACCTTTTTAAATACAAAAACATCCATTCTTTTCCATTCATTTACTTATATTATTGTGTCTATTGGCGAATTTTTATATTGCGAAAGTCAAAAGTACTCTGTGAACACTCTTGTTTTGCCACTGACATGAAAGACGCAATGATGCACATTTTTCAAGTTATTACTTTACGTGGTAATCTAATGAGTCATTATACAATAATAATTCATCATTTATATTGAATCACCAGAATTCACATGTGAACCCCTTTTAGAATTCAATCAGAAGACGCCATTCGAACCATTTAAGGGTAGCTTACAAGAGTCTCAATACATTTCAGCTAACATTATTGCTGCTGCCTCTGCAAACTGAAACTTTGGACTTTTGGCAGTTGTTCTCTTCTTTCTAACATTCCATTGTCCAAAATGAGTAATCCAATTTAATGCTTCTTGTAATTGACACCAAAGTACTGAAAGTACCTCTCTCTCTCTCTTAAATTTTCCTGGAGGTGTGAGGATAAAACTATCTACACTCAGACTTATTGCGATACACCGTCCGGCGTCCATTGAAAATCTACCCTCCCATAAATATTATGCAGAGTTTAATAGTTTATTGCAAACGATTTTCCCATGGTACTTATACTTACACTCCATAATAACACAACATAAGAAAGGAAGATGTACTAATGCGATAAATGCACCCATGAGTTCAAAACCATAATGTAATTATTGCAGTTATTTTTCATAGTATCAGACTAAAGTGCAAAATCTCATATTCCTCGTGTAGCATTGTCTGATGAATAAGGTGGACTATATAGTGTGTATAAAATATCAAAAATAAACAACAAAACTATAACCCATCTGTACAATAACTCTTTTGAACTCTACGAGTGTGAGAAACAAAATGAGCTTTGGTTCACTAAACATTCCTTTTAAAAATTAATCACGTTGCACTGACACGATAAGAAGTAGAATGCATAGAATGTGGAATGCCAAACATTTCTTCGAGTTCAATCGCAGGACCTTCAACTATTCATATAATATATGCAACTCTGGATACTCTCTTTCTCTCTCTGGGAGCTGGACAACAAGGTTTTTATAAGGACAAGGGTATTATACAGAGTTAATTGAGATTTCTTGCAAAAAACCGGTGTGCGCATCGACTCCTTCATCAAATCATTCTACTGTGCTAGAGCTAAGTATATCAGATGTCAGATAAGATGAAAAAGTATGTAATAAAACTATTAACCCCTGTTCAATAATAAAGCTATAAAATTCTTTTCAACCTTCGACACGCAATTAAGATCATACGATCAATTAAGTTGCTTCATTAAGATGATGATGATGATCTCAGTACTCAGCATAATTTCTCCCTCTCTTTCTCTTATTACCAATAAACGTCGTCACCTGTAAAACCTATTAATTAGTACAAACAGGCGCTTCCTGTTATCAATTTCCGTTAACGTAATAAATTGCATAACAATGAAATCAGGTATTCAAGAACATTTACCCGTGTAAATAAGCGTCATCTCTTCTATACTGTAGATACGTATACACGTGTACAGAAATATACGATTGAGATTTGAGGAGGGTTCAGTTAGGTAAGCTCATATAAAACATTAAGTTAATCCTCAGGTTATACATGGGGAAAATATGTCTCCATCATTCCATAAGCAATTCAGTGGAAGAGAACAACATTTCTCGCCAAGAGTAACTTGAGAGCGTAAGAAGAAGAAGAAGAGATTGTGAGGTAAGAAAGAGAAATTGAGAAATGGTCCTGGGATCATGAGAAAAAGTTTAAATCATCGAGAGAGTCTCGTAATACCTTTTTATTACCTGAACTAAAACTAACCAACACGACGACATGCACCGTCTTTATTCCCACTGATCCCAACAATGCACCACTATAGTTCTTTACCTTTCATCTCCGTAACAAGAGATGCTTAATGTGAGAAAATATGCTGGAATTTTACAATTTCTGTCTTTCTAGGAAATATACACAAGTAGCAAACAAGGAACAAAGACATACAGATCATTTTTCGTTGCTGGACAAATCCAGTTTTACTGGGATTCTATCGAGCTAAACGCTCAAATGGAAAGGAATTCGAAACATTCTTCTCTTGCAATTGTACGCAAAGTTTCTGTTATTGCATTACACGTATATCCGATGAGTTTCGTTAAGAATCAATTCCGATGCTCTGTAACTACAATTACTTTATTAAATTGTTGATGAATCTTTATGAAGTTGTGTTACGCGCATTTCTCATCATTGCTTCAAGTTTTGTTAACTTAATTTTCAACTGTTCATTCGGATGCACATCTTAATGATTTTTTATTCCTCTTACCTAGAGTTAGTAAGAATTTTAATTTTGTAATTATTTGCTCTTTGCATGCAATAAATCTTAATCACAGCAGCAATAATATAAGACTGGGCGAAGTCATTCATTCCTTTCCAGATAACATGTTTCTTAAGAAGTCGTGAGTAGTAAGCGTAAAGTTCATTCATAAAATAAAATAATTGAATCTTGTACAACCCAACAGCTTTACATAGAGAAATCCATTTAAACGATGACTTATTTGGTATATAGCTTATATACATGAATGCATGCTTGATAATGGAGAGAGAGCGAAAGGAGCAAGGCCCACTGAATGAATGGTCATCTCATAAATCTTCCAAAGACTTATAAGACAATACAAGACAAAGGAAGTAGTTTAAAGCATGTAATTCCAAGTATTGTTTCAACCAGAAAACACTTATTCTTCATAAAATACGATATGATCAAGTTCAAAGTTCAGTCAGTTCCGTTTTTCCACTGAATATCTATATTATTATTTGTGTGACAACGACACTGCTTACACTTACGAATGTCTCTCCAGAGCAGTTTCATCTTATTTCTAACAAATAAGTCAATAGGAGAACGACAAACATCTCAATGAACAAATTGTTTTCTTAAAAACCTAAGAAGTCATGCCTAAAATTATTCGAGACTAAATAGAATCTGCCTCATATCCGCATCCTCTCTGACCGACGACCCGTCCATCATTCAAAAATTCAAAATCAATAGCCGACTTCCGTCCTTTTTCACTTTAAAATCTTAGAATGAAAAGGCACACAATAATGCCAAGAAAAAAGGGTATTGAAGCATACACACACATCATTCTCTCATCTCTTGAAACAAATAAACTGTGACCTGAGCTACAAATCTACAAATTACGAGAAATGAACAAGAAAGGCCATTTTACTTCAGACGATATGAATCATTCTCAACAACACTGTTCTATGTCTATATATTCATATTGTACTCTCTCCTCTCTCTCTCTTAAAACTCAGTCTCAATTTCTTCTTCATCACAACAACCACCACCAACTAAACATATATATCATCATCCTAGAGGCCAACAACAAGTAGTCTATAGTAAATAGTAGCTGAAAGTCTCAAAAGCAACACACACAAACCACTTTGAACATACAAAGCTTCTTTTGCACCACCACCAACAACTCCTTTTTCAATACACAAAATACAACTCTCTTACACTTTTACACTCTAGCCTCTCTCTCTCTCTCGTAGCTTTTATCCCCGTAACATATCCATTCATCCTTTCATTCACTAAAAAGAAGAACCACTTCACTTCCTTTCTTAATTACCTTCTTGTTTATAATGTGTAAACCCTTTTTCATTCATTCATCTTCCTTGTGTACATATATATTTCTCTCTGTCCTACGATTTTCTCAGTCTTGTTTGCTATATAATTTCTCATAGCGTGTCTCTCATCTTCAATGAGCTTATTCAAAGACTTCACCCTCAATTTCTGCGATTCCAGTTCAATTCCTTATAGCAAGTTCAGATTACAAAGGACAAATATCGCGCATGTATATTCCAAGAGTGTATCTCGAAACTCAAAACACTCCTCCACGTCTATTATTCTTCCTCATATACACTCAATAACGACTTTGAATCAAAGACCACTACAGGAAATGGCCAAGTGTACAAGAAGAAAAAGATGAAGAGCATTTATATTTTACGAAGTAGTATAAACTTAAGATCTTATATGAATGTATGAAGTTTTCATTTGATTACACACAAAAAACATACAGAAGCCTCAACCCTGCGTGTCTAAATTATCCAAATACGAAAAACTAGAAACGATAGAAAGAAAAGGATACAAATACAAACCAAGGGATGCTTGTACATTGTAAAAACAGATTATTGCACACGGTCAATAAATACAAACACACTCACATAGACACATAGGCACACATTATGAAGGGAGAAAGTCATGTAATATGTAATTCAAGTTGTACGACGTGTAATAATCATCCAGGACAAAACGGAAGAGTAGAAAAATATCCTTCACGACAAAACAAGATGCAATGAGCCACCCCAAAAGGGAAAGGTTGACTTCATACACACAAACACTAACATTGTGTTTCATTATCCGGCATTTCACCTTAGGGAATCATACAATCTCTATTCTAATGGCAAATAAGGAAAGAAAATCCTCCTCACTCCATTATCACCGTCTTATCACATTCAACATTATTGTCAAGACATAAAGTGGAATTGGAAATTTCAAATTCCATTCCAAAAACCAAATAATCACACATTATTTCTTCCACACGCTCAACCTTCGTTTGTTGATTTCATTTTTTAAAAAGGATCTGATTCGGAATATAAGAAACTGTTCGTAGACAAAAGAACTAAAAATATTGTTTCATTTTACACAAGTATTGATAGCACAGGATCCGTTCTGGGTCTGAATTAAACGGTCTGCCTATCATATCTTTCTCTACAACAAATAAACGCGAACAATATTATGCTCCACGTATAATTCAAATATCCACGCTGGCCTAAAGAGCAGCTAAAGTTCTTGAGCTCTGAAAAAGTCTTCTCTAATCGACATCGTTATGGGTGCTGATTTTTATGGGAACTATTCTTCCCTTGACGTTACATTAAAATGAATTTATTTTAAGCAGGTATTTAATTTCGTCTCGTTATTTACTCTCTACGTACAACAAAGACACACTGTCACATTCACCATTCCCAGAAAAGTCTATTCTTCAAATAGAAGAATAAGAAAACAGACACAGAGTCTGCGGTCGCATTCATTCACTCTTGTGAATCCCGTGAAATGAGAACAATAATGGGAACTCTTGAATGCTTCAAAAGTCGTTTCACATTTCGCAGAGGTTCCACTTGTTTCCAACTTGGTCTTTTGTCTTGTCCCCGTCTTGTCTTTTGGGATTCTTATGCTTTCTACAATTGTTTGCACACAAATACAACTACATATACGTATACTTGTGTGATACTAATCTCACTATACATGTAAAATATTTGAATCTTACCCGTGCACTTTCAAAGTTAACACTTTAATAAAAGCTTTTCTACACATTCAATTAACATTCATGTAAATTAACTACCCGAGGATAACACAAACCTTCGAACCTTCTTTTATTATTATCTCCGCTTGGAACAAATTTCAATGTCACGAATTCATCCTTCTTATTTCACATTTTTCAGTCCAATCTTTTCTTCAGCTCCACTAGTGTGTGTGCTACAGTTTGTCCTAAATAAATCATCAAGTCCAAATCCTTAAAGTCTAAAGTCTAAGCCTCCAATCCCAGAAATCAGTTCCCAACTACTTTATTCGTTTATTGCATACATAACGTTGCTATTTACCGTCAAGCATGCAATTATTTTTGCATGTGCCAAGGATAAATGAACACATGATGATATTCTGCAACTAAACCCAAATCTAAAACTAAAACTATATATAATAAATATAAATTCGCGTAATAAAAGCACTCACGAGAAAATAAACGGGAAAAAGACTCTTAAAGCAATATAAACTAAAATGTACATACACACGTAGCCTTCTCATTAAACATGCACTTACGGTTAAGTTAAAATGCATCATTATTATCAGATATATCAAATTGGCAAATACACCGCAGAATAACACACACACACATGTGTACTTTATATTGAAATACACACGCACATATAGGCAAGTCAGTTATAATTATTATTGATTCATAAAAGATTTTAGAGTCACGAAATCCCTGGAATGTTTTCTATTTTGTTTATGACGCTGGCGTGCACAGTGCACACAGAGCACACTGTATATTTATATTATTTGCTCATAAAGCAGTTCGCATGTTATCTGTTGAGGTACTCTCATTCATATATGTTATTCCAATGTCCAAATAGTCCATTGTGCGTTTTACAATGGCACGTGTGTATCCTTGTTCAACCACCAATTCTGTCTATTTTGGCTTCCAAATACACCCTTAAGCTTTATTTTGCACTTGAAACACTTTGGAATCCACGGAACATAAATCGCTAAACATGAATAAATGAACCGTGAAGTATCATGCACAACACCCTTCCTTCAAGTTATATACTATTTGTTTGCTATGTGTGTAGTTCCTGATGAGCCTTTTCTTTTGGGTGTGACAGTTCGTGCGAAGACGAAAACACAGAAGAGTAATGATTATCACATACTGCAATCAATATTCTAATATTCATGTTCATATGTAAACAACAAAGAAGAAGGACAAAAAGGATTCGTACATAAATCATCCATCCTGCAGTCAAAGTGATCGTAGTCTTGAGTACATAACTTACACTTACGAAATACTTCGAATACTGTTCTCATAACTTATAAACGAATGTTCCAATCACAAGAACCAAATCGCAGTCTAGTTTTCCACGCAGCAGTCTCTCCAATTCCATGTTAAAATCTATTCACCACCAACTGTTTCTTGTGAACAATTAGCACACAAAGCAGTTGAATAGAAATAGGGAAGTCTCTTTTATTGACTTTTCTAATGATTCTTCATGAGAACCAACAGAAGCCCTACTAGCGTAGTGACCGGGGTAAAGAGACATATCAATACAGACATATAATACTACACACACACAGCAAACACCAGACACACAATCACATGAAAGAACATGAAAATCGCTTTATGTTTGAACGTAAAAGAACGATCAAAAGCTACTTCTATAGGTAATACTAACAAGGACAAAGATATCAAGGACTCAATAGAAACAAGCAAGTCTGGAAAACTTTAGACATAGAATAAAATTCTATTGAAGGTGAGATTTATTTCGCGAAATTGCTGAAGGGACCTTGCAACTTTATCAAAGTGAATACTGGAAAACTGGAAACGACTCCATACGTCCATATACTACATGGGAAACAAACAAACCTACTGCCGCTGGACCATTTATATGCAACAATATCCTGCTTTGTTTTACTAATCTGATTGCATGCACATTGTGAGTGACAGCCTTTAGTGTACGCAGTTGCATCTAAAGCTACACTCTAAAGCTAATATCTCAATCTAAACCACAAAAATAGCATTTTACTACACCACCTCCTCCGTGGGGTTCATTCCACGACGTAAATTATGCAAAAACATTCTTCTTAAAGCCTACAAAGCTCGCAAATACATTGATGAGAGCTGAGAAAGAGGAGTGATTTTGAAACCAGGGTTCATCTTTTATAATAACACAATAATATTGTGACAAGTGGATCACTGCGAATACATTAAAAAGACATCTCAATGACGACATCGTGTGTATGTTAGATGTATGATGGTATGCTTTGTATCAGAATCACCGACATTGCACACAGGTCGCCGTATATAATAATATAATGGTAATGCGTACACTTCGAGAGCTATATTATAGAGGGAGAGTGAAGAATGACGTGAAAAAAGTGATTTTGCACAATAGTTAATCCACGTTCAGTGTGACTGTCCTTGAACCCTTCCTTCTACTTCGTCGTACTTTTTGTGTGTGTTATCACAATTCACAATGTTATTAAATTCACCAGCACGAAGAGCAATAAAACCCAATAGGCACAAACCACTATGAACAGTGAACACCAGGACCAGCAGCTATAATAATAAGCTAAGCTACACATTCATTTAAGAGCACACTAGTCATTCACCGGAGAAACCCACAGATCATTTCCACACGTCCACGTGGACTACATAATAACAACATTCACTTCAACAACTTCGCTTTCTCTTTACGTTTACACGCGTTTCTTCTTTTATGACTCATTCCCTACCCGCCTACACTTCCCCATTAAGACTACACACTATAAGACTATATATATACAACAAAGTTATGTGTACATCAATTACCAAATTACAATATGGCTCTACACACACATACACACACGCAGCAAGAGCAGTTTAAGTTTTACTACTCAACAGATCTCCTTCCTTAGCTTAATTGTTCTTCATTACTTTCTTTCTTTTACACTGACACTTTCTTCAAGGCTTTCTTCTTTCTCTCCTATCCTTCTTGTGTTAAATGACCTTTCCCAACTCTGTCAGCTTGTATTAAATGACCACCTGTGTGACTTGACTTTCTACAAGAGCCATAAAGCCTTATTACAATCTTCCACATCAAACCGAGCATCCAGTGAGTGCGTGTTATATAATGTATCTTATTTCCAAGCACTTCTCCTTCGCTTCTCCCTTCTTTTATTCATTTCGTAAGAATAAAAGAACAAGAAAGTTATCGCATGCATTGTATCAATCATATATCATATTATATTAAATGCGCGCATACAACTAAATACTTTGTGCAACTGGGAATTCCTTTTCCACGCTTAATTGAAATTGCGAAAAATGCTATTGTGTAACTCCATACATTGAAGCACCTTACATAAGTGAAGTTCTAAGCAACACATCATAATAACCCAATGAGACTCCAATCAATACATTTACTACCACACAAAAGAGCCTTGAATGAAGGCGATGACTTTAACAACTTTGTATATTAACTCGTACACTCTCATCCGCTTTCATAACGAGGAAAGTCACACACACTATATGCTACATAGATGAAACTTCCTTTCACAGTGTATAATATAACTTTTGAACTGTCTCCTTCAAACAAAATGTCATTGTCATCATCATCGTCATCATTAGCCACAAAAAAGCATCCCTGTACCATATTTCGTGCAATTTCGCACACACAAATTTTCAAGTCTCGAACCACATGAGCAAATTTTGTGAATCCTTTTCCTTCCTCAAAGCCTTAAAAGAGGAAATTATATAAACACAATATGCATATACACAATGTCCATCCATCCACACACATGCCCTTATACACAATATATAGTCAATGAGGAAAGGACGTGTCAACTAGTAAGAGGATCCATTATAAACACAACAAGTTACATAACACCCACACCACTACTATATACTTTATACCTTGTTCATCCTTCCTTTTCCGTTGACTTCCCTAAACATCCTAGTCTTCGTCGTAGGTTGGACTTACTATTATTATTAGTTCCTTCCTATACCAACTTTTTATTCCGCGTACACCACACACACACACTTACAACAAAGTTGTTGTCGTCTTTTTCTTCTTCCTTTCTCTCTGTTGCTCATTCACTCGTCACAGTTTTATTTGGATTATATAGCTTCCACGTGTATGTAGGTAAACATTTTTTTCCTCTTCACCTCTCTCTTCTCCCCGTCAGTCAATAATATATACACACACATTCAACATCACTCTCGTAAATTAACCTTTATGGTATCTTATTCCGAGAAACAAAATTACCAACTCAAAAAAGACACACTTTGTTTATAAACTCTGGATTAATCTTTGCCCTATACTGACAACGAGGATAAAAGCCATAAAAGAAGGATACACGTGTGACTGTCCAATCTACAATAACAAATTGAAACAATTTGAAATACACAAATATACATACATGTATCAGGTTCCCACACGTCTCTCGTTAGGCACACAATTCATATAACATAAGCAATAACATAGACACATTTTATATTATTTGGAAATCACATTTCATACTTCGATCACGATGATGAAATTATGTATACATATGTTTGAATTTAAAAATCACTGCCAAGAGCACTTTATTCATGATAAATGGGTATACATAACATACGTATGAATACAACATGAGATCTTATCGAATCATCTCCAACATCAGTGTCGCTTTGATTTTTGAAAAAAGTTGTGTAAGTTACATATATTAAGTAAGCTGAAGAGACACACACGAAGGGAAAGAAGAGAAAACGTGACACCCACCTATAACTCTCACATTAAACGCACATGCTGATATTTTACTCATCACATATAAATATATACATACATAGGAATATATAATCGCAAAAACCTCAGAAGAAGACAACAAAATACAAACTACATTGACTACACAACAACGGAGGAAGTTTGACACACGTCGATCATGCAATAATAGGTATATGGATAATATATAATGATGATGAAACCCGATCTGATTCCAGATTGATTTCTTTTTCAGTTTAAGTAACGAAGAATTTAATTTATTTCCCAATGATTGTACACAGACACACACACACACAAACGAATCGATTGTCCTGTTTGCCATTTCTCTTTATCTGAATAGTCTCTCTCTCACATACACGTAATTCAATACATGTAAAAAGTAGATTGCATTCATTTCTAGGCTTTCCTCAACTTACTGCCGTGAGTTGTGTTGCATGGGAAGTTAGAAAAGTCCGTGTGCTATGTCTGAACTGAACACTACCAATAATAATAAAAAGGTGAATCAAACTACACCAAATAAATGATATGACCCTCGTTTTTCAGCCTGTGTTCATCCATCACATGAAATGCCGATGATTTCCGACTATTTAATTTGTCCTTGGTTTGTTCCTATAACATATAAGTACCATTAAGAGCATTGAATCTCACACACGGAAAGTTTGAAACGTTTATGTGAATGATAATTTCTACGTTTTACCTATCATACTGATCCCCGTATTAATCAATAGTCACATTACCCCTTTTTTACTTAAAATTTACTTTAAAGATTCTTCAAACAATCGTCACACGTGTAAGTAATTATTATTGTAGTTTAGCAAAATGTCTATTCATTAAAAACACGTTTTTCTGACTACATTTTTATGAATTCGCATTAATCATTGTAAAAAATATTTTGTTGACATTTCTGGGAACGACAGATTTCGTGCAAAACATCCACCTGCCTCTAATAATTTAACCTTTAGAGCTTAAAATAACTTTTAAGGTAACTTTTATTCAACATTTCAACCGCAGCAGCAGGAGCAGTAGCAACCAACAAGTCTTCTTTTAATCCTGGAATTGAATGAATTTATTTGAAGTTTATCTAAACAAACCTGGAATAAAAAATGTGAATCTATATGAAAAAAGACATATGGGACAGACAATAAATTTCTGACATCACAGAAGTGGCAACCAATAAGCTTTAGTGGTATAGAGTTATCATTACCACAAAATAATAAAAATAGGAAAATGTATGGCTAAAAGTCTGAATGAAGTTGAATTTACGTCAGCGCAAATTGCTAGAATAACATGACAATAGCAGGCAGACAAGTAAACCGGATGTTCCATTTTATGATACATTGATGTTCTGTATGTCAATATGTTATGCAAGTGGTTCTCTCGAGTTTTTCAATGAAATGCACCAACGTAAAAGTTAAATGAATTGACTTTGGTAAAGTTTGAATCTCCGAAGCAATCTATTTGAGTTTGCAATTCGTGGAATCCCGATTACACGATTCGCAGAATCATCATCATCATCAACTCTGTTTTATGATAAATTAACTCTTCAAACCGCACTGTATATAAATCTCTCGTGTGTGTGGAACTTAATCGCAACTCGCACAATATGGTTGTGATATATTACATGGCATCCTCATCTTCTTGTTATATAGTGTACTGAAAAGCACAACCAGTTGCATATAATTCATCTGGAACGTATTCTTTACAACTAATTCATTGAAATAAACATAAAATTATGACTTAATTCATAAATACATCATGCAATCAAAAGCAAATAAAAGCACACAGTAACGAATAATAGTACTCACTGGCTAACAAAAAACTAGAACCATTTAAACCAAATAAATTTGAAAGGAAGATAAATACTTTCTACTCACAAGATTTACTTGTACCACTCAGCAAGTGTTCACAAAGAAGACTCATTTACCTCAAATCCACAAAATACACAAGACACTTGTTTGCAGCTTTTTATAAAAAGAAGATATTAATTTGCGTGTGGCATACAGAGGGAGCAATTAACTCAATTTTTATTTTAAAACTGCGAATCTCTCTCTATATAAAAACATAAATAAATCTCAGTACTTCGTACCCCGTTTACTACTAGAGCTATAGGACATGAAAGGAAGTATACACACATCTATAATATATCTATATAAATATACATTGCTTGAAGGTGTTACAAAGAATCTCTCACATTCCTAACTGTAAAAAGTTGGGAACAAAAAACTATCAAATCCTACCTAGTTTATCTGACAATACGCGAGTGAGTCTGAGAGAAGACACATCTACTATACAGGTTCAGACTTGAGACTTTCAGACTTTGCATTATCAGAGACTGTTGCAATCATCAATCTCCTATGTATACCTGTGCTGTGTTGAGTCTACTACGATTCTTTATCATCTATTTGGCAAATAGCATTTCCTTCTCGCAAATTTGCAACAATGAATGACTTTGCAAAAAGATGAAAATAAAAACAGCAACTGCGTAGTATCCTAAAAGACACGATCACATGGAAGGAATGAAAGATAGAAAGTTTACAAGGAATTGCACATGTCTCGCAATGTCTGCTTCACACTCTCAACAATCGCCGAGGAGCAATGAACGAATCCTTTGTATTAAAAGTTAAAATTTAAACCCCCCTTCATCAGTTCAGCTCACATCATACGTATACATAAAGTAATTAATGAGATCGATGAGCTGCATAGAGCTTTGTATTAAAACACAGATGACCATATACTTCCCATTCTTGAATTCTACACATAGTCCATAGTTTAATAACAAAGTAAGTATATAGTATTAAAGTATACCAAAGGGAGAGATTACAACCGTAATGTAAGAAGAATTATACAAAAGCTGCACGCATAAGAAGAACTCGCAGTTAGTTTTTCTTTTATGTTTTATACTAAGCTTTGCAAGAGCTGAGCCAACCTACCTTAACCAACCATTCCTTCTCTGTCAGACACACATTATCATCGTCATAATCAGATGCACTTTGTGTCTGAGAACTGAGAAGGGTAGTGTTAGAAATATATAAGCTGCTTTTTATCTGACAGAATTCCATTTCAACTCATTCTTCAATTGTTACAGACAGAGCAAAAAAGTAGACTGACTGCTTCACAAAATAATTCGCGACAATGTTTTACTCTTGCACACACTTAAAGCAAATGTCAGATTCAAATCGAAGCACTAAAAATGTCTGTTTGTACATTTATATTATGACTTCTGTACATTTTATGCATACACACCGTCGTCGTCGTCCATTCATTTTATATGGTGCATCGTGCATAATATATACATATATATTGTCTGCCACAGCATAAAGTCACACCGCACACTATTTTACGAATCAATGGTTTCCAATATTCCGAAACGATGGAATTCCCTACTTTTTTGTTTTTTCGTGAATCAAAAGTGCTCTTTGCTCACATTTCAAAGATTTAAAGTACCTGCAAATTGAATCCATTTCCAAATTGCATTTTAGCTGTTTATACTCACTCTCAACTCTCACGTGAAGAAGAACAAGACATTCTCATAAGAACTATTTTTAGAAAGTCTTTTATACAGATTTCTTCAACTCCCTTCTTTTTAGGTAGTATAAAATCTCATATGTTTCTGTTAAGGAACTACCAAAGATAACTTTTATTTAATGCAATTAGTCTCATTAGACTTTTGGAGTTCGTACAAGAAATAAATTAGCCACGAGATAGCAATCAATTTGATCACACACAGTATCTTGCAACATATATATCCTTCGTCGCTTCTTTACTATATACGAACATATGGAGAGATATCAATTTAATCTGTAAAGCAAGTCTTGCCAATTTAAAGATATATTTCATTCTTTCAAACTCAAAGTATATTTATTTCTTTTTCCTCATCTTGCCAGGATTTAATAATGAAGGCAGTTCCTCATACTTTACCAATCTTTTATCCATTGTGTAACATCAACTAAATTGCACCCAAATTCTTAAAGTGCATCTCGTGTGTTTACGTTTTAACTTTCACTCTGTGAGAAGTTATTATTGTCATATATGTCATAAGCTAGAAATCAAACATATATTAAAAATTCCACACAAGGCAACAAAGCAAGCAAGCTCTGTGTGTGCTCTTTTAGTATAGTGTCTCTTTCAAAGAAGCTGATTCTGTCGAAATCCTTCAAATAATAATAATGAATCTATTCAAAACTCACTTCTCTTTGCAGGCATTTTAAATGCACAAGAGATTGCACTAAACTCTCTGTAACTTTGAAATACCAACAACACTATTCATTACTTGCTCGTTTGCATAAAATGCTACTACTGCTTAACACAAGAATACACTTATCACACATTGAGTATAATAATAACGATCTCGCCTCTCATTTTGCAATATATATACATATATAAATACACCGTCTGCTAGTTTCTCTGCCTATATTTAGCCTGGGGATTTGAGACCATTCAACGAGATTATTGGGACTCTACAGTGTCTTCTCTATATATCGTGACATGAAAAGGCTTAAATGCATCTCGAACAAATAACTCCTTGCAAGAAAAAATATAGGTCTCAGCAGTGCATACATCCATCTAAATACAAACCGTGTGCTTTTTTGGTCTTGAGTCTAACTTAGCTAAACGCATTCATTTTCTTAAAAGGTGCACCAGACTAGCGAAAGACCTTTTTATGTGTGTACACTTTTAAAACTTTTATCAATGATATTATCTACAACACTGCATACACGACTGTGTACACACCATGGCTA